>ERZ773136.3403-NODE-3403-length-11840-cov-2.535766_pt1 | contig 11840 bp, 10 predicted proteins | sample MGYA00580855_ERZ773136 | MGnify/ENA primary metagenome ERZ773136 (study PRJEB29015, sample SAMEA2737860) | human gut metagenome | biome: human gut; feature: human-associated habitat; material: faeces | place: China | collected 2012 ... | reverse complement strand
TTCCGCAGGGCATAATGCCAATCGTACCGGCAAGCTTTTCTCCGTCTCTGGCGATCCAGAAACTGCCGCCAATGCGAAAATAGGCATCTGTGATGTGCAGCAGATCCGGCTGATCTGCTACTGTGACGACAGGACGAGTGCCGTCATTCTGAAAGTGCAGCACCAGGTCTATCACATCCTGAGTGTAGGATTCTTCAAATGGGGCAATGGTAATCATAATTTCTCATCCCCTATTTATCGCCGAAATACTGTGTCAGCAGCAAGATCAAAACACTGCCTGCAAGTATGCCGTCCATGATTCCGGCAGGCAGCAGGAACATCATCAACAGCAGTGTAATAACACAGGTGATAACAGCCAGCACCAGTCCCCACATTCTGTTTTTCAGCAAGCCAATTGCCCCGATCAGCCGAAGTACGCCATACATTGCGCCCATTACTATCATCAAGGAAAGATTTTCCTGAAAATAGGAAAGCTTAAACGAAAAATACTGCCCGATATCAAATTTGTCTGTTCCCAGAAGGAGTGCAGGTATCATGCACAAGACACCGCCGATCTCCATGAATCCCCCGTGTATTATCATCAAAATGGCTGCAATTTTGTATTTTTTCATCTGTTATAACTCCACTGTTTTTTCCGATCACCCGGTATATTTCCTATATTATAACACACGTCCCGGCAAAAAGCAAGAAAAACAGACTGCATTTCCGTCTCCGGAAACGCAGCCTGTTCTTGCAAAGGGTATATGAATAACTTGAAATTGTCAGAATGATAACATCAATTCAGATTGGTATAGCCCATAAGATACTGGTCTACTTCCTTGGCAGCCTCTCTGCCCTCACGGATCGCCCAGACTACCAGAGACTGTCCACGGTGCATATCGCCTGCGGTGAACACTTTATCCACGCTGGTGCTGTAGTGTCCGATCTTTGTGGAAACATTGGTTCTCGGTGTCATCTCCACGCCGAATGCGTCTGTGACATACGCCTGTGCGCCCAGGAAACCTGCGGCGATCAGCACCAGATCAGCGTCCAGAATCTGTTCGCTGCCCGGAATCTCCTCCATCCGCATTCTGCCGGTCTTGGGATCATGTACCGACTGGAGCTTGATGGTCTCTACTGCACGGACGTGGTTCTTGTCATCCTTGATAAACCGCTTTACCGTTGTCTGATAGATACGGGGATCATGACCGAATACAGCGATTGCCTCTTCCTGGCCGTAGTCCGTCTTGCAGACACGGGGCCATTCCGGCCACGGATTGCTTTCCGCACGGGTATCCGGCAGCTTCGGCATCATTTCCAGCTGTACCACGGATTTGCAGCCGTGGCGGATGGCAGTGCCGACGCAGTCGTTGCCGGTGTCGCCGCCGCCGATGACAATAACGTTCTTATACTTGGCGCTGATATAATAACCATCGGACAGATTGGAACTGATAAGGCTCTTTGTGGTGGCTTTCAGGAAATCCACCGCATAGTAGATGCCGTCTGCATCCCGTCCTTCGGCATTGATATTTCTCGGATTGGACGAACCGCACGCCAGGATCACAGCGTCGTAATCCTTGAGCAACTGCTCTGCGGTGATATCCTTGCCTACGTCTACGCTGGTGCGGAACTCTACGCCCTCTTCCTGCATCATATCCACACGGCGCTGTACCACTGTCTTTTCCAGTTTCATGTTGGGGATGCCGTACATCAGCAGACCGCCCACACGGTCTTCCCGTTCGAACACGGTGACATGATGTCCACGCTTGTTCAGCTGCAAAGCTGCCGCCAGACCAGACGGACCGGAGCCGACAATTGCCACACGCTTTCCGGTGCGGACTTTCGGCGGATTCGCCTTGATATGACCGCTTGCAAATGCCTTTTCAATGATGGCATATTCATTTTCCTTGACTGTGACCGGATCGCCGTTCAGTCCGCAGGTGCAGGCCTTTTCACACAGCGCCGGGCAGACACGGGAGGTGAACTCCGGGAAACAGTTGGTGAGCAGCAGACGGTCTGCCGCCTCGTCCCAGAACCCGTTGTAAACCATGTCGTTCCACTCCGGGCAGAGATTGTTCAGCGGACATCCGGAGACCATGCCAAAGATCGGCTTGCCTGCCTGGCAGAACGGCACACCGCAGTCCATGCAGCGTGCGCCCTGTTTGCGGCGTTCTTCGTCCGAAAGCGGCGTGTGAAATTCACGATAGGTCTTGATTCGCTCCAGCGGCTCCTGTCCGGCATTTTCGACTCTCTCATATTCGAGAAATCCAGTTGCTTTTCCCATGATAGTCCCTCCTGTTAATTTCTCGTGTTGGCATAGAATGCTTCGATCTGTGCCTCTTCCCGGTTCATGCCCTTTGCCTCAAATTCCGCAATGCTCTCCAGCATCTTTGCGTAATCATGCGGCACGATCTTCTTGAAATTCGGCAGACAGGTATCGAAATTCTTGAGGATCTTCTTGCCCAGCTTGGAATCTGTCCATGCCACATGTTCTTCGATCAAGCCCTTGAGCTGTGCCACATCCTCCGGCTTGGTCACTGCGCCAAAGCCGACCAGAGATTTGTTCAGCTTGGTGTACAAGTCATTTTCTCTGTCCAGTACATAGGCAATACCGCCGCTCATACCTGCGGCAAAGTTCTTGCCCACTTCACCCAGGATAACTGCGCAGCCGCCGGTCATGTATTCGCAGCCGTGTTCGCCCACACCTTCTACGACAACCGATGCGCCGGAGTTCCGGACGCAGAAACGCTCGCCGGCTACGCCATTAATAAACGCCTTGCCGCTGGTTGCGCCGAACAGCGCCACGTTACCGATGATGATGTTTTCGTCTTCCTTGAACTTCGATCCCTTCGGCGGGAACACTGCCAGCTTACCGCCGGACAAGCCCTTTCCGAAATAGTCGTTGCTGTCGCCCTCCAGCGCCAGGGTCAGTCCCTTCGGGATAAATGCACCAAAGCTCTGACCGCCTGCACCGTTACAATGTACCACAAAGGTATCATCGTCCAGGGTATTGTAATATTTCCGAGTGATCTCTGCACCAAACAGCGTACCCAGCGAACGGTTTAAGTTGCTGACATTGATGCTGATCTCCTTTTTCTGTTTCTTCGCCAGAGCCTCTTTCATCTCCGGAATGATAACGGTTTCATCAATGGTCTTATCCAGCTTGAAATCGTAAACATCCTCCGGCACGAAGTGCATCTTGACGTGGCTGTCCTCCTTGGCATACGGATTGGTCAAAATCTTGGACATATCGATCTTGCTCTCGTGTGTGCCTGCCGGATACTGCTTCTGTACCAGCAGATCAGAACGGCCTACCAGTTCATCCACGGTATGGATGCCCAGTTTTGCCATATATTCCCGCATTTCCTGTGCCATAAAGCGCATAAAGTTGATGACGTATTCCGGCTTGCCGTGGAACCGTTTCCGCAGTTCCGGATTCTGTGTGGCAACGCCTACCGGACAGGTATCCAGGTTGCAGACACGCATCATAACGCATCCCATGGTTACCAGCGGCGCTGTTGCAAAGCCGTATTCCTCTGCACCCAGCATTGCGGCAATGACCACATCTCTGCCGCTCATCATCTTGCCGTCCGCCTCGATCACGACCTTGGAACGCAGGTTGTTCTGAATCAGTGTCTGATGGGTTTCCGCCAGACCCAGTTCCCACGGCAGACCGGCATTATGGATGGAGCTGCCCGGTGCTGCGCCGGTACCGCCGTCATAACCAGAGATCAGGATAACACCTGCGCCAGCCTTTGCAACGCCGGCTGCAATGGTGCCAACTCCTGCCTCAGAAACCAGCTTTACAGAGATGCGAGCCTTCTTATTGGCATTTTTCAGGTCGTAGATCAGCTGCGCCAGATCTTCGATAGAGTAGATATCGTGATGCGGCGGCGGCGAGATCAGTGCCACGCCAGGTGTGGAGTGTCTGGTCTTTGCGATCCACGGATACACTTTCTTTGCCGGCAGATGGCCGCCTTCGCCAGGCTTTGCGCCCTGTGCCATCTTGATCTGGATCTCCTTTGCGGAAGTCAGATACTTGGAGGTGACACCAAAACGTCCGGACGCTACCTGCTTGATTGCCGAGCATTTGTCCACAGCGCTGCCTGCGGTAACGATACGTTCCAGATCTTCACCACCCTCACCGCTGTTGGACTTGCCGCCGATGCGGTTCATGGCAATTGCCATGCACTCGTGCGCCTCCTGGGAAATAGAACCGTAGGACATCGCACCCGTCTTAAAGCGGCGCATGATGGACTCAACGCTTTCCACTTCTTCCATGGGGATGCCGCCGTCCTCAGCAAACTTGAAGTCCAGCGTACTGCGGAGAGTGATGTGCCGGTCCTCCGCATTGACGCAGGAAGTGTACTGCTTGAACAGGTTATAGTCGTCACGCCATGTTGCCTGCTGGAGCAGATGGATGGTCTCCGGATTGTACAGGTGTTCTTCCTGGTTGCTCCGTTTCTTGTGCCAGCCCACACTGCGCAGACCCTCGTCCATGCCCAGATCATTCGGGTCAAATGCACTCTCGTGCATGGTCATGCTGCGCTTTGCGATATCATCCAGATCAATACCGCCCACACGGCTGACAGTATCCGGGAAGTATTCGTTCATAACGCTTTCGCTGATGCCCAGTGCCTCGAAAATCTTCGAACCCTGGTAGGACTGGATGGTGGAAATACCCATTTTCGATGCGATCTTGACGATACCAGAAACCAGTGCGTCAATATACGCCTTGCTTGCCTGGGAGTAATCCTTATCCACCAGACCACGGTTAATCATATCATACAGGGAATCCAGTGCCAGATACGGATTGACTGCGCTTGCGCCAAAGCCCAGCAGCGTTGCGAAATGATGCACCTCGCACGGCTCTGCGGTCTCGATGATAAGCGAAATTGCAGTGTTCTTTCTGGTGCGTACCAGATAGGTCTCCAGGGCAGCCACTGCCAGCAGAGACGGGATCGCCAGATGATCGTGGTCTACGCCACGGTCTGTCAGAATCAAAATCGTTGCACCCTTGGCGTGTGCCTCTTCTGCCTGCTGATACAGGTTTTCGATGGCATCGTGCAGGGAAACGTCCTTGGTATACAGCATGGAGATATCTGCAGTTTTCAGTCCGTCAATATCCATGCCACGAATCTTCATCAGATCCAGGTTCGTCAGAATCGGGTTGTTGACTTTCAGTACCCGGCAGTTCCGCTCATCCTCTTCCAGGATGTTGCCGGAAACGCCCAGATAAACCGTGGTATCCGTGATAACCGATTCTCGGATGGAGTCGATCGGCGGATTGGTTACCTGTGCGAACATCTGCTTGAAGTAGTCGAACAGCGGCGGATTCTTTTTGGACATCGCCGGGATCGGTGTATCTGCACCCATTGCCGCAGTCGGCTCGCCGCCGTTCAGTGCCATCGGCACCATCACGTGATACAGAGATTCATAAGTATAGCCAAACGCACGCTGCAGCCGGAGCAGTTCCTTGCCGCCGTGGCGGAACGGGCGCTTGTTCGGCACTTTCAGTTCGCTGAGGCTGAACAGGTTGTGATCCAGCCACTCGCCGTAGGGTTGACGCTTTGCATAGTAATTTTTCAAGCTCTCATCGTCGATCAGCTTGCCCTTGACGGTATCTACCAGCAGCATCTTGCCCGGATGGAGACGCTCTTTCTTTACGATCTTTTCTGCCGGGATATCGTCCAGTGCGCCGACCTCCGAGGACAGGATCAGACATCCGTCATCGGTCACATAGTACCGGGACGGACGCAGACCGTTTCTGTCCAGGACAGCGCCCATGATATCACCATCGGAGAAGATGATGGATGCCGGACCGTCCCAGGGTTCCATCATAGTTGCATAGTACTGATAAAAGTCTCTCTTTTTCTGACTTACACTCATATCATTTTCCCACGGTTCCGGTATTGTGATCATGACAGCAAGTGGAAGTTCCATACCACTCATTACCAAAAACTCCAATGTGTTATCAAGTCTGGCGGAATCAGATCCGTTCGGATTAACGACCGGAAGCACCTTGCTAAACTCATTAGCGAGATAATGACTTTCCATTGTCTCTTCACGCGCTAACATTTTATCAGCATTACCGACAATCGTGTTAATCTCACCATTATGAACGATAAAACGATTCGGATGCGCTCTCATCCAACTTGGGTTTGTGTTCGTACTAAAACGGGAATGAACAATTGCAATCGCAGATTGATATTCCGGGCTTTGCAGATCTTCAAAGAACAAACGAAGCTGTCCCACCAAAAACATTCCTTTATATACGATCGTTCTACTGGAAAACGATACGACATAGGTATCATCGTTACTCTGTTCGAATACACGTCTCGCTACATATAACATTCTATCGAAGTCTAAGCCTCGTTCCACATCTTCCGGACGCTTTACAAATGCCTGCATGATGCATGGCATGCACTCTAACGCCTTATGTCCTAACACCTTTGGCGATACCGGAACTTCACGCCATCCTAAAAATTCCAGTCCCTCTTTTTCGACGATGACCTCAAACATCTTCTTTGCCTGATTTTTCTTCAATTCATCCTGTGGGAAGAAAAACATACCAATACCATAATCCCGCTCTTCTCCAAGCTCAATTCCTAATGGAGCAACCGCTTTCTTAAAGAAATTGTGGGAGATCTGTAATAAAATACCAACACCATCACCGGTTTTTCCTTCTGCATCTTTGCCGGCACGATGTTCCAGTTTCTCTACAATGTCCAATGCTCCCGAAACGGTATCATGCGTCTTGTTACCTTTAATATTGACGATTGCACCGATACCGCAGTTATCATGTTCAAAACGAGGATCATAAAGTCCTCTTTTTTCATGATCGACCACCTGCATTGCCTTTGCAATTTCAGATTGCGCATTGTTTCTCGCTTTTTCCTTAGCCATGTTATTCCTCCTATCCAACAAAAAAGGAGTCCAGCAACAGAGACCACACGCAAGCTCTTTCCACTTCAGGAAAAGCCCATGAATTCTCTCATTGCTGAACCCCTTTGTTCATCAACTTGTTGATATTATACGGTTTTTTTCTCAAAAAAGCAATATTATTTTGTGAATTTATATGTTTTATTTGTTTTCTAAAGCAAATAATCGTTTTACTTATTTTTCTTTTGTGTCCATTCATAAAGTTCCTCCATTTTCAATTGATCAATTTATTTCAATAAGAAAACAAAGCATTGTTTTATGATGATCAAGGACCTTTGACGCCTTAATCCCATAATACAAAAGATCGATGTTACACTCTTAAAGCGTAACACCGATCTATAAAATTTCATAACATGAAACGGAGAGTGAGGGATTCGAACCCTCGGTCAGTTCTCACCGACACATCATTTCGAGTGATGCACCTTCGACCTCTCGGACAACTCTCCATATATATAGCCCTTAAAGCTCAGTAAGACTCATTATCCTGAATCATTGTACACGATTCACAGCATATAATGAAGTTTCAAAGAAGCTCGTAAATTGAGCACACTTCGAGTATTATATCATAAGTATTTTCATCTGTCAAAATTACTGCTTCGTAAATTGTACTAACAATAATTCTACACCTATTTGATCCTCAATCCGTCCACGCTTAAACAGATATTCTGTCTCTACACACTGTTCCAGCATTTCCTTAAGCTTCGCTGTCGAAAAATGACGACTCTGACTTTGGTATCTCCCCACAGAAAAGGGCGGAATTCCAACTTTTCGTGCAATTTCTCCCTTTGGGACTCCACTCCCTAAATCATTTATCTGCAGTAATATATTAAAGTGTCTCGATAACAAGTACAAAATGGACATTGCACTCTCTCGAAGTTCCAAGAGATCCCGATACAATTTCATCGCCCGCTTCTGATCACCGGAAGCGACTGCATCCATCATCTGAAAAATCTGTCCATTCACTTGTACACACGCAATTTCATCGACATCCTCTTTCGTGATCTCATCGCGATCGCCGACAAAACCGATCAATTTATCCAGTTCATTTTTCACATGATACATATCATTATCGATCAATCCCAAAAAATACTCTGCTGTATTCTCCCTCATCTGCTTTCCTGCCTGCTTGAGGATCCCTACAGTCCACAGCTTGATCTCCCGATCGTTCATCGGCTTCATTTCAACCGCATATCCGCATTTGTTGACATACTTATACAGGCGGTTACGTTTATCAATCTCACTCTCCACAAAAAGTAAGATTGTAGAGTCCGGCATATTTGGCAGATAATCTGCAAGATCATTTGCCGACTTAAACAGACCGGAATTTTCCACAATGATCAATCGATAATCACTAAAAAAGGGCAGTGTATCAGCAAGATCTTTGATCTGCACCACATCTGTTTCTTTACCTTGGAACCGCGTACAGTTCATATCATCTCCGCCATTTAAAACAGCAGCCTTTAAGCTGTCTCTATAAAGACGTTTGAGATAATCTTCCTCTCCATAAAACACATAGCAGTTCTTAAACTGTCTATTCTTAATATCCGCCTTTAGTTTTTGCAACTTACTGTCCGCCTTTCTCTCCTACTTATTTATAGAGTATAGAGCTCCGGTAAAGAAATTTCTTGGTGTCATATCTACTGCTAACGATATGTTCTGTATAATCCGGCAAGCTTACCTAAAATCTCAACCCGATCGACAATGATCGGATCCATTGTATCGTTTTCAGGTTGCAAACGATAATGCCCATCCTCTTTATAAAAAGTCTTGATCGTAGCAGAGTCTTCCACTAAAGCAACCACAATCTCACCATTTCTCGCAGTGTTCTGCTTCTTTACCAATATCTTGTCACCATCATAGATTCCGACATTGATCATACTCTCTCCACGCACTTTCAACATAAATGATTCTCCTGTCGGTACATCCTCTGGAAGTAATGGAAAATACCCCTCGATATTCTGCTCTGCAAAAATGGGTTCTCCTGCTGCAATCTCCCCAATCACCGGAACATTTACGATCTCTCTTCGAGCCAGATTAAATTCATCATCAATGATCTCAATCGCACGAGGTTTCGTTGGATCACGACGAATATAACCATTCTTCTCCAGCGTCTCGAGATGAGAGTGTACAGATGAAGTTGATTTCAAATGTACCGCATCACAGATCTCACGTACAGCCGGCGGATATCCGCGCTGTAATGTCTGTGATTTAATATACTCTAATATTTCTTCCTGCTTTGCAGATATTTTACCTTTAGCCATAAATATGCCTCCAATTCCTGTATTCGTTCTATCAAATAATCTACTGCGCATGTTCTGCATAATACAATGCATCTGCTCATCTAACAAACAATGTGTGTTATATATACTGCTGCACACGATATGGGCAGTCTCATCATTAACAGAGTAACACATATGTTCTGTAGTGTCAAACAAATGTTCCGAACAAATTTTCTATTTGAAGGCTGTTAAACTATAGCGAGTCTGCCTGCAGCACCTTACCGTCTGCCCAAATACGCTCCAGATCATAAAACAGGCGATCCTCTTTATCAAAAATGTGCACGATCACATCGCCAAAGTCCATCAATACCCAAGTACTGTTTTTATTACCTTCGACACGTTTTACGGCATATCCGTTTTTGTGCATATGCTCCTCAACATTATTGATCATCGCTTGGATCTGCGTGGTACTGTCCCCACTTGCGATCACAAAATAATCTGCGATCATTGTAATCTCAGAAATGTCGATCAATTTAATATCATAACCTTTCTTTTCGTCTAATGCCTCATATACGATCTTTGCCATTTTTTTCTGTTCTGTCATAATTATTATATCCTTTCTACGATTGTTTATTGATATTGTTTATAATACTCATATGCCTGTTTGGTATTCGGATCAAAACATTTCACCCCGCGGCTGCTTCCTTTTAGATACGAAACTGTATTTTCTAACGTCATGCACACTGCCTTATCAATATCACAAAATGCTATCTGACGTACCTGTGTAAGTCCCGGTATCAATTTGCGGTTGGGCTCAATATAGTCTGCCAAAAATACTATTTTCTCCAACAAGGTCATCTCCGGTCTTCCTGTCGTATGCCAGCGAATTGCAGCCAATATCTGCTCATCATCAATTTCGTAACGATGTTTCGCATAATAGACTCCAAGTTTTGCATGAAGAAGCGACGGATTCTTCTGTTCCACCTCTGAAATCTCAATATTGTATTTACGACACTTTTGAAGCATCTGCTCGCCACTGCAATATTTTGCACAATCGTGCAATACCGCCGCATACGCCGCCTTATCTAAATCTTCTCCGTAGCGCATTGCCAGCGCTTCTGCCGTATAAAGCACTCCTATCGTATGCGTAAATCGTTTTTCCGATAATTTCTTACTCAACTTACTTTGAATTTCTTGTATCTGTTGCTGCATCTCTAGTTTCCTTTCCTGCCCTGCACCGGATCCAGGTACAATCGCTGCTCGTGAATGTAAGCTGCAACCGCCTGCGGAAGCATCTCATCCACAGAATGCCCTTGCGCGATCATTTCGCGAATCTCATGAGAACTGATCTCGATCTGCTGCATATCGATCAATTGTATACGCGCGTGATACTTTTGACATAAATATTCCTTGTGCTTACGCATCTGCTCTGCCGGAACATCATCCCGTCCCGCAGCCAGTATAATAGCATTGGCAAATATTCTTTCCGGGTGATACCACTGTTCTAATTGAAAAAAAGAATCTGCTCCCAAAATGAAGTACCACTCACACTCAGGATGCTCTCTTGTGAGTATCTGCAGAGTATCTGCAGTATATGTCGTCCCTGTGCGTCGTAACTCCAAATCCGAAAACATAAAATCATTATTTCCTGCCACAGCCAGTCGAACCATCTGAGACCGAACAGACTCCGATGTTATTTTAGTACTTTCTTTATGTGGAGGTATCTTGGTAGGCATAAATAGCACACATTCCAAAGAGGCCTGAAGTGCTGCCTGCCTCGCCATCGTCATATGCCCATTATGGATCGGATCAAACGTTCCTCCCATAATGCCAACTTTTCTTTTGGCTGTGACTCCACTATCCTTCACTAACATTTACTTATCGCCCCAAAGATATTTTGCAGTGCCTTGATCCGTCTTAGACTTCTTTCCCTTAGCTGCAGATCTCTTGTCCGGCTTAGAAAAACTTTTCTGTACTTTGTCTGATTTTTTCATGTTTTTTGCACCATGACGGTTCTGCTTTTCACGTTTCAAAGCACGTTTACGCTTCTCCTCCAATTCAAAGTTTTTCTTATACAAAACAATCTTCTTGCCGATCACCTGCACGACCTCTGAACCGGTTCTCTCTGCCAATACCTGTGCAATCTCATGCGGATCATCCAAACAGTTTTTGAGTACAGATACTTTAACCAATTCTCTTGCATGCAAGGCATCCTTTACTGCATTAACCATCGCAGGCGTTAAACTAGCCTTTCCAATCTGAAATATGCTGTCTAATTTCATTGCCTGTGTTTTCAATTCTGCTCTTTCTTTACTTGTCATATTTATCCTCACTTTTATCATTTTTTTCAGTCATTGTTATTTGTGGCACTCTCTTTATTTTAAGTCCATTCATTGCTCATTCTTTACTTAAAAATGAATATACTCTTTATCCAATTTTATCCTTTTTAATTTTTATACCATTAATTGCCATCAGTGGTATTATTAAAAACTATTATTTAGCAAAAGGACATGTTTATGTTATTGCTAAAAGTCAAATCGTTGAAGAAACTTCACGTTTATTATTTACGTACTTGTTTTTAAAGAATCCTTTAAGTTCCTCCTTACCTTTTTTGGTAACAATCGCTTATTTATCAATGAGTTTTGGTGAATTAATGTCCATTATCTATTTACTTCTTTTAAGTCGTAAAAAGTATTCTTT
>ERZ773136.3400-NODE-3400-length-11845-cov-2.897371_pt1 | contig 11845 bp, 13 predicted proteins | sample MGYA00580855_ERZ773136 | MGnify/ENA primary metagenome ERZ773136 (study PRJEB29015, sample SAMEA2737860) | human gut metagenome | biome: human gut; feature: human-associated habitat; material: faeces | place: China | collected 2012 ... | reverse complement strand
GGGTCCGATGAATCTTACCGCCGCATCCAGCTCCTCCTGACGGCGGCCGGTGATGTACACCTTCGCGCCCTGCTCCGCCAGCGCTTTCGCCGACGCCAGGCCAATCCCGGCGCTGCCGCCGGTGACTAACGCCACTTTATCCGCAAGTTTTTTGCTCATGGTGCATTTCCTTGGTTAGAGTATAAACAGGCCAGGCTCGCGAAAGCGCCCCGCCGGGTATGGAAAGCACTGTAATCGTCCCGGCGAGGCGGAAAAATGGCCTAATCTGAAAAACACTCTTCCCCTCGGTGGATAATGACCTCCAGTAACCAGGATAAAGCGAATAATGGACCGGTTTTCAGCTCTCAAAGCCTTCACTCGCGTTGTCGAAGCCGGCAGCTTTACCCGCGCCGCGGACTCGCTGAATATGCCCAACGCCACCCTCAGCAAAACCATTCAGCAACTGGAGGCGCATCTTGGGGTTTCCCTCCTGCAGCGCACCACGCGGCGTATTACCGTGACGCCGGAAGGACGGGAGTACTATGAAAAAGCCCGCTGTCTGCTGGAAGACCTGGAAGAGATCGACGCGTCTTTCAATACCGCCCGCAATAAGCCGAAGGGCCATCTACGGATCGCCATCGGCGGGTCGACCGCGTGCGATGTGCTGATCCCGCTGCTGGCGAAGCGCCGTCATCAAATCATCCACCGACAGCCGCAGGTCACGCATGGTCGCCTGTTCGATCTGACCGTTTCGGACGATGATCTTCGGCCGCCCGGAGATGATGCGCCGCATCCGCAGGGATTTCAGCGTCACCCAGGAGATCACCACCTCAAAGCACACCAGGGTGAGGATGGGCAGGATGCCCAGAACCAGCGGGATGCTGGTATCCTCCAGGGGCAGGGTGGCGATGTTGGAGATCAGAATGGTGATGACCAGCTCTGAGGGCTGCAGTTCCCCCAGCTGGCGCTTGCCCATCAGGCGCACGCCGAAGATCACCACAATGTAGAGGATCAGCGAACGGATCAGAACCACACTCATGAAAAAAGCGCCTCCTTTGCATGACAGCATCACACAGAGCCTGTGCAGTGCTGCCAATCATATCTGTCACAAGGACAGTATGCGCAGAGACGCCGGGGATTATACAAAAAGACAGCGTTATTCCGTCTTTTCCTTTTTCTTGAAAATGACCAGTTTGCTGAAAATGTAGTTCAGCACCAGGATCACCACCTGTGCCACGACCTTTACCACGAGAGAGCGCCATGTGACGATCTCGCCGTTGACGGTGGCGAAGAAGTGGTTGCCGCCTTCCATAATGGCAAGCTCCAGGAAATAGGTCACCGCACGGGCGCCGTAGAACATATACAGTTCCCGCCAGAACGCCGCACGGGTATCGGTCACGCTCTGGAACACATACTTCTTGTTGGTGAAAAAGGCAAAGGTCACAGCGAAGATCCACGAAATGGTGGTGGAAAGCCCGGTGTTCAGCCAGTTTGCCATGTGCATCCGGGTAAACAGCGCCGTGGGCAGCATCTGAAAGATCAGAGAAACAATGGTGGTCAGTCCGCCCACCAGAATGTACATCCACACGGATTCGTGGGAATACCACAATTTTTGAATGGGTTTCGGCATATGGTCAATGATCCAGTGAATTGCTTTTAACATAAAAATAACCTCTTTTTTGATTCATTTCGACAGTTCCTCTTGATTCTTTCTGTATTTTATGGTATGATGGATAAGATAGTACTGCACCGCAGTAGAAAGGAACCGCTGCATAAAGCCTGACTGACGGCTTTGTGCGGTGTCGCCCTAAAATTTCGATTCCATTGGGAGGAACTATTATTTTGGTTTACGTCATACCGATACTGATTCTCGTCGCCTTTTCTGCATTGTTTTCCAGCACGGAAACAGCTTTCGCCTGTGTCAACAAGATACGGCTAAAGCACATGGCGGATTCCGGGGACAAACGTGCCGAAAAGGCACTGGATATCGCCAACCGCTATGAACAGGCGCTGACCGCCATTCTGGTGGGCAACAACGTGGTAAACATCGGCGCATCCTCGCTGGCAACGATCTTCTTCACCGCCCACTTCGGCTCTGCCGGCGCAGCCATTTCCACCATCGTCATGACCGTTCTGGTGCTGACCTTTGGTGAAGTGCTTCCGAAGTCCTACGCCAAGTCCCATGCGGACAAGCTGGCGCTGGCGCTGGGCGGCATCCTATCCAAGTTTACTCTGCTGATGACGCCTTTCGTACTGCTGTTCGGCGTACTTTCCCGGGCATTCACTGCCAAGGAGGATGCGCCCAGCGTCACGGAGGACGAGCTGAAATACATCATTGACGAGATCGAGGAAGAGGGCGTTCTGGAAGAACAGGAAAGCGATCTGGTGATCTCCGCTCTGCAATTCGATGAGACCTCTGTCAGCGAGATACTGATTCCACGTGTCCGGATGGTCGCCCTGTCGTCGGATGCCACCATCGAAGAGACAAAGCAGATGTTTCTGAACAATCACTTTTCCCGATTTCCGGTATACGAAAAGGACATGGACAACATCATTGGCATGATTACCAACAAGGACTTTTTCCGGCTCCTGTGCGGCGAGTTTCAGACGCTGGCAGAGATCACCCAGAATGTGATCTACGTGCCGGACACCAAGCGCATCAGCGACATTCTCCGGGATATGCAGCACGCCAAGACACACCTTGCCATTGTGGTAGACCAGTACGGCGGCACAAAGGGCATGGTCACCCTGGAAGACATCATCGAACAGCTGGTGGGCGAGATCTATGACGAGAGCGACGAGGTAGTGCATGAATTCCAGAAAACAGCACCCCACACCTACACGGTGGTCGGTTCGTTCAGCGTCAGCGACCTGTGTTCCGCACTGGACAAGGAAGATGCCCCGGCGAAAGTGCCGGAGACGGAATGCACTACCATCGGCGGCTGGGTCATGGAACTCCTGGGACACATCCCTGCCGCAGGCGAGACCGTCTCGGACGGCACGTTCCATTTCACCGTACTGGAAGTGGACAACCAGACCATCTGCTCCATCCGGCTGGAAGTCACACCGCCGGAGACTGAACATCCGGAAGAAAAGTAATCCATTCTCTCAAGCAAAGCAGGCAGCCAGAATCCGTTTCCGGCTGCCTGTCTTTAGGCAACACCGCACAAAGCTTTATGCGGTGTTGCCTTTATTTTTTCTTATATTTCAGCAAGATAAACGCCACCAGTGCGGTCAGTACCAGCGCCAGCACAGAGGGAAACCATGTATGTTCTGCAAAGGGCAGATCCAGGGTGTTCATGCCGTAAAAGCTGTACACCATCGTCGGAATCGCCAGGATAATGGTCACAATGGTCAGACGCCACATAACAATATTCAGATTGTTGGAAATGACCGAACCGAACGCCTCCACAACGCCGGACAAAATGCCCGAATAGATGCTCGCCATCTCCTGCGCCTGTTTCAGCTCGATCAGCACATCTTCCAGCAGATCCTGGTCCTCTTCGTAGAGTTTCACCACTCTGCCACGCAGAATCTTGTTCATGGTCACATCGTTGGATTTCAGAGATGTGGAGAAGTAGATCAGAGATTTTTCCAGCTCCAGCATCTGAATCAGTTCGTGGTTTTTCATTGCACCGTGCAGTTTCCGCTGCATGGCGCTGGAAGTCTTGTCGATCTGTTTCAGATAGACCAGGAACGATGCGGTAATGTTCATCATCAGCCGCAGCACAAACTGTGTCCGGAACTGGGTCTGGATATTCCGCACCCGTCCGCTGACCACATCGTCAATGACCTTGTTTTCCCGGAGGGAAATGGTAAAGACGTAGTGGTCGGTAATAATAATACCCAGCGGCATGGTGTAGAAGATCAAGGTATCGTCTTTCTGCACCTCAGACACCGCCGTATCTACAATGATAAGGGTCTGGTTTTCCTCCTGTTCCACACGGGACGACTCTTCTTCATCGAGTGAGGATTTCAGAAAGTCGCTGTCCAGCCCGTAATCATCGATCAGCATTTTTCGTTCCTGTGCCGTGGGGTCAACCACGGAGATCCAGCAGCCCGGCATCAGAGAATCCACCTCAATGAGCCGGTTTGCCACTGTTTTGTAATAAGAGACCAAATCGGATACCACCTTTCCGCAAGGCAGCCCGACCGGGTTAACGGCATCCGCTGTCCTTGCCTGTATTCCATGTGTTCATCCGTTTGCCATAAGCTTTTTTCGGGCATGGCAAGGGATAAGGGTCAGCGTTCATGCCGCACCTCCTAGTTTTATGATATTCCGGCATTTTTCAATTTGCCGCACTTTTTATTATAACAGAAAAAACCGCCCTTGGCAAGGCGGTTTTTGTAAAATTTAAGCGATTTTTGTGAAACAATGGTCAGTGCTTTTGGATGTCCTCCCGGATGCGTTCCTTGATGCCCTCGAAGATGACCTGTTTTGCATGGATTGCCTGTTCCTTTGTCGCCGCCGGAACGCCTTTCAGCGGATAGTCGATCCCCAGGTTTTCATACTTGACCTCACCCATGGTGTGATAAGGCAGCACGTCCAGCGCCTTCAGATTATCCAGACCGCCGATAAAGTGACCCAGCTGCCGCAGATAGTCGTCGTTCAGTGTGATGCCCGGCACGACCACGTGGCGGATCCAGACCGGAACGCCCTTTTCCTTGAGGTACTCGGCGAATTCCAGGATGTGCCTGTTGCTCTGCTTGGTGAGTTTCTGGTGTTCTGCATCGTCAATGTGCTTGATGTCCAGCATGACCAGATCCGTCACTGCCATGAGCCGGTCGAATTCCGGGCGGCGTTCCTGACGGAACAGAATGCCGGAGGTGTCCAGACAGGTATTGATACCCTTTTTCTTTGCCGCCTCAAACAGTTCCGTTAAGAACTCCATCTGCACCAGAGGTTCGCCGCCGGTTGCGGTAATGCCGCCGTCGTGGAGAAATTCCTTAATGCCGTCGTACTCTTTCAGCAGAGATTCCACCGTCCGGAGATTCTCCTGGTTCTGATTGTCGATCGTCCAGGTGTCCGGATTGTGGCAGTAGAGACAGCGCATGGGACAGCCCTGGAAAAAGATGACGAACCGGATTCCGGGGCCATCGACTGTGCCGAAACTTTCTGTGGAATGAATGTGTCCTTCCATGTTGTTCTCCTTTCTTGAACGCAGTGCAAACGAAAGCGTTCGGATACAACAATGGGCGCACAGAAACTGCACGCCCACTGCTAACATTATGCTATGTTTATTTTACGATTCCAGCACGTTTCTGCTTACAGAGCAGCGTGGAAAGTTCTGGTGATAACGTCATCCTGCTGTTCCTTGGTCAGCTTGATGAAGTTAACTGCATAGCCGCTGACACGGATGGTCAGCTGCGGATACTTTTCCGGATGAGCCTGTGCGTCCAGCAGAGTCTCACGGTTCAGAACGTTAACGTTCAGATGATGTCCGCCTTTTTCTGCATAGCCGTCCAGCAGACCTACCAGATTTTCAATTTGTTTTTCGTTTGCCATGATAAATTCCTCCTTGAGAATTTACGAATTGGGATAAATACCGGGGACGGATGAGACTCATTCGTCCTCTATAAACTCAGTCGGCTGACAGCAAGCCATGTTCCCTTTCGAGCAATCCATGCTGCGATAGGTCTTTACATTCAAGCCCTCGCCCATGAGGTCGTCCTCAGAGATGGTGAGATGGCCGCTGCCGTCTTCCATGAGCTTTTCGATCATGTCCACCAGTTCATCCGACTTGTCCTGTTCTTTGACTTCATGTTCCGCCATGACCCTGCGCCTCCTTTCAAATAGTCCTTTTCAGACTTACTGCTTTTCCATTTCCTCACGGATGGAAGCAACGTCGATGTCGCCTGCGAATACAGCAGAATCCTTACCCAGAGCATCCGGGATGATGGTGAAGGTATTGGAGATACCATCCTGTGCATTCTTCCACGGCAGCTTAGCAACAGATGCCATAGATGCTGCTGCACCGTGGGTGTCACGGCCGTGCATCGGGTTTGCACCAGGAGCCAGCGGCTGACCCTTCTTACGGCCATCCGGAGTGTTACCGGTCTTCTTACCGTATACAACGTTGGAAGTGATGGTCAGGATAGAAGTGGTCGGAACGCCGCCTCTGTAGCAGTAGTTGCTGCGGATCATATCCATGAACTTGTCCAGGATCTCAACTGCAATGCTGTCTACACGGTCGTCGTTGTTGCCGTACTTCGGGAAGTCGCCTTCTACTTCGAAGTCAGTTACTACGCCGAATTCGTCACGGATGCACTTAACCTTTGCATACTTGATTGCAGACAGGGAGTCAGCTACAACGGACATACCAGCGATACCAGTTGCGAAATAACGCTTTACGTCTCTGTCGTGCAGAGCCATCTGGATTGCCTCATAGCAGTACTTGTCGTGCATATAGTGGATGCAGTTCAGAGTATCTACGTACAGCTTAGCCAGCCATGCCATCATGTCTGTGTACTTTGCCATAACGTCATCATAATCCAGATAATCGCCTTCTACCGGACGATACTTCGGACCAACCTGGTTGTGCTTACCGGTCTTAGCGTCCAGTCTTTCATCCACACCGCCGTTGATGGCGTACAGCAGGCACTTTGCCAGGTTTGCACGAGCGCCGAAGAACTGCATTTCCTTACCAACACGCATGGAGGATACGCAGCAAGCGATGGCATAGTCATCACCGTGTGTCACACGCATCAGATCGTCGTTCTCATACTGGAAGGAAGAGGTGTTGATGGACAGCTTTGCACAGTAGTGCTTGAATGCCTTCGGCAGTCTCTTGGACCACAGAACAGTCAGGTTCGGCTCCGGAGCAGTACCCAGGTTTTCCAGGGTGTGCAGGTAACGGAAGCTGTTCTTGGTAACCAAAGTTCTGCCGTCGATGCCCATACCGCCGATAGACTCAGTAACCCACTGCGGGTCGCCGGAGAACAGTGCGTTGTATTCCGGAGTTCTTGCGAACTTGACCATACGCAGCTTCATGATGAAGTGGTCGATGTATTCCTGTGCCTGTTCCTCGGTCAGAGTACCGTTGTCCAGGTCACGCTGAATGTAGATGTCCAGGAATGTGGAAGTACGGCCCAGGCTCATTGCTGCGCCGTTCTGGTCCTTAACAGAACCCAGGTATGCGAAGTAAGTCCACTGGATTGCTTCCTTAGCGGTGGTAGCCGGAACAGAGATGTCATAGCCATACTTCTTTGCCATGTTCTTCAGAGCCTTCAGAGCCTTGATCTGTTCTGCCAGTTCTTCACGCAGACGGATCTTCTCTTCGGTCATGGTGCCGGAAGTGATAGCCTTCTGATAGTTCTTGTCCTCGATCAGACGGTCTACACCGTACAGAGCAACACGACGGTAGTCACCGATGATACGGCCACGGCCGTAAGCATCCGGCAGACCGGTGATGATCGCATTGTGACGAGCAGCACGCATTTCCGGTGTGTAAACATCGAATACGCCTTCGTTATGTGTCTTTCTGTAGTGTGTGAAGATATAGCTGATCTCCGGGTCTACTTCATAGCCGTAAGCCTTGCAAGCTTCTTCAGCCATACGGATACCGCCGAACGGCTGCAGGGAGCGCTTCAGCGGCTTGTCAGTCTGCAGACCAACGATGGTCTCCAGATCCTTATCGATGTAACCTGCATCGTGAGAATCTACTGTAGAAACCAGCTTGGTGTCCATGTCCAGAACGCCGCCGTTTTCACGTTCCTTCTGGAACAGGTCCATTACTTCGCTCCACAGTTTCTTGGTCGGGCCGGCCAGAAAGCTTTCGTCACCCTCATACGGAGTGTAGTTCTTCTGGATGAAGTCACGGACGTCGATGGTCTTTTCCCATGCGCCGCCGACGAAACCTTCCCATGCCTTTGCCATTGTCTCTGCCATTTTAAGATCTCCCCTTTGCCGGGTAAACCGGCGAAATTTGATTTGGATTTTTCCAAAGCACAATCTTTTGGGCAGGCAATTTCCACGCTGTTTGCACACCGCTTTTTTTGCCGTCAGAGGACTGTGTTTTGATCTGTCTTAATAATATCACATCTCAACTATGATGTCAATAGGTTTCTTGCAATTTCCCAAGATTTTTTTTTGCAAAACCTTATTTTTTGCCGATTTGCTCCCATGCGCCGAACGGTTTTCAGAATAAAGAAAAGAAAAATCACATCTCCTGTTTTTTTTGTTAATTTGTAGGTACAAATTCGGCTTTGACGGTGACAGAATGACGTGCTATACTAAAGGCGGCGCCGCACACACACCGATCGGCAAGAACGGAGGTCTTTTTTATGTTACAGTTTTCACCAAACAGCACCATCGCACTGGTTGGCAGTTCCGACGGGCTGCCCCGGGGCAGTGACGCCGTTCCACGGCTCTGCGCTTTTCTGGAATCGCTGGGACTGCGCACGGTGGTTTTCCCGTCCTTGTACCAGACTGCCGCCGGCACACCCCAGCCGGCAGAGCAACGTGCCGCAGACATCCAGGTGGCGTTTGCGTCGCCGGAGGTGGATGCAGTCTTTGATCTGACCGGCGGCGACGGGGCAAATGTAGTTCTGCCCCATCTGGATCTCCGGAAGATCTCCCACAATCCCAAGCCCTTTTTCGGATACAGCGACGTTTCGGCTCTGCTCAATCCCCTGCAGGATTTCGGTCACGTGCCGGTGTTCTACTGCCAGCCACGCTTTCTGGCAAGCTGCCCTGCCGCCGCAAAACGGTTCACACGCTGGATACAGCGGCAGGACGATGACCTGTTTCGCTTTCGCTGTACCTTTTTACAGGGCAGCCAGCTCTCCGGAAAAGTCTGCGGCGGCAACATCCGCTGCACGCTGAAACTTGCCGGAACGCCGTGGCAGCCGGACCCGACGGGACGGGTGCTGTTCCTGGAGAGCTATTCCGGCAGTCTTGCCCGGATGGAGACCATGCTGCACCAGTACCGGCAAATGGGAATGTTCTCCCGGTGCAGCGGCGTACTGCTGGGAAATTTTTCGGAGCTGGCGAAAAAGCAGCAGCTGCCGGAACTGTACCGGATAGTGCAGGACATCATCGCCGACCCCGCACTGCCCCTTGCCGTGACCACGGAGCTGGGGCATCAGCCGGATGCCCGGTGTCTGGCGTATGCGGAAATCTGCCTAGAAAAAACGCAGCTGTAGCCAGCCCACTGCCAGCAAAACCGCCAGCATCCCGAAGTTCACGGCAGAGAAAATGCCCAGGTATTTTCCCGGACGGGAATGCGCCGCCTTGCTGTAAAACTGATAGGAGATCAGACTCGCCAGAGAGGCGATAGGCGTTCCCAGACCGCCCAGGTTCACGCCCAGCAGCAGCGCCTTTGCATTTTCCGTAAAGCCGGACAGCATCACAGCCGCCGGCACATTGCTGATGCACTGTGAAAGCGCCGCCGAGACCCACAGTTCCCTGCCCTGCATCACGCCGGCAAAGAACGCCCGGACGGCATCGACCCGTGCGATATTGCCCACAAACACGAAAAAGCAGACGAACGTCCCCAGCAGGCAGTAGTCCGCCTGGGCGAAAAGCTTTTTGTCACAGAAAAACACCAGCACGGCAGTCAGCACAAGGCAGAGCCAGTCCGGGATCACCCGGAACACGGTAAGCAGACACACCAGGAACAGCAGCAGATACACCGCCGCCGGCTTTTTCGGGATGACAGGCAAGGTTGTTTCCCCAGGTTTTCCGGCACAGGGTGTTTTCGGCAGCAGGAACGACAATCCCAGAAGCACCAGCCAGCTCAGCACGCCGGCAGGGAGCATGGTACGGAAAAAGTCGCCGGTGTGCAGCTGGTACGCCGCATAGAGGTACAGGTTCTGGGGATTGCCCACCGGCGTCATCATACTGCCCAGATTCGCAGCAGCCGTCTCCAGGACAATGACCCGGATGCGGCTTTTCTCGTCCCCGATGTCCCGGAACAGCAGCAGCGTCAGCGGCACAAAAGTGAGCAGTGCCACATCATTGGTCACCAGCATGGCGCTGAAAAAGCACAGCTGGACGAGAAACAGTCCCACGCACCGCACCGTCCCGGCACGTTTCAACAAGTTTTGCGTCACCTGTTCAAACACGCCGATGCTGCGCAGTCCTGCCACTGTGAGCATGAGACAAAACAGCTGGATCAGTACAGCCCGGTTGCAGTAGGACAAATAGCCGGCATCCGGCGGCACAAAGCACATGGACACCAGCGCCGCCAGAAGTGAGATCCCCAGCACAGGCTGTCCTTTCCACCATTGCAAAAAGCGTTTCATTGATACATTCTCCTTTGTTCCCGTGATTTTCCGCATTGTTTCCAGTATAGCACTTTTCCGGAAAATGTCAAATGCTGCCGCCGGATGATTTTCCACATTCCCTTGACTTTTCCACGATTCTCGTTTATACTGATATATAATAAGAACTTGTCTTCACAAGAAATATATGCGGATTTTCGAGCATAATTTTGTTGCAGACAAGAAAAAAATACGCAGGCGGGCTGCCGCCCGGCAAGTATTTTTTCCGCAGTATGCAGCAAAATTTGCCGAAAAGACACGTGTATATGCTTGTGAAGACAAGTTCTCATCAAAAAAAGAACCGTCATGCCTTTTTGTCAGAAGGTATGACGGTTCTTTTTGTATTTCAATAAATGCTCACTTCGATGCCATCTCCGCCAGAGTCCGCACCATTTCCAGATCGTCCTGGGTCACACGCATATTGGTGCAGAGTTCTTTTCCCTCTGCCGTAGTCAAACTGATCTCGATCACACTGCCCTCGTTGATCGCACGGGACGCTGCCGAGAAGAACATCGGCACTTTCGGGTGGTTCTGCCGGAACTTTGTCAGCAGTGATTTCATCTGCATCAGCATTTTCGGATTCATCATATCTAAGTCGCTCCTTTTGTCTGTATCATTTCTTGTGCAGCGGACACGCCTCGGAAACATGAGGGAACGGCACTGTCCGGAACTGCATCCGGCTGCCGTCCAGCACCAGCAGCTTTCCGGTGAGCAGTGTGTCGCTGCCCAGCAGAAAGCGAATCGCCTCTGCCGCCTGTATCGTGCCGATGATGCCGGCAGTAACACCGATCACCGGAATCGGCGCCGGCGCATCCCCTTCCGGAATGTCCCCGAAAATACAGCGGTAACACGGACCTTTTCCCGGCACATAAGTCATGACCTGACCGGAAAAGCCGGTAATGCCGCCGTGTACAAAGGGCTTTCCGGCAGCCACGCACACATCGTTTATCATAAACTTATTTTTCAGCTGGTCTGCTGCGTCGATCACCATATCGTATTCCTGCACCAGTTTTTCCAGCGCAGGCACATCCAAAAAGCAGGGATACGCTTTCACATCCACGTGGGAATTCAGCCCGTGGAGCGTCTGTGCGGCGGAATCCGCCTTATTCTGTCCCAGACGAGACTCCTGGTGCAGGATCTGCCGCTGTAAGTTGGACGGTTCCACCCTGTCTCCGTCGGCAATGCCAATTGTCCCCACGCCGGCTGCCGCCAGATAATAGGCTGCCGGACTGCCCAGACCGCCTGCGCCGATCACAAGGACACGGCTGTTTTTCAGACGTTCCTGTCCCGTTTCGCCGATCTCCGGCATCATGATCTGCCGGGTGTAGCGTTCCTGTTCCTGCGGTGTCAGCATAGCAATTCCTTTCCCATCAAAAATGTGCCTGCAAACCGGTCAGATCTTTGATGACCTCTCCGGCTAAGATCAGCCCGGCCACGGACGGCACAAACGCACAGCTCCCCGGCACAGGCTTTCCCTGCTCTGTCTTTTCCAGTCGCTGCAGCACAGCCGGCAATTCCTTGGAATAGACCACTTTCAGTCTGGGAATACCACGCTTTTTCAGCTCACGCCGCATGACACGTGCCAGCGGACAAACCGATGTCT
>ERZ773136.3383-NODE-3383-length-11900-cov-3.559477_pt1 | contig 11900 bp, 10 predicted proteins | sample MGYA00580855_ERZ773136 | MGnify/ENA primary metagenome ERZ773136 (study PRJEB29015, sample SAMEA2737860) | human gut metagenome | biome: human gut; feature: human-associated habitat; material: faeces | place: China | collected 2012 ... | reverse complement strand
ATTTTTTCAGAGTAAGTCTGCCGTACCTTATGTAGCCGTAAAGCATTTTTCCGAGCAGATACAGAATGAACGGTGAGATTACAAACAAAACCTGATTGCACTCAAAAGCACCTTTAAAATCAAGCCGCACAATATGTGTAAGCATACCGGTTACACCGCAGCCGGGGCAATAAAGTCCCGTTATCTTTCGGAATACACACGGAATTGCAAAGCCTGTAAACGAAACAATTAAATAATATAAAACACCGGCTGCGACCAAAATAATCGCAGCCGTTGAAAATTTTAATAATCTTTTTTTCATTGATTACTGTGGAGGAAGCATCTTGTTAAGCTCACTCTGCATAAGAGCATAAGAAACAATGCTAAGACCAAAGATTGAAAGTATAAGATAAAGTACCGAAGCACTTGAATCAACCATAATACCTCTCTGCATCTTTGCTTCATTGAGCTTTTCGCCCTGCTTGTAGCACCAGTAATAACCGTAAATACCGCAAGTTACAAGTGTAAGCAGAAATACGACTCCGCCTGATGTGCCGTCCTGCTGATGACCACGCCGCCAGAAGTGTCGCCCGGGCGATCGCTGGCCGTGTTCAACTCGTTGACCAGACAGATCATCCAATAGATACCGTAAATACCGCAAGTGATGATTGAAAGAAGAATTGCAATACCTACACTTCTCTGTTTCATAATAATTACCTCCGTTAACCTCTTTCAAGGGATTTTAGCAAGGTAAATTATACCATTAGTACGGTACAATGTCAATATAATTTTGTTTTGATATTTGCTATAGTTTGCTGATTTTTGTGAGAACACAGTATGTTGATTACTTGATAACCTCCATACCGCCCATGTAAGGACGAAGAGCCTCAGGAATCCTGATTGTGCCGTCTTCGTTAAGGTTGTTCTCAAGGAACGCAATGAGCATTCTCGGAGGTGCAACAACCGTGTTGTTAAGAGTATGTGCAAAATATTTCTTGCCGTCCTCGCCTGTAACTCTGATTTTAAGGCGGCGAGCCTGTGCGTCACCGAGGTTTGAACATGAACCAACCTCAAAATATTTCTTCTGACGAGGTGACCAGGCTTCAACATCAAGTGAACGAACCTTGAGGTCAGCAAGGTCGCCCGAACAACATTCGAGTGTACGAACAGGAATATCCATTGAACGGAAAAGGTCTACTGTGTTCTTCCAAAGCTTGTCAAACCACATTTTGCTGTCCTCAGGCTTACAAACAACAATCATTTCCTGCTTTTCAAACTGGTGGATTCTGTAAACACCACGCTCCTCAATACCGTGAGCGCCCTTTTCCTTACGGAAACATGGCGAATAACTTGTGAGTGTATAAGGGAGGTCTTCCTCTTTATTAATTGTGTCAATGAACTTACCGATCATCGAGTGTTCGCTTGTGCCGATAAGATAAAGGTCTTCGCCCTCAATCTTGTACATCATAGCGTCCATTTCAGCAAAGCTCATAACGCCTGTAACAACATTACTTCTAATCATAAAAGGAGGTACGCAGTATGTGAAACCTCTGTCAATCATAAAATCTCTTGCGTAAGCGATAACGGCACTGTGAAGTCTTGCGATGTCGCCCATAAGATAATAGAAACCGTTACCTGCTACCTTTCTTGCAGAGTCAAGGTCAATGCCGTTGAGTTTTTCCATAATGTCTGTGTGGTACGGAATCTCGAAATCAGGTACAACAGGCTCGCCAAAACGCTCAATTTCTACATTCTGGCTGTCATCTTTACCAATCGGAACAGATGGGTCAATCATCTGTGGAATAACCATCATAATCTCGGTTACTTTTGCCGAAAGGTCTTCTTCTTTCTTTTCAAGCTCGGCAAGCTGTTCAGCCTGACGGGTAACCTCTTCTTTAAGAGCCATACCCTCTTCTTTTTTACCTTGAGCCATAAGAGCGCCGATCTGCTTTGAAATTTTGTTTCTGTTAGCACGCAACTCGTCAGCCTGCGCCTTTACTGCTCTGCTTTCAGCGTCAAGCTCGATTACCTTGTCAACAAGTTCAAGTTTGCTGTCCTGAAATTTATTTCTTATGTTCTGCTTTACAGCCTCAGGATTTTCTCTTAAAAATTTAATATCAATCATTTTGCATTTCCTCTCATTATATTTTAATATGCCATACGGCAAATAGAAATATCTATTTTAATTTATTTGAAAGCTCGGTCAGCTCTTCATCTGAATAGAACTCAATTTGAAGTACGCCGCCTTGCTTACCTTTGTTTTTATTTACCTTGATTTTTCTGCCAAGACTTTCGTTCAGTGCAAGCTCAACCATACTGTAAAAAGACGGTTTTCTCTCCGGTTGAGTATCTTCCTCAACTTCCGGCTTTTTCTTTGCAAGTTTTTCCGCCTGACGAACCGATAAATCTTTTTTATAGATAAGTTCCGCAAGTTCAAGCATATCTTCTTCGTTGTCAAGCATAAGCAATGCTCTTGCGTGGCCTGCGGAAATTTTGTCTTGCTTTACATACTCAAGCACGCTGTCCGGAAGTTTTAAAATTCTTAGCGAATTTGCAATTGCAGGTCTTGATTTACCGACGGATGTTGCAACTTCTTCCTGCGAAAAGCCATGCTCGTCAATAAGCGCTTTGTAACCGAGTGCCTCTTCAATAGGCGACAAGTCCTCACGCTGTAGATTTTCGATGAGCGCAAGCTCCATAGTTTCTGTATCCGAAAGTTCTCGAATTGTAACAGGCACTTCGGTAAGTCCTGCCATTCTGCAAGCACGGTATCTTCTCTCGCCTGCTACTATCTGATAGCCGCCGATTGGCAGTGGTCGAACAAGCAAAGGCTGCAAAAGTCCGTGTTGTGAAATACTCTGTGCAAGGTCGGATAATGAATTTTCGTCAAAATCTTTACGAGGCTGGGAGCGGTTTGGTTCGATTTCAGATATTTTCAGCATAACGGAGCTGTTGCTGTCTTCGGTTTCGTTCTCGGCAAAAATAGTATCAAGACCCTTGCCAAGACCGCCAAATTTTTTACTCATAGCTTCTCTCCTTTGCTATTATTTCCTTTGCAAGTTCCGTGTACGTAATACTTCCCTTGCAATTCTTGTCATAGTAAATTACGGGCATACCAAAGCTTGGAGCCTCCGACAGTCTTACACCTCTCGGAATTACGGTTTTAAACACCTTACGAGGGAAGAATTTTTTAACTTCCTCGACAACCTGCTGTGTAAGATTCAGTCTGCCGTCATACATTGTAAGCAAAACACCTTCAATGTCAATAGTGTTGTTGTATTGTCTTTTAATTCGTCTTACCGTACTCATAAGCTGTGTCAGACCTTCAAGTGCATAATATTCGCACTGAATCGGCACTAAAAAAGTATCTGATGCCGTAAGAGCATTAGTTGTAATAAGTCCGAGTGACGGTGGGCAGTCAATGATTATGTAATCATAGTATTGCTTAATTGGCAAAAGAGCGTTTTTTAAAATGGACTCTCTGCCCTTTTTGTCTGAAATTTCAAGTTCAGCGGCGGCAAGGTCAAGACTTGACGGCAGAATATGCAAATTTTCATACGGAGTTGTAACAATACAACTCTCTGCCTTAGCACCGTCAACCAAAATTTCATAGGTTGAGGCAGTAACCTTACGCTTATCAATAGCAACACCGCTTGTTGCGTTACCCTGTGGGTCGGCGTCAACGAGCAAAGTTTTTTTGCCCAAAGCGCCCAAACAAGCAGCAAGATTAACCGCTGTGGTGGTTTTGCCAACACCACCTTTCTGGTTTGAAATTGAAATAATTTTAGCCAAAATATCACCTTTACCGTAAAATAATGCGTGTTTTCTAAATCTAATATACATTATACCACTAATAATGCATATTTAAAAGGGTATTTATAGAATAATTGTAATTTTTCTTATATTTTTTGTTTGTTAAACAGTAAAAATGTTTCACGTGAAACATTAAATCAACGGTCGGGTAATTTAGTTTGAGCTCGCACAAAACTTTATACTCGGACTAATAAATTTGGTCAACCTTTAAAAAGGCTTGACCTAAATTTTTTATTATTTGTGCAAAAACTATTGGCTCTAAAACCCGACTAATTAAATCACCGCAATACCAAATAAAGATTTCTTTTAAAGCCTCCTCTCCCCCACTCTAACTATCCCACATATTTTTACATAATACAAAAAGTCCGACAACAACCTTAGTCATTGTCGGACTTTAACGATTTAAATTAATGAAAAGTTATTTACTTATATAATCAATTAAACTTTTCTGTAAGATGTGTGCCAAATATCCTTAGCATACTCTACGATAGCTCTGTCTGATGAGAACTTACCTGCATTAGCAATGTTGATAAGACACTTCTTACCAAACTCTTTACGGTTAGCATAATCTTTGTTAGCTCTGATCTTTGTTTCAACATAAAGTGGGAGATCATAGATGTGGAAGTAGTGGTCTGCCTCCTGCCATGATGTACCATTGATAAGAGCATTGTGGAGTTCAGCAAAGCTGCCCTCGCCCTGAGCGCCGTCATCATCAAATGTGCCGTCGATAAGTGTATCAACAACCTTCTTGATTTCAGGATTAGCCTCATAAAGCTTCTTAGGATCGTAGCCTTCCTTCTTAAGTCTTTCAATATCTTCTACTCTTGCACCGAAGATATACTCGTTCTCTTCGCCTGCGCACTCTGCGATTTCGATGTTAGCACCGTCATATGTGCCGAGTGTTAATGCGCCGTTGAGCATAAACTTCATATTACCTGTACCTGAAGCCTCAAGACCTGCTGTAGATGTCTGCTCTGAAAGGTCAGCAGCAACTACGATCTTCTCAGCGTAAGATACATTGTAGTTAGAAATGAATACAACCTTAAGCTTATCTTTTGTATCAGGATCGTTGTTTACAAGGTCAGCAATCTCGTTGATGTACTTAATGATTGCCTTAGCTCTTGCATAACCGGGAGCAGCCTTAGCACCAAAGATAAATGTTGTTGGTGTCCAGTTAGGAAGCTTGCCTTCCTTAATGCGGAAGTAAATTGTCATAATTGAGAAAGCATTGAGAAGCTGTCTTTTATATTCGTGAAGTCTTTTTACCTGAATATCATAGATAGAATCAGGGTTAATCTCTACGCCGTCCATCTTCTTGATGTACTCTGCAAGCTGAACTTTCTTCTTCTTCTTGATTGTGTTAAACTTTGTAATTGTCTTAGCATCAATGCAGTCATTGAGCTTTGAAAGAAGTGAAAGGTCAATAAGCCAGTTGTCGCTGCCAACTTTCTCTGTGATAAGTGCAGCAAGTTCAGGGTTGCAAAGACCTAACCAACGGCGCTGTGTAATACCGTTTGTCTTGTTCTGGAATCTTTCAGGATATACCTGGTACCACTCCTTAAGAACATCGTCCTTGAGGATCTCTGTGTGAAGCTTAGCAACACCGTTTACATATGTGCCTGCATAAGTTGCAAGTCTTGCCATATGAACTGTGTTAGCGTCAACAATACGCATCTTAGCTTTCATATCCTCGCTAACGCCCTTAGCTGTGAGCTCTTCCTGGAGCTTATTTGCGATAAGGCAGATGATGTGGTAAATTTCAGGAATTACCTGCATCATAAGGTCAGCATGCCACTTCTCGAGAGCCTCGCCGAGAACTGTGTGGTTTGTGTAAGCACAAGTCTTTCTTGCAATCTCGAAAGCCTCGTCAAAGTTCATACCCTCGTTCATAAGAAGTCTTACGAGTTCAGGGATTGAGCATACAGGATGTGTATCGTTAAGCTGAATAGCGTTTTCCTTAGCAAAGAAGCTGAAATCGTTGCCGTGCTTTGCTTTGTATCTGCGCATAATATCCTGAAGTGAAGCAGAGCAGAAGAAATACTGCTGCTTAAGTCTTAAAACTTTACCTTCATACTTATTATCGTTAGGATAAAGAACCTTTGTGATGTTCTCAGCATCGTTCTTCTCCTGAACTGCTCTGTTGTACTCTGTATTGTTAAATGCCTGGAAGTCAAACTCGTTGAGAGCCTCTGCCTGCCAAAGTCTGAGTGTGTTGATGTTAGTTGTCTTGCAGCCGATAACAGCCATATCGTAAGGAACAGCCTTAACTGTCTGACCTTTAAATGATACTGTTACAGCCTCGTCCTCACGACGGAGACACCACGGATCATCAAATCTCTGCCAATCGTCAGCAACTTCTACCTGATAACCGTCCTTGATGAGCTGCTTGAAAAGACCGTACTTATAACGAATGCCGTAACCGTCGAGCGGTACTTCCATAGTAGCGGCACTGTCGAGATAGCAAGCTGCAAGACGACCAAGACCGCCGTTACCGAGAGCTGCATCGTCAATATCTTCAAATACATTGATGTCAACGCCCTTTTTCTTGAGCATCTTCTTTACATCATCAAGAATACCGAGGCAGTAAAGGTTGTTGTACATCATTCTGCCCATAAGAAATTCAGCAGAGAAGTAGTAAGCTCTGCGCTCGCTGTTGTGTTTAGCTTTGCTTGCTGCCCAGTTGTCGGCAATTTCGCCCATAACAGCCTTGCCGAGAGAAAGATGAAGTTCGGAAGGTGTAAGCTCTTCTATCTTCTTACAATACATAGACTGTGCTGTAAGCTCAAGCTTTTCCATAATATTGCTCATTTGTTTAGTCCTCCAGTCGTCCGCTATTTACAGACATTGTTTTTAATTTTTCTGCAAGCTCATCAGTAAGAGCCGCTTTATCAACTCTCCAAGTCCAGTTACCGCCGAGTGTTGACGGAATGTTCATTCTTGCCTCTTTGCCAAGGCCGAGAATATCCTGAACAGGAATAATAGCCATACCTGCCTTGCTCTCATATGCTGTACGGATAAGACCCCAGTTAAAAGGCTCGTCCTCAGGCATCTGGCAGTAACTTCTTGCATAGCTTACATCCTCAGGCTTAGCTGTTTCTACCCAGCCCATAACGGTGTCATTATCGTGAGTACCTGTGTAAACAATGCAGTTTTCAGTATATTTATGCGGGAGATAATCGTTCTCTTCACCGCTGTCAAAAGCAAACTCAAGTACCTTCATTCCCGGATAACCTGTCTGCTCCATAAGCTCGGTTACATCGGGAGTAAGAGTTCCGAGATCCTCTGCAACAATATCAATCTTGCCGATAGCCTCTTCCATCATCTTGAAGAACTTAATGCGTGGACCTTCAACCCACTCACCGTTAATAGCGTTTTCAGCAGGGTAAGGAATTGAATAGTAGCTTGCAAAAGCTCTGAAGTGGTCGATTCTTGTGAGATCATAAAGCTTTGACGCAGCTTTAATTCTCTCAAACCACCACTCGTAATCTGTTTCTGCGAGGTAATCCCAGTCATAAAGAGGATTGCCCCAGAGCTGACCTGTTGCCGAGAAATAGTCAGGCGGACAACCTGCAACCGCAATAGGATCACCGTCATCATAAAGTTGGAACAACTCGGGGTTAGCCCATGTGTCTGCGCTGTCCATGGCAACATAGATAGGCATATCACCCAAAATCTTAATTCCAAGACCGTTTACATAAGCACGGAAAGCCTCCCACTGCTCATAAAACTTAAACTGTAAGAATTTCCAGAAATCAACATCGTCCTTAAGCTTGCGCTCATAACGCTTAACAGCTGTTTCCTCGTGCATACGGATTTCTTCGTCCGGCCACTCTGTCCAGGAAACCATATTAAAGCTCTTCTTTACAGCCATATAAAGTGCGTAATTCTTGAGCCACTTGCTGTTCTTTCTCTTAAATGAGGAGAAAGCCTTCTGGTCTTTCTTTTTGAAATTATCGTAAGCAATTCTAAGAGCGTCGAATCTGTTGTTGTAGATTTTCTCGTAATCCACTTCAGCATCGTTAGAACCCCAATCATAGCTATCGAGCTGCTCTTTAGTAATAAGACCCTCTTCACAAAGTGTGTCAAGGTCAATCAGGTAAGGGTTACCTGCATAAGTTGAAAAGGACTGATAAGGAGAGTCGCCGTAGCTTGTAGGGCCGACAGGAAGAATCTGCCATACCTTCTGACCTGCCTTTTTGAGGAAGTCAGCGAACTCACGAGCCTCTTTACCAATAGTACCAATTCCGTAGGGGGACGGAAGCGAAGTAACCGACAACAGGATACCTGCACTTCTTTCCATTAAAATCAACTCCATTCTGACGGATATTAAGTTATATTTTCGGGATAAATCAAAAGATTAAATTATAATTACTTAAATGAATTATAATTTAAGGGCAAAAAAACCCCCATATCCACAGTTACGATTTTATTTTACCACAATATTAATTTTTTTACAAGATTTTTTTACAACATTTAGGTTAATTTCCAAATTGTATAAAGAACAGCATTACAAGCAAGTTTTCTTATATAATTTCGGGAATTTTTACTTCCGTTTGTTTCACCGAGCAAAAGTTTTATGGGAAATTTACTGCAATTTGCACAAATTCCCACATAAACAAGTCCGACAGGTTTTTCATCTGTTCCTCCTGTCGGCCCTGCAATACCCGTGGTGCTTGCGCCGATGTCGGCATTTGCAAGTTTTTTTACACCCTCCGCCATCTGCAAAGCGGTTTCGGGCGACACTGCGCCGAGTGTGTTAAGAGTTTCTTCGCTCACTCCGAGCACCTTGTGCTTAATTTCGTTTGCATACGAGCAAACACCGCAGTCAAAAACCTCGCTTGCACCGCTCACGGCGGTAATTCTTCCCGAAAGCAAGCCGCCCGTGCAGCTTTCGGCGGTGGCAAGCTTAAGGTTATTTTTTGTGAGCTTTTCCACTACCATATTCTGCAGCTCATCGGGATTTATATTCTCTTCCCTGAAAATTTTTTCCAAATCATCAGCCGTATATGTCAGCATAGTAAGACTTCCTTTTATATAGTATATCCGATATTATTTAATCTAAATTCCATCATCTTCATCGTCTTCTGATTTTCCTCCGCAGTTTGGGTAATACTTAGTATCGCCTTTTTTATTAAAGGGAGAAAATTCGGAATTTCCGAATTTTCTATTTTCTTCCCTTTTTCCTATCTAAATTTTCAAGCATTTTTATACTGCCAAGATAATCATTTTCAACTTCACTAAGTGTACGGGCTTTATATTTTTTATATTCATTTTCAGCCTTTTCCATTGCTTGTTTATGAGTAACTTTACCTTTTCCGATTAAAAGCTGTTCTCCGCTCATTGTAAGTATATTATCCAAATGTTTTGCCCAGTCAGCCATAGTCATAACCTGTCCACGCTCTGCCTGTCTTTCCGCAAAATCAAGATAACCGGATACAATTTGTCCCATTGCTCTCAATTCTTTTTCATTAAGATAATTTTTTGCGACCTTTGCCTCTTTCAAAGTCGGATGATTTCCGACAAATGTAGTAAGTCCCATAAACTCTTTTTCGGCGTCCGCTCTATTATAAATTGTTTCAGACGCTGTTTCACCGTGAACCGCATAATGTATCTTGTTTTGTACTTTTTTAAAAAAATCAATAGAAATATCCGATTTTGGGTCATAATCTATACTTGTGGCATAAATTTCAAGGACTTGTCTGTAAAAGACCTTTTCGGAAGCACGAATATCACGAATTCTCTCTAAAAGTTCTTTAAAATATCCGCCGCCACCAAGTTCTTTTAATCTGTTATCATCAAGAACAAAGCCTTTTTTCATATATTCCTTAATAATTTTGGATGCCCAAAGCCTAAACTGAATACCTCTCTGTGATTTTACTCTGTAACCAACCGATATAACCACATCAAGATTATAATAATTGGTAGGTTTGGTAGAAAATTCGGAATTTCCGAATTTTCTCATAGTCTGCTCCTGAATCAGTTCTCCCTCATCATAAATATTTTTAATATGTTCATTAATAGTTGATTTAGCTTTCTGAAATAACTCTGCCATATCTGCCTGACTTAACCAAACCGTATTGTCATCAAAAGTAACATCTATCTTGGTTAGTCCGTCTTCAGTTGTATAAATAATTAAATCAGATTTGTTCTGCATAAAAATTCCTTTCAAAAGAAAATTCGGAATTTCCGAATTTTCTGTTTTATCAATCCGTACCCGTCAAAAACGCAATACTTCTTTCAATCGAATCTTTTGATGTGCCCCAATCCTGTCCCTGACTGCGGTAATCGAACATTGAACAAAAGTGTGTAATATCCGCCTTAAGGCTTACAAGGTAATTTTTTGTGAGGGCGGCGGTTTCAGCGTAAAAGTCAGGCAAAAGTTTTGACGAAATTCCGCCCTTGCCCGTTGCGGCACTCATTATAAAAGAATAGTGCTTTAAACAGATAAACGGCTGTTCGATGTAGAGCTTTCTGAACTCTTCGCCCTTTACCCACTCTGCAAAAACCGTTGCCATAAAATGGTGCATATCGCTTGCGATTCTGTCGCAGACATAGCAAGAGGAAAGCTCCTCTTTTATGCCCTCAAGTTGTTTTTTGTCGGGCTTGCCTTTAAGTTTTGCAGGCATATATTTGTCGATAATTTCCTGCAAATGACTTTCTAAAATCAGCGCATTGGGCAATTTTTGACCTACCGTGAACATCTGCGAAAAATGGCGGTGACAAAAACCTTTTTTATTGGTTTCTATTCTGATGTTTGGCTCCATCATTGCATCGCCTGTAATGAATTTAACATACTGCTTTTCGAGCATATCCTCCATTCGGCAGATAGGGCAACCGTCTTTTGGCATAAAAATATCGTTTATCGGTATAGTACAGATTGTTTCCTTCACGGTAATTCTCCTTACACTGTTTATAATTAAATAAATTATATCACATTTTGACTGTTTTTTATATACTTTTTGGATTTTTTCTTTAATTCATTGTATATTTTTCTATAAGTTTGTTTATTTTTTCCGACTTAAAATAAATATTAAATACAAAGAAAAAGTTTTCAACAGCATTATAATAAATTGTTGAAAACTTTTCTTGTTAATTATATCATTTATAAAGTGTGTCCTTGAAAAAATCCGCTACCATATCCCATAGTTTTTCCTGTGCAAAGAAAATATCTGCGTGTTCAGCACCGTTTACGGCTACCAAAGTTGCGTCACAACCGTTTTTCACAAGTAAATCGTGCAGTACAACGCTTTGAGAAAAAGGTACAGTAGAATCTTGTGTGCCGTGAAAAATCATAAAAGGCGGTGCTGACGGTGTTACAAAAGATACAGGGCAACATTCCTGCGCCTTTTCCTTGTTGAGAACTACATTCATTCCGAGCATAAGCGACTCCATACTTGCGCCTGCCTCAAGAGCCGATTTGTACGGAAAAGTTGAAAGGTCTGTCGGCGGATAAAAAGGGCAACAAGCCTGAACTTCGCTTGAATAATCGAGATAATTGCCGACATCAAGGCTTTTGTCGTTGTTGAGTGCGCACATTGCGGCAAGATAACCGCCTGCGGATTCACCGGCAACACCGAATTTATTTTCGTCAAGACAGTAACGCTCGGCGTGAGCCTTAAGGTAACGGATAGCCGCCTTAACATCTTCAAGCGGCATTGGGTAAGCACCCTCGTTGCTGGTACGATACTCAACGCTTGCCACGGCAAAACCGTTGAGAGCGAGTTTTGCAAGGTAAGCAAGGTGAGCGGATTTATCCATTCGTATCCAACCGCCGCCGCAAATCCAAACAATGCAGGGGACTTTTTTCATTCTGCTCTGCGGATAAATCAAATCCAGCTTTAAATCCCGTGTTGTATGACCAAACCAAGCGTCAACCTGAGCAAATGTAATATCAGAAACAGTGTAGTATCTCGGCTTTTCAATATTCAAATCAAGATTAATTTTCATAAGATTTCCCTTTCGTTGTATTGTACAATATTTTAAAAATAATACTTGTTTATTATGATAATTTTAGCATAACAATATTAAAATTTCAATAATTTTAATAATTTATAATTATGGTTTAACTCACAGTTTAGCCAAGCAATTATAAAAGTTTGGTCGACCTT
>ERZ773136.3374-NODE-3374-length-11931-cov-17.125126_pt1 | contig 11931 bp, 9 predicted proteins | sample MGYA00580855_ERZ773136 | MGnify/ENA primary metagenome ERZ773136 (study PRJEB29015, sample SAMEA2737860) | human gut metagenome | biome: human gut; feature: human-associated habitat; material: faeces | place: China | collected 2012 ... | reverse complement strand
GGTTCTGGTAGGAAAGCTGCATCGTGGTGGGTGCGTTGTACAGAGAAGCGAGCAGATATTGTTTCATGTTTCGGATTGGGCTGCTGTTCTCTGCAAGGCACATCAGCACAAAGCGGATATGGTCAGCGTTCAGCTTCATAAACCGGCTGCGTACCACTTCGGCGGGCTTATCGTCCCCGGCAATGCGCAGCGTCTTGCGGTTGATAGCGCAGGTGTCCACAAGCAAGTCCACAATCTGATAGATGGTGTCCTCATCGTCCGGGCAGAGCCGGAGCAGAGTGTCAACCTCCAAAGACTGTGAAAAATATCCTTCCAACTGTTCGCGTTTGCTCATCGCATCATCTTCTTCCGAATAGAAGGGATAAGGTTCACTCATTTCAGTATTATTCTCATCAGTCTTATTACATCGTGATTTTGCAGGGTCTTGACTTGTGGTTTTGAAGCCTCCAGAATCGTGAAAATCACGATTCTGGAATATTGGTTTTGACGATTCTGCCGAAAAGTTTTTCACATACACCAAACTTGGCTTGCCCAAACCTCTGCGTTTTCGTTCAATCAAACCAAATTCTTCAAGTTCCCGCAGCAACTTGGTCGCTTTGTTGTCTGCGCAACACAATGCCCTCTTGACATCCTCAATTGTGAAGATGATGAACACCCGGCCCTGCTCGTCCAGCCAGCCATTTTTAGCAGAAAGGCTCATGCGGTCGAGCAGGATACCGTACAGTGTTTTGGCATCGGTTGACAAGTTCTGGAACCGTGACTCCTGAAACAGAGCTTTCGGGATGCGGTAGAATGAGAAAAGTTCTCCGGCTTGTCCATAGAAGTAATCAAGGGTCATGCGGTTGTGTCAAGGGCTGAAACCGACAGTGATACAGAAACATTGTAAAAACCTCCAGTGAAAAAAATTTTATTAGGATATGAAAAAAGCGCAACTTCGATTTTGCAGGTCGAAATTGCGCTTGGCAACATGTTATAATACAATGTCTTGACGAAAAACGGAATGGACGTATAATAAATTGTGTTATTTGAGAATTTTATATAATTTGCCCTTTGCACGGTCTCTCTGCTGGCAACAAACAAAATTTTATCGATCGAGGAGGAAAATTAATGGGATCAGAAACAATTTCTGCAGTTATGTCTGCTTTGGCTGTTATTTTAGGAATGATTGGTGCGATGTTTTCGGTAAAGCATACTGCTTCCAGTATAGAGAAAACGTCTGATGGTGACGCAAAAGAAGCAAAAGAGGCTGCTCAAAAAGTTCAGGAAGGAAATAAAGACATTATTTCTTTGATGTTGAATAATATGTCCGAATTAAGAGAATATTATGTCATTAATAAGCGGCAGGCTAATCGGGTGTTTAATGCAACATTGACGGCTTGTGTTATGGGTGGAATTATCTTTATCATTGGAAGTATCGTAGCATTTTGGGGTGGCCAGAAAGTATCGTTCTATACAACAATTTCCGGATGTGTTGTAGAACTCATTTCTGGCTTGTTTTTCTGGCTTTATAAAAGAACGATTGATCAGCTCAATCTTTATCACGAGAGATTGGGTTCAACAGAAAAGTATCTCACAGCGGTGCAGTTGGTTGATAAAATGTCAGAACAAGAAAAAGATAGTATGTATCGGTATATCATTGAAATGATGCTGATTGATAACAGTTCAAAGTGTCGTAAAAAAAAAGCCTCCGGAAAATAAGATACAAAATACATAATACATAATACTGTTGAACTTTGTGAAGGCTACTGAAGGAAAATTGTTGGCCTGCAAGTGATTTGTCGCATTTTAAATCAACCTATGACTTTACACCGTTTTCAAAAAAGAATGTTTGCCGCCCGGCTTTTCGGCAGGCTGCTGCATCATCCCCTTCAATGTACGGCGTAAGGTCGAAATTGAAAGTAATGTTGAGTTGATACCCACGATAAACCTCTACCCTGCGGATAAGCTGATTGACGATCATTTTCTTTGCTTCAAAACTGGCACTGTCGTAGAGATCAGAAAAAGAAATCAGTTCTTCGTACAGTTTTGATACGCTGTCCATCAGTTCGGCAGTTTTTTCCGTTTCTGCGTAGGAAGATTCATAAAGAACATCCAATTCCCGAAGTTTTTCCTCCTGCGCTGTAATCATCTCGGCAAGGGTTTCTTTGGGAAGGACGCTCTCACCTTTGATACAGGCAAGAATCTCGGCTTTCAGGGAAATCAAGTCTTTTTGGGCTTTATCCCGCTCTACCTGAATAGTTTGCAGATAATTCTTACGTTCGACAACTTCCCGCTCGTAACTCCTTGTAATGATCTGCTCTTTCGGGATGCCTCTCATTTTGGAAAAGATCTGACGGACTGATTTATCAATGATCTCATCCAAAATATGTACCGTGTAACCCGTCTGCCCGGTGCAGCCGGTCTGCTTATAACGAGCACTTGGGTTCTCGTCCACGATGTCAACCCACTTTCTTTGTGTAGTTTGCGATAAGCAGAATCTCCCGGATACATTCAAATGCTTTCGGGTTCGGTTTGTTAGAGAATTGAAGACAACGAGATTTCTGTCGATTGCTATAATAAGGAAAATGCACAGTGGGCGTTTTGCTGCCTGCTGTATGACCAGAAAATTGGGCTTTCAGGACAACAAATTAGTAAAAATGGCACTTGATAGAACAGCGAGTGAAAAAAGTAATCATATTTTGGTGTTTTTGTTGCATGAAGCGGCGGGATATGTTAAACTAGAATAAATTATATTAACTTCAGAATACCATCAGAAATGGAGGGCTCGCAAATGGCAATGCGGGATGATCTTGCACAGTCGGCAGAAGAACAAAATATAAAAACGATCCGTATCCTGCGCACGACACAGGCTGCGGACGTTAAGGAAATGGTCAAAGAATTCTTCCGCTTTATCGGTTGTCTGGTTCACGACATTCCAGTTCAGGCGAGGATACAGGATGTTGCTCAGATACTGAACGAGCCGACAAAGCATGATGTGGATCTAATTCTGACGACAGATTATGAACCTTGGCTGGCTACGCTGGCGGCAAATACTCAAAAACGTTTTCCGGAACGCAAAATTATCGGGATGTCCTTTGCGCTGGACGGCGGTGCCGTGCAGATTGACGGAAAAAGTCTTGTCCTGACGGGAAATCTGAAGCAAGAACGGATACAAAGCGTGATTGACAGATTGATCGACAGTATCTGGAATGATTCGGCAGATAAAGTGACCGCGGGAAGTCTGCGTCAAATCAATGTACTGTATCACCAGTATGAATTGTTCCACTATTTACAAATGAAACGCACCTTCCGCATTGCCAATATGAATGAGGTACTCAAACTTGGCGCAAATCACTATGATATCCCCTATAAGCCTTATATTAACCGAATGCTGCGGGCGTTTTTTGCGTTTCGGAGAGCTCTGCTGGACTTGCAGCCGAAAACCGTATATTCAATTTATGCTGCCATCAATGCGGCTCGAAAAATACGGGAGATATACAGTGCGTTATCAGAAAACTCGGAGTATCGGCGCAGGGAGGCAGTGCCGACCGTTAATGTAGCCATGCTGCTCCGTGAACTAAATGGCATATACCAGCGTGACCCGAATTATGCAGGCATGTACTATTTGGCGGCCTATCTCTGCCAGAGCGATGAAAATCGGATATTGGATGCGTATAATTATTATAAACGAGCTCGAGAACTGAGTTTGGAGGAGACCGATGGTTTTTATGCATTTGGCATTTATCAGTTGGGACACTATCTCAGTAACGAGTTGGATGAACCAAAGCTTGCGCTGGCGCTTTATCAGGAGGCAGAAGTCAAGAATCGGCGCTGCTATCAGGCTGCTTTTCAAATCGCCCGCTGCTATGCGGAACAGGGCAGATTTGAACAGGCTGCAAATGAGTTTACAAATGTCATTGCAATCTTATCCAATGGCTTGGAACTGGAAGAATTGCCAGCAGATCTTCCCAGTAGGAAAAAAGCTGAAGTTGACGCATTTTATAGGAAAGGCTTTGGCGGCTGGGAATATCTCTCACTAAAAGAAATCCAGTATCTGTATAAATCCTATATCTGGCTTGCACGGATTGCAATGTATCGGAGACAAAAGCAGGAAGGGGATTGGTATACACGGAGAGCACTTTCTGCAGCGATTGCCTATTGGTGTGCACCGATGCTGCAAAGATGCTGTGATCCTAAAATCTGGAATACAGTGCGGCTGTTCCACGTACAAGGGCTGCCTGTCCGTGCGCTGTTTGTTACACTCAAACGAGCTACAGTCATCACCGGAGCCACAGATTCCTTGAAAGCGCAGATTGAAGAGAATGTCCTGCATTATCAGGATATGTACAAAAAAGAAGAGCCCTTATCCGCACAGTAAGAAGTATGATTTGAAAACAGAATCAGGTGGGAGACGTTAAGATGGGCGAGCAGAATCAGAGACAGACCACGAAAAGGACAGAAGGCGTGTTTTTGTATGATGCGCTGATGAATGATACCTATGTTTTGGAAGAAAGTCAGAAACCGGCCTTTGCAAAGCAGTATCGAAGGGCAGCAACCATCGTGTGTGATGCTGTATGCAGAGCAATCAAGGATGTGAAAGAACAGTCGAATCGGAGAGAATCGCACCAGCGTCATGTAAACAATCTCATTCCGATTATTGGTGAGCGCGGCACCGGCAAAACTTCTGTTATGCGGTCATTCTGCTGTGCATTGGAGCGCTATAATGGCATTACCTTAGCACCAGACCCGGTGTTTCCTTGCTACGATCTAAAATTGGATGAGCAGGCGCGCCAGAACATTGCAAATGCACATTTTCTGGTGCTGGATGTCATCAATGCCGGTGAGCTGAAAGGGCAGGATGATATTCTGGAAATCACCCTTGCCCGAATGCAGAACATCCTGAAACAGGAAGTAGAGTATGGTGCTCGCGGTACCTCGCAGGGCAGTTTGGAAGAGCTGCGGCGGTTATTGCAGAAATTTGAGACTTTGTACCGGAATCTGCGGTATCTGAACAGCCCAAAACGTGATTCGATCCCGGAAGGAGAGTCGGCACTGCGTGCTCTACAAAACCTTTCTAGCAGTCAAAGTGTGATCTGGGAGTTTGAAGATCTGGTCGAAAGCTATTTGGACTATTTTGACCACAAGGCACAGAACGAATATCACATGCCCGGCCGGAAGAGCTTTCTTGTCATCGCGCTGGATGATGTGGATCGTTACACCAATAAAACAGATAAAATAAACGGCAAAAATGCTTATACATTGCTGGAGGAAATTTACGAACATCTGACGCTGCCGCGTGTGCTTGTGCTGATGACGCTGGATGAAGAGATGCTACGCACCAGCGTGGAACGGTATATAGCCTCTGCGTTTGGAATAGAGGAGACACAGAAAAAAGTACAGGCCAGTCAGCTGCTTGCCAAAATTCTGCCGACTTATCACCGCGTTTATACACCCAATTATACGTACAATATCTGGACGGGTGTAGGAAATAAAAAACAGCAGATCTATGTTCGTCTGCCCGAAGCAATGCAGCAGGAGCTGGTGCTGACAGAAGAACCGATCCCGGCCAAGAAGCTGAATCTCTGTCTATTAGCAGAGCGCGCAGGTGTCTATTTTGATGCACTGGGGGAAAAGCAGCATTTCTTTGAGCAACGGAACATTCGGGAACTGCATGACTTCCTGCGCAAACTAGATGAAATGGAACAGCCGAACCAGCCGGATGCCGCAGAAAATGAAACGATTCGAGAAGAAAACCGTCGGCGGCTGCTGGAATATCTGAACGATACGTTCTATGTAGAAAAACTGAGCGGTGCGGAACAGGACGACTACAAAAAACGGCTGTGTTTTTCCATAGACCGCCGTAGCGAGGAATTGCTGTATGATATTCGGATAAATCGAAAAAAGCAGGAGAAAAAGCCAAATTTTGAGATTTCTGCAGAAGGCTCAATTCTGAAATTTGAAACGAATGAGGAAGATATTTCAGAAGGATTTCGCTATAGCTACGGAGAACTGATCTATAATTTGTATCATGCGACCCGGGAGGGTGATTATTCCAAGGAGATGATCCACTGCATCCTGGCACTTTACTCCGTGGAACTAAATCAGATATATGGTTCGGTTCGTGCTACACAGGAGAATGAAGCAGACCGGAAACAGGCTGCAAGGCAGCTGCAAAAGTTTATCGGACCATCGGTGACAGGCCGCTGGATCAATAAGATGCTGCCCAAAATCATGTTCCGTTATGAGGATGAAATGACCGGAAAAATGGAGCATTTTAAAACGCGAGATTGTTGGGCTTACAATAAGGCCAGTCTGGATGAAATGGTCGTGTTCAGACGTCCGTTATTGTCGAAAAAGGAAGATACAGCGTATCTGCTTCGTGTGGTAGAAATGATGCTGATGCTCTTTACGAATCTTCCGCATCCGTATAAGAAAATTGAAAAACCCACATTGCAGATCACGGCTTCCGGAAAGGAGATTTTGATTAAAGCAAAAAGCTCTAAGACACTTTGCTTTAATGTGTTGAATTTTTGTGTAAATTCGTTCCGATGGGAACAGTATTTTAACTGGGTGGATGATTTGTTCAAGGAGGCAATCAAGGAATACTTTAAAGTTAACAGCAATCTAAAAGCCGCAGGTTTCACGTCTGTGGCGCAGCTGGAAGAAGAACTAGATACATTCTCGCTACGGAATCAGTACAAAGCCTGGGATGCCCGGTACGGTTCGCTGGCACTTCCGCTGCAGCAGTTTGACCTGACCTACAATCTGTTCAAGCGGCTGGCAAATGATACGAGTGATATGCCGACGAGTATCCCGGATGCCGATATGCTCAAATGTTGCGGCTGGCTATACGGCAAAATCTCGCATCGGTTGCGGGAAGAATCCGATGTTTACGGTGGAATCTTGGGAGATGCTAGCTTTGAAAAGATCTTTGAAGGCTGCCCGTTCGTAGCTCGGATGTTGGCGCTGAATGCTGACAAGGATTATCCACCGCTGTTCCAGACCATTGAGATGCCAGAAGAGGAGCAAAAGTACGATACGGACGTTTTGAATGGCTTCTTCAGCAAGCTTGCGCAAAGTGCATCAATTCAGGCGCAAAACAACAATGAGTCAGCGAAAAATGAAAATGCGTCTATGCTGGAACAAAGCGATATGGACGCTGAAAAGACTAAAAAAGCGCAGCAGACGGAAGCCATCATAAAAGACCTGAACCTTAGTCCGAACGGTGGGCAGCAGGAGAAGCAATAATGGAGGAAAAAGATTCATTCTTTCTGCAAAGCCTTGCCCGGCTGAGCAGAGCACTGTTCTGTCAGGTCGATTCGCAGGATATTCTGGATGGAGCACTCTTTTTTGACGATATCTCGTTTCAGACGGCAGCGGATTATATGATGCTGGATCCGGATACTTCGTTGCGCTACAGCCGGATGGAATGCCGTAAGACTGCCGAATTTGCAGCAGATTTTGTCTGTGAGCGGCGAAAGCGTCACTTCTCCGGGCCGCAGGAGATCACGGGATGTCTGTCAGCCTTTTCAATTCTGGTCGTGCTGGCAGAACTGCTGCTTCGGCCGGATGAACCGGTGGTCTGCCGGTATGAGCAGCTGATTCCGTGGCGGCAGATTACAAAAATGTTGGGCGAGGAACTGCCGACAGCGGCTATGTATGCACAGAAGGACTTGGACAGCGGCATAGCTGGACGAAAGAACTTTGACTGGGCTGCTGTCATCGGCCACGACAACAGCCCGCTGAATGCCGTGATGGAGCGGGGCATTTCGGAGCACCACTTCCACCTGTTTTCCTCCCTGCCTTATTTTCAGGTATCGTGGGTCAACCTGATGAATGCAGTGAGCTGGAACTATTATCTGGATAACCTGCGACGTATTGAGCAGCAAAGCAAGGTCTGGCAGAAGGATGATTACATCACAGCACTTTTGAACCACAAAGCGGATCGGGCCGGAACGTCAACACTCATTCTGCACCAGATGCAGGCGGCATTGATTCGGATATATTTGTTTCAGCGGTTGTGTGAGCCGGTGCCGTATATCCAAAAGCCGCCTTTCGGCGGGATGGATCGGGTCTATCGCTTGCTGCGGAACCCGGAACTGTTGCAGTTAACGGCAGCAGAGATTCAGGATGAAATCGCCTTTTGGCAGGATACGCCAGGCGAGGATTATGCATTGAACCAAACGGCAAACAACAGAGTTGAAGACGCTCGACAGTTCCGTGGCGAACGCTGGTTTTTGTATGCCATGCTGCGGGACATCTATGCAGAACTGCACAGCCGCAAGCTGAGCCGGGAAGAGCATAACCTGTTTTATGCCTATCTCTGCTTGCAAAACGAGCTGCGTGCCCAGATGGTGCAAATCAACGGCTATGTGGGCTTTGATAACTTTCAGGTGTATGAGCGTCGGCGTGGCTACTTTTTCCCGCCGGATGCGGAATCGCTGTGGCTCAGTGCGCGGCTGGCCGTTCGGGAACCGCTGCTGAAGGCACCCTATCTGCGGGAGTTGGAAGTGCGAGTGTCTCCCTCTGATACAGCATTGGGAAATTACCAATGGATTGCTCAGCTGGATCGGGCCATTTACGGGCCGGATGCATTGCCGGGAGAACCGGAACCGCCGGATCTGCGCAGCCGGTATTATTACGTTTATCATTTTATCAAGCGACCAGATCGCACCACAGCGCGGCTGTCGGCTGCCTGTCAGAAGAACGAACTGCAATTGCAAGTGCAGCAGTACCGGCATGAAGATCTGCGTAGCAAGCTGGAACGGCAGGCTAAAGCGCTGCTGGCGTTCCGGGAAACATATCCGCAGACGGCCTGCCGGGTGCATGGCATCGATGCTGCCTCGCAGGAAATCGAGTGCCGCCCGGAAGTGTTTGCGCCTATTTTTCGGATGCTCCATGCGCACCAGCCCGCCAAAACCTATCCGATGGCTCCGCAGCTGCCACAGCTCAGAAAGACCTACCATGCCGGTGAAGATTTTCTGGATGTTGTGGACGGTCTGCGTGCCATCGACGAATCCATCCACTTTCTGGAACTGGGATACGGTGACCGCATCGGTCATGCGATCGCGCTGGGTATCGATGTGGCAGAATGGTACGAGAATAAAAAGCAGCAGATCGTGCTGTCTAAGCAGGATTATCTAGATAATCTGGCATGGATGAACCATGCGCTGACACAGTATCATCTGGAATGCGCTGACACGCTGCGCGAATTTTTAAGGAGCGAATTTGACCGCTATTTTCATGAGGTATACCAGCTGCATGGAGAAGCATCGCAGGATCTGGAGACCTATTACAAGGCATGGTGCCTGCGCGGTGACCATCCTTCCCTGTACCGCAACGGCGTTTATGAAGCGCCACCTATCCCGGTGGATGATCTTGACCGCTGCCGCACCAATTTTTCGTTCCCACAGCCTTTTTCGGAGCGGTATATCCAGGAGAGTGCAGCGCTCTATTACCGGTATCACTATGATCCCTTTGTAAAATCGGCTGGAAAGACACAGATATCTGTACGAGTACCAAAGATTTACAGCAATGCCTGTGCGCAGATACAGGCGTGTATGCAGCGGGAGGTGGCAGACCGCGGTATTGCAATAGAGACGAATCCTTCCTCCAATGTGCTCATCAGCACGTTCCGCGAGTACCACAAGCATCCGATTTATCATTTTTACAATAAGCATCTCGTCCATGGCACAGAACAGGATGCCTGTGCGCAGTTGCATGTATCCATCAACACGGATGACAACGGCGTGTTTTTTACCAGTATAGAAAACGAGTACGCCCTTATGGCCCGCGCGACTGAGCTGATTCTGGATGAGGAAACGGAACGCCCACGCTACAAAAAGGCAGATATCTACGAATGGCTGGATGATATCCGCAAAATGAGTAATGAGCAGGGCTTTCCGGGAGGTATAGAAGAAGAGAGGATAGAGCATGTTTAGAAAACAGAAGGACTACCCGCTGACTAAAATGGAAAAGCGCATTCTGGAGGAATGGGAAACCGCCTGGAAGGGTGCGCAGGGAGAAGATGACGACGAGAACACACAGACAGATGCAAATAAGATGCTCTATGATCTGGTGCGGGAAAACTACAAGATCTTTGCCCGCAAGGCGGCTCGGAACCGGGACGATAATTTTGCACAGAAGAATTGGCTGCTCTATGGCATCGGGATCGCGGTGTTCGTGGAAAGCATTCTGCTGTTGCTGCTGACGATTTACTGGGAGAAGATGGAGTGGAGCAGCAGTGGCCTTATAATGTATGTCGTCTATTTCAGTGCGTTTCAGGCAATTCTGTTCTGTGCAGCAGGCAAAAAGATCGCCGTAGACAAAAAGCAGGAGACATGGGCGCGTCATACAGATGCACTGGGAAGGTTGCAAGATGCTATGGTTCGGTATACGCAGGGTCTTTCGCCTTATGAAGGGCTGAACGACGAGGAAAAACGGAAAATGTTCGCTCGACGTTTTTTGCGCATCGTAAATCTGAACCGAAAAAAATTCGTAAAGAACATGGAGAGCAAGGAAGCTGACCTGACAGATCTGCTGGAAAAGCTGAAACTGACCAAACTGTAAACAAATAAACCAAGAACCGGGTTTTCCCGCAAAGGGAGCTACATCGTGGTGGGTGCGTTGTACAGAGGAGCGAGCAGATATTGTTTCATATTACGGATTGGGCTGCTGTTCTCTGCAAGGCACTTCAGCACAAAGCGGATATGGTCGGCGTTCAGCTTAATAAGCCGGCTGCGTACCACCTCGGCGGGCTTATCGTCCCCGGCAATGTGCAGCAGCTTACGGTTGGTGGCACAGGTATCCACCAGCAAATTCACGATTTGGTAGAGGGTATCTTCATCATCCGGGTAAAGCCGGAGAAGAAGGTCTATCTCTAAAGAGCACGAAAAATATTCTTCGAACAGTTCGCGATTCTTCATCTTCTCCGATTCGTCGGAAAGGATAAGATTCGTATTATTCATCTCTTTTTATTCTCTTTCTTCTTAATACCTCGTGATTTTACCGGGTCTTGACAAGCGATTTTAGAGCCACAAGAATCGTCATTATCACGATTCTTGACACTCTCCTTTGAAGATTCTGCCGAAAAGTTTTTCACATACACCAAACATGGCTTTCCTTGCCCTCGACGTTTTCGTTCAATCAAACCAAATTTTTCAAGTTCCCGGAGCAGTCGGGTCGCTTTGTTGTCTGCGCAACGCAAAGTCCTCTTGACATCCTCAATCGTGAAGATGATGAACACTCGACCTTTTTTGTCAAACCATTCATTTTTAACAGAAAGGCTCATACGGTCAAGCAGGATGCCGTACAGAGTTTTGGCATCGGTTGACAGATCTTGAAACCGCTGCTCCTGAAAAAGAGCCTTTGGAATGCGGAAGAACGAAAAGAATCCTCCGGCCTGTCCGTAAAAGTAGTCAAGGGTCATACGGTTGTGTCAAGGTTTGAAAGCAACAATGAGATATAAACATTGTAAAAAACCTCCGGTGAAAAAATTTATTGAGGAATGAAAAAAGCGCAACTTCGATTTTGGCGGTCGAAATTGCGCTATGTAATTTGAAATAGAAGAGTATTGACTCACTTTAGCGGCATGAATGATATGAAACATCTTGACAGCAGGTAAATCCGACTGTAAAATACAGCCAAATGAATTCTGTGCCTAAATTGTTCTCATGCAGCTATGCTGATTGTTGGATAGGAAAACACTTTTCAACCGAATTTGGCGTATTAACGCCAAATCATACCCATTCACACACGCTTTTCTGGGGGTGCGTTTCAAGGTGGTTCGGGAGCCCAAGCAGTGCGCTCACGCACCCCCACAGCTGAACTTCACAAAGCATTTCTTATTTGAGCGTCTCTTTTTCCAGAAGCTTCTACTTCTGGAAAATTATGGGGGATTAGCTCAGCTGGGAGAGCGCTTGCATGGCATGCAAGAGGTCACCGGTTCGATCC
>ERZ773136.3368-NODE-3368-length-11944-cov-11.624863_pt1 | contig 11944 bp, 10 predicted proteins | sample MGYA00580855_ERZ773136 | MGnify/ENA primary metagenome ERZ773136 (study PRJEB29015, sample SAMEA2737860) | human gut metagenome | biome: human gut; feature: human-associated habitat; material: faeces | place: China | collected 2012 ... | reverse complement strand
TGACGCTGCCCTGCGAAGAACGGTCGCTCAGCAGCAGGAACTGTGCCCGCTGCACGGCCCGCTTGCGGTAGCGGATGTGGCTCTGGTCGATCTGGCGCATCAGGGTGCTCATCTCTTCCAATGAATCCCGCAGTTTCTGGATGAGGGCACGCACGGCAGGGGCGGCCTCGCCGGGGGCGCAGCGCTCCACCCGGGCATAATCCAGCGCCAGCTGCGGCAGGTGGCGGAGTTCACCCGGCTCGAGGAGCGGCTGCTGCCGCCGGATCTCGACTACCGGCAGGTGTCCTGCCTGCGGCTCGAAGCGCGGCAGAAGCTCAGCGACATCCGCCCCGCCAGCCTCGGCCAGGCCAGCCGCATCTCCGGCGTCTCCCCCGCCGACATTGCGACGCTGATGGTCTATCTCGAGAGCCGGGAGGGACAGAAATAAAATTATCTGGATTTCTGCACTCCAGCATAGATATTCGACATTCTCCATTCCCGGACGCGAAGCCGCGTCCGGGAACTTTTTGCATCAAAATGCATCTTAACCCTTGACAGATGCGCCGACACATGGTAACTTAACTGTACCAACACGGTTAATACAGTTGATACGCTACAGAAAGTTGGTGTTGCACTACGATCTCGATCAATTACCGCGATTCCCGGCCGATCTACGAGCAGGTGCGCGACGGACTGCGCCGGCTGATCGTGTCCGGCTCACTGCCGCTGGGCGAAAAGCTGCCCTCGGTGCGCGAGCTGTCCACACAGCTGACCATCAACCCGAACACGATCCAGCGCGCCTACCGTGAGCTGGAGACGGAGGGCTACATCTGCTCCGTTGCCGGACGCGGCAGCTACGTCTGCGCCCAGATCCCGGACGATCCCGCGCGGCAGGTCGCGCTGCTGCAGCAGTTCGATGCGGCCGTGCAGGAGCTGCTATACCTCGGCATGCGCTGCGAGGAGCTGCGCCGCCGCATCCCCGAAGGAGGAACGAACCATGATTGAAGTCAAAGACGTCGTCAAAACGTTTGACGGCTTCCGCGCGCTCGACGGCGTGACCATGACCGTGCCGCGCGGCGCGGTGTACGGCCTCGTCGGGCCGAACGGCGCGGGCAAGTCCACGCTCATCCGCCATCTGACGGGCATCTACCGCCCGGACAGCGGCGTGATCGACATCGACGGCCAGCCCGTGTACGAAAACCCGGCCGTCAAGGCGCGCATCGCTTACATCCCGGACGACGTGTTCTATTTCCCGCAGGCGACGATCCCGGACATGATGCGCTACTACCGCGGCATCTACCCGAAGTTCGACGCCGAACGCTATCAGAAGCTCGGCGAGGTGTTTCAGCTCGATCCGAAGCGGCAGATCCGCCGCCTGTCCAAGGGCATGCAGAAGCAGGCCGCGTTCTGGCTGGCGATGTGCCTGCGGCCGGACGTGCTCATCCTCGACGAGCCGGTCGACGGGCTCGACCCCGTCATGCGCCGCCAGGTCTGGAATCTCGTGCTGGCCGATGTGGCCGAAAACGGCACGACCGTGCTCATCTCGTCGCACAACCTGCGCGAGCTCGAGGACGTGTGCGACCATGTGGGCATCATGAACGGCGGCAAGGTCCTGCTCGAGCACCCGCTCTCGGAGCTGCAGGCCAACATCGTCAAGGTGCTCGTGGCCCTGCCGGACGGCACAGAGCTGCCCGAGGGGCTCGACATCCTGCACCAGAGCAGTCAGGGCCACCTGTACACGCTCATCGTGCACGGTGACGCCGCCGAGGTCACGAACCGGCTGTCCACCGCGCAGCCGCAGTACCTCGATGTGGTGCCGCTGACGCTCGAGGAGATCTTTATTTATGAATTGGGAGGTGCAGACTATGCCGTCAAAGACATCCTTCTGTAACGGGACGGAATTTCGCAAGTGTCTGTCGCGCTGGTGGCCGCTGTGGGTCATCTACGGCGTGATCCTGTTTATCATGCTGCCAGGTGCGCTGCTCAACGCGCGCTCGACGATACCGTATGTGTCGACCGGGCAGATCAGCTACCTCTCGAACGTCATTCTCTCCGAGACGCAGATGCTGCTGCCGCTGACAGCGTTTTGCGCGGGCCTGCTCGCAGCCGCCGCCATGTTCGGCTATCTGTACACGCCGCGCAGCGCGGGGCTGGCCGCCTCCCTGCCGATCCGGCGCGGGTGCATGTTCCGCACGCATCTGCTGGCGGGCCTTGTGATGCTGCTGTCAGCCGAGGCCGTGATCTTCGGCCTCGCCGTGCTCATCGAGGCGACGCGTTTCGAACTCGTCATCGAGCCGCTGCTCATCTGGCTGGGCATACTCGCGCTCGAGACGGTCGTATTCTACGGCATCGCCGTGCTGTGCGCCATGTTCACCGGCCACGTGGTCATGCTGCCGTGCCTGTACCTGCTCGTGAACTTCATCGCCGTGGGCTTCCAGCTGCTTGTCGAGGCCGTGCTCTACATGTTCGTGTACGGCATGTCGGGCATGGTGGATCTGCCGGTCGACTGGCTCTCCCCGCTGGTGCTGTTCATGCGGCGCACAAGTGTCGGTCACGCCGATCTGGTGCGTCCGATCAGCGGCACGGGGGCGGAGGTCGCCATTGCCAACTTCTCCGGCTGGATCTATCCGCTCGTCTGGGCGGCGTTCGCGCTGCTGCTGCTCGTGTGCGCGGGTCAGCTCTACCGGCGCCGCCGCATGGAGAGCGCGGGCGACACCGTCGCCATCCCGGTGCTCAAGCCGGTGCTGAAGTATATCGTGGCGCTCTTCGCCGGTCTGGCAATGCCGGTCGGCGTGTACGGCATGTTGCTCAACGTGCCGGCCTACCGGGCACATCTGGCGCCGTTCCTGCTGCTGGCAGTCCTCGGCGCGGCGCTCGGCTTTGTCATCAGCGAGATGGTCATCCGCAAGTCCCTGCGCATCCCGCGCACGGTCTGGCGCGGCTGCGCGGTCACAGCGGCCGTGTGCTGCCTCGTCGTGGTCGGCGCGAAGTGCGACCTCACGGGCTACGCCCGCCGCATCCCGGATACCGCGCAGGTCAAAAGCGCGCGCATCATCTGCAACGGTTACAGCTCCGCGCTCACCGAGGCGGAGAATATTCAGGCCGTGGAGGACATCCACCGCGCCGTCGTGGCGGAGCGCGAAAAGATCACGGACGACACCAGCATCACCAGTCTGCAGCTGACCTACAAGCTCACAAACGGTAAGGTGCTGATGCGCGAATACACGCTCCCCGACACGAGCACGCGTCTGGCGCAGATCGAGCAGGTGCTCAACTGCGACGAAGCGCGCACCACGCGCAACACGCCGGAGCTGGCCGTGACGCTCGAGCACCTCACCTACACAAACATCGGCTATGAGACCGAAAGCGGCGACTACCTCTACATGGAGCTCACGGCCGAGCAGGCGCTCGACCTGTACGAAAACGCCATCGTGCCCGACTGCGCGGACGGCACCATGGGCCGCGCCTGGCTGACCGACAGCGGCACGCGGCAGAGCACGGCCTACGCCGTGACCATCGGTTATCAGCTCAGCCAGTACGACCCGGCAACGGGCGAAACGACCTACGCCAATGTCGACTACACCCCGCTGACCGATTCCACGCGCACGCTTGCATGGCTGCGCGCGCACGGTATCGAGCCGCTGCTCGAGGGCGACTCGATCAAGTACGGCGGCGAGCCTGACACGCAGCCGGCCATCAACACCTACGAAACGACCGACAGCAGCTTCGGCCGGTAACACCCGCAAAGCCCTACCGCCCGCACATCCGACGATGTGTGGGCGGTTTTTTGCCGCGCGTTCACAAATCAGACGCAGTGTTCACAAATGCTTTTGGGAATATTCGAAAAATCTTCGCCCTTTGTTCATGCCTCCGTTACAAATATCGGCTACGATATAGACACTTCAAAAAACCAATCAGCCGGGAGGCAGATACCATGAACGACGCTTCCAATTTCCCCGAAAGCGAACAGCCGGAAGCTGAAACCACTTCCGCACAGGCAGGGACCGAAACCACCTCCGCGCAGGCAGAAGGCACGGAGAACCCCTCCGCGCAGGCAGAGACGGCGGCAAACGGGACCGGCTCCGCACAGGGCCGCGTGTGCCCGCAGTGCGGTGCGGCGCTCGAGCCGGGCGCGAGCTTCTGCACGAGCTGCGGCGCAAAGATCGACGGCAGCGAGGACGTGACCTATCACATCGTCCGCCCCGAAGCCGAGCGCAGCTACGAGGACGCAAACTTCCACCCCAGCGACGATGCGGGCAGCACTCCGCCGCGCTACTACACGCCGAACGACGACGCCTGGGCCGAGAAGCCCAAGCACAAGCACCGCCCGAGAAAGCCCAGGACTGCGCACACGCCGGAACAAAAGCGGCTCATCACGCGCATCGCGTGCCTGTGCCTCGTGTGCGCGCTGCTCGGCGGCCTTGGCGGCGGCGCGATTGCGGGGCTCATCACCCGCTCCGGCAGGACCGGCAGCAGCTCCGCCTCCAACTCCGGCGGCACGCTCGTGACGCAGCCGGTCAGCTCCGACCCGAGCTCCGCCGCTGCGATCTACAATCAGGCGTGCAAGCAGGTCGTCGCCATCACGACGGAAGTGACCTACACCAACTACTTCGGCCAGACCAGCTCCCAGGCGAGCTGCGGCAGCGGCTTTTTCATCACGGATGACGGCTACGTGCTCACAAACTACCACGTCATCTCCACCGCGCACCAGTACGGCTACAGCGTGTCTGTGCTCACCTACGACGGCACGACCTATCAGGCGACCATCGTCGGCGTGGACGAGGACAATGACATTGCCCTGCTCAAGGTCGACGCCACCGGCGTGACGCCCGTCACCTTCGGCGACAGCGACAGCATGACCGTCGGCGACACGGTCTACGCCGTGGGCAACCCGCTCGGCGAGCTGGAGTTTACCATGACGAGCGGCATGATCAGTGCGCTCGACCGCACCATCACCACCTCCGACGGCACCGACAACGGCATCAACATGTTCCAGATCGACGCTGCCGTCAACGCCGGCAACTCCGGCGGTCCGGTGTACAACACCTCCGGTCAGGTCATTGGCATCGTGACTGCAAAATACAGTTCCTCCGGTGTGGAGGGTCTGGGCTTCGCCATCCCGGTCAATGACGCCGTGGCCATCGCAAACGACCTCATGAAAAACGGCACCGTGACCGACCGGGCCCAACTCGGCATCACGCTGCAGACCATCCCGGACAGCGCCGCGCAGTACTACAACATGCCGAAAGGCGCGTATGTCAACGCCGTTAACAGCGGCAGCTGCGCCGAGAAGGCCGGCCTGAAGGCGGGCGACATCATCACCGCCATCGACGACACGGCTGTCTCCTCCGGCGATGCGCTGCGCAGCGCGCTGCGCGGGTACTCCGCTGGTGAGAGCGCTACGCTGACCGTCTCGCGCAGCGGCGAGACGCTGAAGCTGACCGTCACCTTCGACCGCGCCAGCGACAGCACGAAGTAAGCGCGCACTCCTTCTCTATCGTCCATCGGCGGCGGGTAACCGCCCCGCCGCCGCAAACTTACCAATCCTCTTTTTTCTTTCTCCCATCTTCATTTTTCCAAGCGGAAGAGCGCCGTGCAGAGCGATCTGCACGGCGCTTTTTCCATGTCCGAACGTGGGCTGCACGGTGACCGCCGCCGCAGCGCATGGCACAACAAAAACCGGCAGCCAGAAGGCTGCCGGTTGCGGTTGTTTTGTTTCGTTGTACGAAAAGCTTCTGATGCTGCGATCAGTTGAACCAGCCCAGACCGAAGAACGTGCTGATCTGCACAAGCAGGATGAAGAACATGATCACAGGGCAGAGGTACTTAATGCAGAAGGTGTAGTAGCCGTGGATGTGGCCGTTGTAGCCGCTGTCGATCTCGCCGTACAGGGATTTCGGCTTGATCTCCCAGCCGACCATGATGGACATGAGCAGAGCGCCGAGCGGCATGGCAATGCCTTCAGAGAGCATATCCATGAAGTCGAGCCAGTCAGCGCACCAGTCAGCCTTGGAGTTGATGTGGAACAGATCCTTCGGCGCGATGCCGTTGGAGCCGAGACCGTCAACCGCGACGAGGCAGGCCAGCAGGGTGATGGCGAGGCAGACGACGGCGAGCACCTTGTTGCGGTCACGCTCGTGACCCTTGGCGCTGGCGTGGTCGATGAAGGTGACGGAGACCGCCTCGATCAGGGAGATGGCGGAGGAGATGGCCGCGATCAGAACGAGGGCGTAGAAGATCAGGCCGAAGATACCGCCGATGGTGCCCATGTCATGGAACACGTCCTGCAGCGTGGCGAACAGGAGGTTCGGGCCGCCGAGCTTGATATCGGAGACGGCCATGCCCTTGGCGATGCCGTTGGCGACGGCCGCCGGGATAACGGCGAGACCGGCCATGATGGCAACCATGGTATCGGAGATGACGATGATGACGGAGTTTTTCGGGAGGTTCTCATTCTTGCCAAGGTAGGAGCCGTAGGTGATCATGGCGCCCATGGCAAGAGACAGGGAGAAGAACATCTGGCCGCCGGCCGTTGCGAGAACTTCCATAAAGCCGGGCGCCTTGTCAAAGAAGCCCGCCTTCAGAGCGTAGCCGGGGACGAACATATACTTGAGGCCGACGTCCGCATTCGGAAGCGTCCAGGCACGGATGATGACGATGACGAGCATGACGAACAGTGCGGGCATGCCGATCGTGTTGAACTTCTCAATGCCGCCGCCGACACCGCCGCGGTTGATGAGATAGCAGATGACCATGAACAGAACCATGCAGCCGATGCTGGCCCACGGGTTGGTGAGCAGAGCCCCGAAGGAGCTGCTGTCCGGCATGCCGCTGAACATGCCGACGACGTTGATGACCATGTAATAGATGCAGTAGCCGCCGAGGACCGAGTAGAAGGTCATGATCAGGAACGGGGCGATGATGGCCAGCCAGCCGATCCACTTGAACTTCTTCGAGACCTTCTTGTAGGCGTTGACCGGACCGAAGCCGGTGCTGCGGCCGATCGCCAGCTCAGAGAGCATGATCGCGAAGCCGACAAATGCCGCCAGAGCCAGGTAAACGATCAGGAAGGTAAAGCCGCCGCATCTGCCCATCTTGTACGGGAAGCCCCAGATGTTGCCAAGGCCGACGGCGGAACCGATGGCAGAGAGCAGAAAGCCGATTGTGCTGCCAAATGAACCACGTTTGTTTTCGTCCATTGTTTTTCCTCCAATTTCAAATTGCTTTTCCCCGGAACTCCCCCACCAAATAGTGCCGGACGATAACCGCTTCGTCCGGGCATCCATAACCGCAAGTGGGAAATTCTCGATGAACTTATTGCTAATTTACACTAAAAACACAAAATTCGCAACTGTTTTCCGGCAATTTTGTTCATAAACTGTTCATTTTAGACGATGCCATAGATTGTGCCAGCCGAACGTGACCACTTTTTAGATATTCTGACGGCGTCACGAAAATGGCAACTCCCATTATTTTGATATTCTGTTTTCGAATGGGTAACTTTACTAAAATATATTCGAAACACATTCGTCCATATGACACATACACAAAGACATCTTTTGCCGTCGGGAGTCTTGCATTTTTCCGGCAATCATGTATAATGCTTTTGTTACCCTGTTTATTCTGCTTAGGAGGAATTTCAAATGACATATGAGATGGATATCGCCGGGCTAAAACGCGATCTGCCCCTGTGCAAGGTCTCCGATGACCTGTACATCGGCGCGTTCGTCATGTTTGGCGATGTGGAGCTGACCGTGCACTGCGCGGCCGAACTGCTCAAGCTGACGCCGGAATATGACTACCTGATCGCGCCCGAAGCGAAAGCCATCCCGCTGGTGTATGAAATGGCCCGCCAGAGCGGCGCGGACAAGTACTTCGTCGCCCGCAAGAAGGCCAAGGCCTACATGAGCAGCGTGTTCCAGGTGCACGTCAAGTCCATCACGACGCAGGGCGTGCAGACGCTCGTGCTCGACCAGACGGACGCGGAGCTGATCCACGGCAAGCGCATCGTCATCGTGGACGACGTGATCTCGACCGGCGAGTCGCTGCGCGCGATGGAGGAGCTCGTCAACGAGGCCGGCGGTATCATCGTCGGCAAGATGGCCGTGCTCGCCGAGGGCGACGCCAATGACCGCCCCGACATCACGGTGCTCGGCAAGCTGCCGCTGTTCAACCCCGACGGCACGCCGAAGGCGTAATTGGACACACATGACACGCGGACGCTGCCGGTGCAGCGCCCGCGTGTGCTTTCCCGGCCGGCACCGATCTCCCATTTTCGATCTCGCTTTCAGGAGGAATCAGCATGAACCTGCTCTTTGCGATCAACGGGGGCTACATCCCTACGTTTCTAAACTGTATGCGCAGCGTGCTGCTGCACGGCGGCGCGAGCCACTACGAGGTGTTCCTCCTGCACTCCGATCTCACGCCCGCCGATGAGGAGCGCGTGCGCGCGGCGCTGCCGGACGTGGGCCTGCACTTCGTGTTCGTCGACCCCGCGATGTTCGACGGCTTTCCGGAGTCGAAGCGCTACCCGCGCCAGATCTATTACCGCATCGCGGCGCCCCTGCTGCTGCCGGACACGCTCGAGCGCATCCTCTACCTCGACGCGGACACCATCATCATTAACCCCCTGACGACGCTGTACACGACGCCGTTCGGCGATGCGTATTTCATGGCCTGCACGCACACGCGCAAGCTGCTCGAAAAGCTCAACGCCGCGCGTCTGGGCATGGACGAGGCGGCGCCGTACATCAACACCGGCGTGCTGCTGTATAACCTCCCCGCCCTGCGCGCCGATCTGGACATGGAGCGCGTGCGCGCGTTCGCCGACGAAAAGCAGGACGTATTCCTGCTGCCGGATCAGGACATTCTCACCGCGCTCTACGGCGACCGGGTGCACCTGCTCGACAGCATGGTCTATAACCTCAGCGACCGCATCCTCGCGCTGCACAACGCGGAGCTGCGAAACGCCCCGGTCGATCTCGACTGGGTGCGCGCGCACACGGTCATCATCCACTACTGCGGCCGGCTCAAGCCGTGGAAGCCGCACTATGTCGGCGTGCTCGACGTGTTTTATCACGAGCTGATGGAAGAGATTCAGAAATAAAAGAGCGTCCCGTGTCTCGGGACGCTCTTTTCTATCTGCTCAGCGCAGGCCGCCGAAGAACGCGCGCAGCGCGGCCGCACAGTCCTCCGAGAGCACGCCGCCGTAGATGGCGGGGTGGTGGCCGTAGCGCTCCTCAAAGAGGTTGAGCACGCTGCCGCAGGAGCCGAAGTTCGGCTCTTTCGCGCCATAAACAACGGCCGGCACGCGGGCGTTGATGATCGCCCCGGCGCACATGGGACACGGCTCGAGTGTGACATAAAGCGTACAGCCGTCGAGCCGCCATGTGCCGCGCGCCTGACACGCCTGCGCGATGGCCTCCATCTCGGCGTGGGCATCGGCCCGGTGCGTCCGCTCGCGGCGGTTGCGGCCGCGGCCGATGATCTGCCCCGCACCGTCGGCGATCACGCAGCCGACCGGCACCTCGCCATCGGCCGCCGCCTCGCGCGCGAGCCCGAGCGCCGCGCGCATATACTCCTCGCGCTCCACCGGCGCTCTCCCCTTTCAAAAAACCGGCGCTGTTGTGATAACAGCGCCGGAAACAATATTTGGACGAAAATCCGATTACGCCAGAGCCGCCGTGATGATGGACATCTGGTAGACTTCCTCGGCGTCGCAGCCACGGGACAGGTCGTTGATCGGCGCGTTCAGGCCCTGCAGGATCGGGCCGTAGGCCGCAAAGCCGCCGAGACGCTGCGCGATCTTATAGCCGATGTTGCCGGCCTCGATGCACGGGAAGATGAAGGTGTTGGCATGGCCCGCGACCGGGGAGCCGGGGAACTTCAGCTGGCCGACGACCGGGGAAACGGCCGCATCGAACTGCATCTCGCCGTCGAGCTTCAGCTCGGGCGCGAGCTCCTTGGCAATAGCCGTAGCGTCGTGGCTGAGCGCGACCGTGCCGCCCTTGCCGGAGCCCTTGGTGGAGAAGCTCAGCATGGCGACCTTCGGGTCGATGCCGAAGGTCTCGGCGGTCTTGGCGGTCTCGATGGCGACCTCGGCCAGCTTCTGCGCGGCAGAGAACGTGACCTCACCGGTGGCCTTGTCGACGGTATCCTGATAGTCGATGTTGATGGCGCAGTCGCCCATGGCGAGCATCTCGTCGCCGCGGACCATGATGAAGCAGGAGCTCACGAGGTGGGCGCCCTTCTTGGTCTTGATGAGCTGCAGCGCCGGACGGACGGTGTCCGCGGTGGAGTAGGTCGCGCCGCCGAGCAGGGCATCGGCCACGCCCATCTTCACGAGCATGGTGCCGAAGTAGTTGCCCTTCTGGAGGTTGGCGCGGACTTCTTCCATGGTCATTTTGCCCTTGCGCAGGTCAAACATGCACTGGGCCATCTCGTCCATCTTGTCGTAGTTGGCGGGGTCGATGATCTCGAGACCCTCGATGTCGAAGTTGCCGGCCTTGGCCGCCGCCTTCACGTCATCGACATTGCCGACAAGGATCGGCGTCAGGAAGCCGCCCTGCTTCAGGCGGGCAGCGGACTCGAGGATGCGGGCGTCGGTGCCCTCGGTGTAAACGATCTTGCGCGGATTGGCTTTGAGAACTTCAACCAGATTTTCGAACATGGTGTTTTCCTCCAATATATTCATCTATTTTCTGCTTGCTGTGAACATGGTTTCACAAGTAAATAGTGTAACACCCCGTTCGACGTTTTTCAAGTCTTGCGCGCGATTTTATAAAGAGGTTGTTGCCGTTTGGGCGCGGGCGTGGTAAAATACAGTCCGTTATCATGAATGTTACAGGAGGTGCGGCATGGAACGCAATTTTGCTGCCGTCATGTCGGAGCTGCGCCACGCGCGCGGGCTGTCCCAGCGCAAGGTCGCGGCCGATCTGAAGATCAGCCAGGCGCTGCTGTCCCACTACGAAAACGGCGCGCGCGAGCCGGGGCTGGCGTTCGTGTGCCGGGCATGCGATTACTACGGCGTGAGCGCGGACTTTCTGCTCGGCCGGGCGCCGAGCCCGACGTGCACGCCCGAACAGCTTGAGGCGCTGCGCGTGCTCGTGCAGGACGTGCGCACCGCCGCCGACCGCGCCGGGGCCGCACTGGAGGAGATTGCCCTATGATCCCACAAGAAGACATCCGTAATTTTTCGATCATCGCACACATCGACCACGGCAAGTCCACGCTGTCCGACCGGCTCATCGAGCTGTGCGGCGCAGTCGATCAGCGCGAGATGGAGCCGCAGCTGCTCGACAACATGGACCTCGAGCGCGAGCGCGGCATCACGATCAAGGCGCGCGCCGTCGGGCTGACGTATCACCGTGGCGGCAAGACCTACACGCTCAACCTCATCGACACGCCGGGCCACGTGGACTTCAACTATGAGGTCAGCCGCTCGCTCGCCGCATGCGAGGGCGCGGTGCTCGTCGTGGACGCGTCGCAGGGCGTTGAAGCGCAGACGCTCTCGAACACCTACCTCGCACTCGACAACAACCTTGAGATACTCCCGGTCATCAACAAGATAGACCTGCCCGCCGCCGACCCGCACAGGGTCAAGGAGGAGATAGAGGAGATCATCGGCATCCCCGCGATGGACGCGCCGGAGATAAGCGCGAAGGCGAACATCAACATCGACGCCGTGCTTGAGGACGTTGTGAACGGCGTCCCCGCGCCGAAGGGCGACCCCAACGCTCCCCTCAAGGCGCTGATATTCGACAGCCAGTATGATAACTACCGCGGCGTCATCGTCTTTATCCGCGTGTTCGACGGGACGATACGCAAGGATTCCGAGATACTCCTGATGTCCACCGGCGCGAAGTACAAGGTGCTCGAGGTCGGCCACCTGCGCCCGATAGGTCTCGACCCCTGCGCGGAGCTTGCAGCGGGCGACGTCGGCTATTTCACGGCGAGCATAAAGAAT
>ERZ773136.3362-NODE-3362-length-11971-cov-7.749496_pt1 | contig 11971 bp, 10 predicted proteins | sample MGYA00580855_ERZ773136 | MGnify/ENA primary metagenome ERZ773136 (study PRJEB29015, sample SAMEA2737860) | human gut metagenome | biome: human gut; feature: human-associated habitat; material: faeces | place: China | collected 2012 ... | reverse complement strand
TCTCTTGGGGGATCAAAAGGGGGCCATTCTCTCACGTGAGAGAATGGCCCCCTTTAACGCACCCCTGCACGGTGCAGGGGAATAAGAACCAGCGCTGCCGCGCTGTAAACCCTCAGACGATAGGATCGTCAATATCTCTCGTCGCATACGCGTTCAGCGCCCAATCCGCTCGCGCGCCAGCGAGATACTCATAATACCCTTGTGCGCCGATCATCGCGCCGTTGTCACCACAGAGCTTGAGCGGCGGCATGTAGAGCCGGTAGCCGTGCTTTCGGCACTCCTTTTCGAGCTCTGCGCGGATGAACGAGTTCGCGGCGACACCGCCTGCGGCGACGAGTACCTTGCGCCCGCTTTGCTGCATGGCGAGCATCGCGCGCGGGACGAGCTCGTCGACAACGGCCTGCGTGAAGTCGCGCGCAAGCGCCGCACGGTCGAGCTGCTTTCCCGTCTGCTCGGCGTTGTGGGCAAGGTTTACGACGGCGGTCTTGAGTCCCGAAAAGCTCATATCGAGAGGGCGCCCGTCAATCTTCGCGCGCGGCAGCTCGTAGACGCCGCCCTCGCTCTCGTGGGCGAGCTTGTCCATCGCCGCGCCGCCGGGGTAGGGAAGGCCGAGCACGCGCGCGGCCTTGTCAAAGCACTCGCCCGCCGCATCGTCACGCGTCGCGCCGAGGAGCGCAAAGTCCGTGTAGTCGCGCACGTCGACGATGAGCGTGTTGCCGCCGGACATGCACAGCGCCAGAAACGGCGGCTCAAGCTCTGGGAACGCTAAGTAATTCGCGGCGATGTGGCCGCGGATGTGGTGCACAGGGATGAGCGGCACATTCAGCGCGTAGGCCGCGCTCTTGGCAAAGTTCAGCCCCACGAGCACCGCGCCGATCAGACCCGGCGCGTAGGTCGCGGCCACGGCGTCGATGTCTTTTTTCTCGACGCCCGCCTCCTTGAGCGCCTGATCGGTCAGCGCGGCGATGGCCTCGATGTGCTTACGCGACGCGATCTCCGGCACGACGCCGCCGTAGAGCGCGTGCAGGTCGGCCTGCGACGCGATGGCGTCGGAGAGGATTTTGCGCCCGTCCTCGACGACCGCAACGGCAGTCTCGTCGCAGGAGGACTCGAAAGCGAGAATTTTCATTGCTGCGCCTCCGCTTCTGCCGCGCCGAATTCCTTCGTCATGATGATGGCGTCCTCTTTCGGGTGGTCGTAGTAGTTTTTGCGGCGGCCCTCGCCGCGGAAGCCGCGGCTGCCGTACAGCGCGATGGCGGCATAGTTGCTCTCACGCACCTCAAGCGTCAAGAACGCAAGGCCGCTGCCCTCGGCGAAGCGGATAAACACGTCGAGAAGCTGCCCCGCCACACCGCCGCGGCGGCAGTCGGGGCGGACGGCCATCTTGGTGATGCAGCCCTCGTCCACGACGGCGAGCAGCCCCGCGTAGCCGACGACGCTGCCGTTTTCTGCATCCAGCGCGACTAAGAAGGCTGAGCACGCGTTTTCAAGCTCCTCTGCGAGCATGTTGCGCGACCAGGGGTTCGAGAAGCATGTGCGCTCAAGCTCGGCAACGTCATTCAAATATTCGTTCGTCATCGGCACGATGCGGACTTTTTTCTTTAACTGTTCCATTGGTTTCCTCCGGTCATTTGGCTTCCAGCCAGTTTATGCCCCAGTGGGCCTCGGCGGTCAGGGGAACGGAGAGGTGCACTGCGCCCTCCATCTCCTCGGTGAGGAGCCGTGCGACCGTCTCCTTTTCCTCCTCCGGGCACTCGACGATGAGTTCGTCGTGCACCTGCAAAATGAGCTTTGCCTTTAAGTTTTCCTTGTGCAGCCGCTCGTCGACGCGCACCATTGCGAGCTTGATGACGTCCGCGGCTGTGCCCTGGATGGGCATGTTGCGCGCGACACGCTCGCCGAACGAACGGGTATTGAAGTTGCTCGCCGCCAGCTCGGGCAGCGCGCGGCGGCGGTGCATCAGTGTTTCGACATAGCCGCGCTCCTTCGCCTGCGCGACGACCTCATCCATATAGCGGCGGATGCCGGGGAAGCGCTCAAAGTACGTCTCGATATATTCCTTCGCCTCGTACACCGGCACGCCGATGTCCTGCGCGAGCGAGAAGGCGGAAATGCCGTACACGATGCCGAAATTCACGGCCTTCGCGTGCGAGCGCATCTGCTTGGTGACCTGATCAGTCGGCACGCCGAAGACCTGCGCGGCCGTGACGGTGTGAATGTCCTCGCCGGTCAGAAACGCCTGCTTCATCGCCTCGTCGTCCGCGATGTGCGCGAGCAGCCGCAGCTCGATTTGGCTGTAGTCCGCGTCGACGAGCACGCAGCCGTCCGCGGGGACGAACATGCGGCGGAATTCGCTGCCGAGCTGCGTGCGCGTGGGGATATTCTGTAAATTCGGCTCGGTCGAGCTCAAACGGCCCGTCGCCGTGACGGTCATCTGGAAGCTCGTGTGGATGCGCCCGTCGGGCGCGATGACCTTCAAAAGACCGTCGCAGTAGGTCGAGCGGAATTTCGCGTACTGGCGGTACTGCAAAACCTCTTCGACGATGGGATTCTCCCACCGCAGTTTTTCGAGCACGTCCGCGTTCGTCGACCAGCCGGTCTTCGTCTTTTTGCCGTGCGGGAGCTGCAAGCGTTCAAAGAGCACCTCGCCGAGCTGCTTGGGGGAATTGATGTTGAACGGCCCGCCCGCCTCTTCATAGATGTGCTGCTCGAGCGTCTTGAGCTGCACTTCCATCTCGCTGCCGAAGGCCGCGAGAGCGTTCGCGTCCACGCGCATGCCCGCGTGCTCCATGCGCGCGAGTACGGCGCAGAGGGGCAGCTCAACCTCATAATAGAGCTCGTGCAGCTCGCGCTTCTCGAGTTCGGGGGCAAAGGCCTCATACAGCGCATCGACGGCGCTGGTATAGACGTGGAACGCCGCCTCGGCCTCGGCCGTGTCGCCGAGCATCGAGAAAGCGTCTGGATCTAAGTGCTTCGGCTCGGCAAGCGTCTGGTGGAAGTAGGCGGCGAAGAGCGACGCGATATCGTACTTGCCCGCCGTCGCGTCGAGCAGGTACCCTGCGAGCGCGGTGTCAAAAATGAACCCTTCGATGGGAAGACCGTTTTCAAGCAGCGTGCGCTGGAGGTCCTTGACGTTGTGGCTGACTTTCTTGATATCATCCGAGAACAGGGCGCGCAGCAGCGCGTTCCAGTCGCCCTCGTAGCGGCTGAAGCAGAACTCGGCAGAGACGGCGGTCGATTCGCCTGCTACGAAGTCGACGATCACGCCGGAAAGGTCCGGCAGCGCCAGCAGCGTCACGTGCTCCGCCTTGCGGAAGAGCAAGAGATATTCCTTGGCCTTTTCCACCGTGGTCACGGCCTCGGCGGTCACGGTGAGGTCGACCGGCTCCTCGGCGGCGGGGATGTCGGCGGGCGGCTTGAGACCGTATTTGTCGATGAGCTTGGTAAATTCCAGCTTCATAAAGAGCGGATAGAGCGTGTCTGACGGCGCCTTGCGCAGATTGTCCTGCGGAGAAAATTCGAGTGGTGCGTCCGTCACGATGGTCGCGAGGTGGAAGCTCTGGCGTGCGCTCTCCTCGCCCTCGGTGAGCTTTTTGATGACGTTCGGCTTGGCCTCGATATCGGGGAGCAGCCGGTAAATTTCGTCGATGCTCTGGTATTTCTGGATGAGCGCCATCGCCGTCTTTTCGCCAACGCCCGGCACGCCGGGAATATTGTCGCTCGCGTCGCCCATCAGGGCTTTGAGGTCGACAATGTGGATGGGCGCAAAGCCGTAGACCTCACGAAAGCTCTCGGGCGTCATGTCCTTCGTCGTGGTCTGGCCCATGCGCGTGGAAATGAGCTTGACGGTCGTGTGCCCGGTCACGAGCTGCAAAGAATCCTTGTCTCCCGTGGCGACGACACAGTCCCAGCCTGCGCTTTCGCACTTGCGCGAGATCGTGCCGATCAGATCGTCGGCTTCAAAGCCCGCGAGCTCGTAGCGGGGGATGTTCATCGCGTCGAGCACGTCCTTGAGCACCGGCATCTGCATGGCGAGCTCTTCGGGCATGGCGTGGCGCGTGGCCTTGTAGCCCTCGTACTCGAGGTGGCGGAACGTCGGCTCGCGGCGGTCGAAGGCGACGCACAGCGCCTCGGGCTTTTCCTCGTCGAGTAAGCGGCCGAGCATCGTCAGAAAGCCGAAGATCGCGTGGGTGAAAAACCCGTCGCGCGTGGTGAGCGGACGGACACCGTAATAGGCGCGGTTGATGATGGAGTTGCCGTCTAAAACCATCAGCTTCACGGCATGCACCTCCCAAAATGCAAATTTTTACTAAATATAGTATAGCGCAAAGCAAACAAAAACACAACAGAAACCGGCGGAACTCTCGGCGCGGAGTGAGAAAGTGTGGTAAAAATAAACAGAACACTTGCAATTTCTTGTCGGGATGTTTATAATATTGACTGAAAATCTGTTTTGCTTTCTAATTTTTTGTTAGGAAGCGGGCGGAAAAACAAAAAAGAAAGGGAGAAAATCATGGAAAAGCTATTTAAGCTGAAGGCCAACGGTACTACGGTACGCACCGAGATCCTTGCCGGTCTTACCACGTTTATGACCATGGCCTACATCATCGCGCTCAACCCGAACCTGCTGACCAACTTTGCAGTGGGTACGCCGCTGTGGAACGGTGTGTTCCTTGCCACCTGCATCGCCTCGGCGATCGGCACGATTTGCATGGCGTTTTTCGCCAACAAGCCGTTCGTCATGGCGCCCGGCATGGGACTCAACAGCTTCTTCGCGGTGGTCGTCGCCAATATCGCGGTCATCAACGAGTGCGAGTACGAGTCCGCGTTCCAGGCGGCGCTCGTCATCATCCTTGTCGAGGGTATCGTGTTCCTCATCCTCACGCTCTTAAAGGTGCGTGAGAAGATCGTGGAGGCCATTCCTCTCGGCGTGCGCTACGGCATCGCTCCCGCCATCGGCCTGATGCTGATGAACGTGGGCCTTGGCTCCAACGTCGGTATCTACTCTGAAAACGGCGGCCCGTTCTACATGATGCGTGACTTCTTCGGCGCGCTGACGCCCAGCATCATCAAGGGCAACATGGGCTCGGGCTACGATGCGATGGTCCTGACCGTCGCGACCGCGTTCCTCGGCGTTTTCGTCATGGTCGTCCTCGCCAAGAAGGGCGTGAAGGCGGCAGTGCTGCTCGGCATGCTGTTCTCGTCCGTCATCTACTGGGCGGGCAGCGCCATCTTCCTGCATGTCAATCCGTTTGCGAGCCTCGCGACTGCGAGCTTTGTCCCGCCTTTCGCCGACATGGTCTCCACCACGCTTTTCAAGTTTGACTTTGCGGGCTTTGTGAACATCGGCTGGTTCACCGCCATCACGCTCGTCATCACCTTCTGCATGATCGATATGTTCGATACCATCGGCACGCTCGTCGGTACGGCCTCCCGCGCCGGCATGGTCGATCAGGACGGCAACATGCCCCAGATGAAGGAAGCCCTGCTGTCCGATGCCATCGGTACGGTCGCGGGCGCCTGCACCGGTACCTCCACCGTCACCACGTTCATCGAGTCCGCCTCCGGCGTGGAAGCGGGCGGCCGCACGGGCCTGACCGCGCTCACCGCGGGCATCCTGTTCCTCGCCTGCATGTTCCTCGCCCCCATCGCCGCCGTCATCCCCGGCGCTGCGACCTCCGCCGCGCTGATCTATGTCGGCGTTCTGATGCTCCAGGGCCTCAAGAATGTGGACTTCGGCGATATGGACCAAATGCTGCCGGTGTCCATCATGCTCATCGGTATGCCGATCTCCGGCTCCATCGGCCACGCCATCGGCCTGGGCCTCATCTCCTACACCTTTGTCAAGGTGCTCTCCGGCAAGGCTAAGGACGTCAGCGTTCTGACCTACGTGATCTCCGCGCTGTTCCTTGTCAAGTTCTTCGCCGTCGTGTAAGTGTGTGAAAAAACCTTAAAAAGAGCGTCCCGAACGGGACGCTCTTTTTTTCTGCGCCGCGGTATGATATCATGACGAAGATACATAGGGTAATAGGAGCGCACGGCGAAAAAACCTTGAAAAGTCAAGGATTGCAACTGCCGGTTGACAAATTTGACAGTGCGCTTTCTTTCCCGCAACCGCGAAATAGGCTATGATAACGCCATCCAGACGGCGCGGGACCGCGCCTTAGAATTCAGGAGGAAGACGATATGATCTTAGCGGATAAAATCATCACGCTGCGCAAAAAGGCGGGCTGGTCGCAGGAGGAGCTGGCAAGTCAGCTCGGGGTGACGCGCCAGTCGGTATCCAAGTGGGAGGGCGCGCAGTCCGTGCCCGACCTTGACAAGGTGGTGCAGATGAGCCGGCTGTTTGGCGTGAGCACCGACTATTTATTGAAGGACGAACTCGAAGAAGAGGAGTTCGTCGAATCCGAGGCGGACGAAGCGCCGCTGCGGAGAGTGACGATGGAGCAGGCGGCGCGATACCTTGCGCTGCGCAAGGCCTGCGCGCCGAAGATCGCACTGGCGGTGGCGATGTGCATCGTCTCGCCGGTCGTGATCATTTTTCTCTCCGCCATGGCGGACGCGGGCCTGGGCGGTATTTCGGAGGATCTGGCCGCAGGTCTCGGCGTGAGCGTCATTTTGGTGCTGGTCGCCATTGCGGTGGGAATGTTCCTATCGTGCGGGGCGAAGACGAAGGAATTCGACTTTCTTGAAAAAGAGCCGTTTGAGACCGAGTACGGCGTGAGCGGCATGGTGCGCGAGCGGCGCAAGGCCTATGAGCCGACCGCCTCGCGCTGTACGATCCTCGGCGTGGTGCTGTGCATCCTTGCTGTCGTGCCGCTGATGCTCGGGGTCGGTCTCGCGTCGTCCGATGTCGCCGCGCTGCTTGTGCGCGTCGCTCCGGCGGATGTTTACGCCGCGGCGGCGGTGGATGCGCTGCTGCTTCTGGTCGCCTGCGGCGTGGGCGTGCTCGTCTGGAGCGGAACGTACACCGGCGCGATGGACCAGCTGCTCGAGGAGGGCGACTACACGCGCAAAAAGAAGGCGCGCAGCGGCGTAATGAGCACGGTGTCGCTCATCTACTGGCTGAGCGTGACGGCGATCTTCCTGTTCTACACTTTCGGACCCAAGGGGAACGGCCAGCCGCAGTATAGCTGGTTTATCTGGGCCGTTGGCGGCGTACTGTATGCGGCGGTGATGGGTATTGTGTCGCTCGTGCTGTATCACAAAGATAAAATGTAAAGCAGACTTGACGAATGGGAACGACAGTGATATCCTACAAGTAAAGCAAACTTGACATTTGCAAAATGGCTCTTGACAGTTGGAAATCACATGATATTATTTTGATATCACAAAGATATTCGAAACGGCTGCAAGAAGAAAAGAGGGAGAACCTTATGCTCTATATTGAACACCTGACCAAGACCTTCGGCGAAAAGAAAGCCGTGGATGATCTGTCGCTCCACATCGCGCCAGGGGAGATCTACGGCTTCATCGGCCACAACGGCGCAGGCAAGACCACGACGCTCAAGTCGGTCGTCGGCATCCAGCAGTTCGATTCCGGCAGGATCACGATCGACGGGCACTCCATTCAGGACGATCCCATCGCCTGCAAGAAGATGCTCGCCTACATCCCGGATAACCCCGACCTCTACGAGTTTATGACGGGCATCCAGTACCTCAATTTTATCGCCGACATCTTCGGTGTGGAGGAAAGCGCGCGGCAGGAGCGCATCCGCAAGTACGCGGACCTCTTTGAGCTGACGACCGACCTGGCCCAGCCCGTCGCGGCCTATTCCCACGGCATGAAGCAGAAGCTTGCCATCATTTCGGCGTGGCTGCACGAGCCGAAGCTCATTTTGATGGATGAGCCGTTCGTCGGCCTCGACCCGAAGGCTTCACATATCTTAAAGGGCATGATGCGCGAGGTGTGCGACGCGGGCGGCGCGATCTTCTTCTCGACCCATGTGCTCGAGGTGGCCGAAAAACTCTGCGACAAGGTCGCCATCATCAAGGGCGGCAAGCTCATCCGCTCCGGCACGATGGAGGAGGTCAAGGGCGACGACTCGCTCGAGGAGGTCTTCCTTGAGCTGGAGGGCGAATCATGCTGAAAACGCTCGTCAAGAAGCAGCTGATGGAAATTTTCCGCAGCTACTTTTATAATGCCAAAACCAATAAAAAACGTTCGACGGCGGGGATTATCGCTTATATCCTGCTCTTTGCCGCGTTGATGATCGGCCTCGGCGGGATGTTCACGGGGCTTTCCGCTTCGCTCTGTGCGCCGCTTACGCAGGCGGGGATGGGCTGGCTCTATTTTGCACTCATGTCGCTGCTCGCCATCTTTCTCGGCGCGTTCGGCAGCGTGTTCAACACGTATTCGGGCCTGTACTTCGCTAAGGACAACGACCTGCTGCTGTCTCTACCTATCCCGGTGCGGACGCTGATGGCCTCGCGGCTGCTGACGGTCTATCTCATGGGCCTTATGTACTCCGCGGTCGTCATCCTGCCCGCGGTCATCGTCTACTGGGTCACGGTCTCGACGGCGCCGATGGCGCTCCTCGGCGGCGTGCTGCTGACGGCGCTCATCTCGATCTTCGTGCTCACGCTCTCGTGCGCGCTGGGCTGGGTCGTGGCGAAGGTGAGCCGTAAGCTCAAGCACAAGAGCTTCATCACGGTCATCGTCTCGCTCGCGGGGCTTGCCATCTACTATTTCTTCGTCTTCAAGGCGCAGACGGCCATCGAGCAGCTCGTCGCCAACGCCGCGGTCTACGGTGAGAAGATCAAGGGTGCGGCGCACCCGCTCTACGTCTTTGGCCTGACCGGTACGGGCGATGTGACAGCGATGCTGCTGAGCGCGGCGGTCATCCTCGCGCTGTTTGCGCTGACGTGGACGCTGCTCTCGCGCAGCTTTTTGCAGATCACGACTGCGTCGGGCGCATCGGGCAAGGCTGTGTACCGCGAAAAGGCCGTCAAGCGCCGGAGCATCGATGGGGCACTTTTCGGCAAGGAGCTCGCGCGCTTCACCGCGAGCCCGAACTACATGCTCAACAGCGGCCTCGGTATCCTGCTGCTGCCGATCTCGGGCATCCTGCTTTTGTGGAAGGGCGGAACGGTCGTGTCGCTGCTGAACGAGGTCTTCACCTCGCAGAGCGGCTGCGCGGAGGTGCTGCTCTGCACCGGCGTGTGCGCCATTGCGTCGATGAACGACATGGCGACGCCGTCGGTCTCGCTCGAGGGAAAGTCCCTCTGGCTCGCGCAATCGCTGCCCGTCAAGCCCTGGCAGGTGCTTCGCGCAAAGCTCAAGGTACAGCTTGCGCTCACGGCCCTTCCAGCACTCGTGCCGCTTGCCTGCATGGCGTTTATCCTGCCTGTGACGGCGGCGCTGCCGCTCGTTTTTGCCGAGGCACTCGCGTACATCGCGTTTTCTGCGTGCCTGGGGCTGACGCTCGGCGTCGCGCGGGCAAACCTGACGTGGACGAGCGAGCTCATGCCCATCAAGCAAAGTCTGGCCGTGACGATCGCGCTGTTCGGCGGCTGGCTCTACGCCATCGTGTTCGCGGGGCTCTACCTCTGGCAGGGGTGGAAGCTCGGCGCGGCTGCGTATCTTGCCATCGCGGCGGCGGTGACGCTCGCAGTGACAGCGCTGCTTCTTCGCTGGCTCAAAACGAAGGGCGCACAGCGCTTTGCGATGCTGTAAAGGAAAATAAAATGAGAGAGTGCGGCGGTCAAAGGACCGCTGCACTTCTTTTATATAGGCAGGGGCAAAAATTTACACAGTTCATTCTTGCGGAAAGCGGCGGACCATGCTGTTATGTGACTACACTCACAAGTAAACTTTGAGGAGCGTGATCGATATGCTGCTGCGCGGCAAGCAGGCGAGCGGACTTTTGACGCAGCAGAAGAGGCTGCGCGCCGCCGTAAAGCTGTTTTTGGAAAAGAGATATGAGGGCACGACGACCGCGGAGATCGCCCGCGCCGCGGGCATGCCGCCAAGCTCGTTTTTCCGGGCCTTTTCCAGTAAGGAGGTGCTGCTGCTCGAGCTTGACAAGCGGATGTTCAGCGGGCAGTTCACGCTGGCCGAGCAGCACAGCGCGGCACGTGCTCTGCGCGGTGGGGACGGCTATCCAGCTCCACATCGCCGAGCTGACCGAGCCACTGCGCAAGCTGTACGTGACGGCCTACGCGCTGCCGTCAACCTCGGCATACCTGTATCGCAGCACGGCGAAGCGGCTGGAGGGCATCTTCGGGGGCTATCTTCCGGACGCGGAGGCCAAGGACTTTTACGAGATGGAGATCGCCTCGACGGGCATGATGCGCTCGTTCGTGGCCGTGCCGTGCGACATGTACTTTACCGTGGAGCGCAAGATCGCGCGCTTTTTGGAGTGCGCGCTTAAGCTCTACAATGTGCCGCCAGAGCGGCGGCGGGGGTCAGCGCGGCCGTTTTGCAGCTCGACCTGCACACCATGGCGGCGGGCATCATCCGAATGACCGTCCAGCAGGCGGAAAAGGGCTTTGAAGCCCTGACAGAACGGTAAATTTCGGCAAGGGGATATCTCCTTGATGCATCCGATGGATGCACCAATCGCTTTGATGGAGGAATGATATGAAAAAACGTATTTTCAGCTTTTTGACGGCCCTGTGCCTGTGCCTGACGCTGCTGCCGACGGCGGCGCGGGCGGAGAACAATTGGGAGAGTTGGACGATATTTGATGGCACCAATTTGAACCTGTCGGACGGTAGTTACTATTTAGGCGGCAATGTTACTATTAGCGGCGAAATTACAATCAGCGGAGCCGTCACATTTGATTTGAATGGGTATACCTTGACCTGTAATGCTACAGACGAGGATATGTTTTGTGTGTACGATGGTAAAACACTAACGATAAAGGACAGCGGCACTGACGGCACCATTGATGGTCAAAATAAGAACTGCGGTTTTTCTGTGTCTAGCGGCACACTGATCTTGGAGAGCAGTATCATTGCGAATTGCAGAGATGACGATGGTGATGGCGGTGCTGTGGATATTGGAAAGGACTGCGTATTCACGATGAGAGGTGGTACGATCAGCAATTGCATGCACAACACGAAGGCGGTGCTATATAGGAAAAGAGGACGGCTAAAGCCGTCCTCTTTTTTCAGCTCTCCATGTGCTTGCCGAGAAAGCCTGCGATGGCCTGCGCGAGCTTGTACTCCGTCTCGCCTGCGGCCGACTCGCCCTCGGTGCCGATGAAGACCACGAGCCCGAGTGCGTCGCCCTCGGAGATGATGGGCGCGGCGATGGTCGCGCAGTAGCGGTCGAGCGACTCGGTGACGAACACGCTGCGCTCGCTCGGCACGGCGCGGTAGATACCGCGGTCCTCCATGATCTGCTCGAGCTGCGGGCTGATGCGCTTGCCGATGAGGTCGCGGCGCGCGCTGCCTGCCGCGGCGATGACGCTGTCGCGGTCGGTCACGGCCACGCTCGTGCCGGTCGACTTGCTCAGCGTGTCGCACAGCTGCGCGGCAAACTCATCTACGCCGCCCATGAGCGAATACTTCTTAAAAATGACCTCCCCGTCCTTGCTCGTGTAGATCTCCAACGGGTCGCCCTCGCGGATTCTCATGGTGCGGCGGATTTCCTTGGGAATGACAACGCGGCCAAGGTCGTCGATCCGTCTGACAATTCCGGTTGCTTTCATCTATCAAAACTCCTTTTATACTCGATAAACTGCACTTAGTCTTTGGAAAAGCCGCCAATTTATCCAAAGCCGCGGCTGGAAGATTTTGCAGCACGCTGAGGATGATGTTTTTTAACAAAATAAGGTGAAAGAGGAGCGAATGTGGACATTGTGCACAGCTGAGGTCGAATTTTAGATGATGAAACTGAAAGAAGTGACAGACCGAAAAAACTTTGAAAAATACGCTTGACATTTCCTGGGATGCGTGTATAATAACGTACTGTTCCGCGAATGGAGCGTGCACCTTGTAAATTAAACAACGAAACTTTGACAAG
>ERZ773136.3358-NODE-3358-length-11991-cov-2.613857_pt1 | contig 11991 bp, 7 predicted proteins | sample MGYA00580855_ERZ773136 | MGnify/ENA primary metagenome ERZ773136 (study PRJEB29015, sample SAMEA2737860) | human gut metagenome | biome: human gut; feature: human-associated habitat; material: faeces | place: China | collected 2012 ... | reverse complement strand
TTTGCCAGTATATTCAGGACAGCTTCCCGCCAATCCTCTCCGTTTTCCGGCTGATAGATGTGGAAACCGAGCCCTTGTCCAACCTCTATATTCGATTTGGCATCGTCGACAAACAGCGTTTCAGCGGGAATAAGCGGGGCATTTTCTATCATCCGGTCAAAGATGGCGGCATCCGGCTTCGTCACCCCAACTTCATAGGAAGTATACATTTTGTCGAAATAAGCGGATATAGGACGACCGGCGGGGGTGAACGCCTCGCTCCTCGCCCACGACTGGACAATCGGATTCGTATTGCTCAACAAATAAACCTTATATTTCTTTCGCAGCTCTAACAGGAAATCCAACTTGTATTGCGGGACATCGGCAATAAAACCCATCCAGGCATATTTGATTTCATCATAAGAAAGTTGCTTGCCGGTATGCTCGCATAACTTGCGACAGAAAGTATCGACATCGATCTTTCCATTCTCCAGTTCAAGGAAAAAGCCTTTCTGCTCATAAGGATCGAGCAACTGTTTTGCATCCTTCACTCCTATTTCCTCAAAGCGGCTTACAGCCTGGTGATGGTCCAGGTCGATCAAGACGCCTCCCAGATCAAATACTATGTTTCTGATTCTTTTCATATTCTTTGCGTAATACTCACAAACTTACATAAAAGTGTCCGAACAACCAAATAAAAAAAGTGAAGGCCGTATGCAGGCGGGATCACCCTCCGCATACTCAGCCTTCACTGTAAATCGGCATCACACAAGCATCAAGCAGGCTTGTGAATGTGAAATCATTTTATTCGAGCTTATGGATAACCAGACCGGAACGCAGTTTCGGTTCGAACCAGGTTGTCTTGGGAGGCATGATATTACCGGTATCGGCAATATCCATCAATTGCTTCATGGTGACAGGATAAAGCGCCAACGCGACCTTCATCTCGCCACTGTCCACACGACGCTGCAATTCTCCCAGCCCACGGATACCGCCTACGAAATCGATGCGTTTATCCGAACGAAGATCTTTTATGCCCAGAATCTCATCTAAAATCAGGTTGGAAGAGATCGTCACATCCAGGACACCGATCGGATCGTTATCGTTGTATGTGCCTTGCTTGGCTGTCAACGAATACCATTTTCCTGCCAAATAGAGGGAGAAATTATGCAAAGCTGCCGGTTTATAAATATCCGCGCCCTTTTCTTCCACGACGAAGTTCTTTTCCAATTTAGCCAGAAATTCCTCTTCCGACAAGCCGTTCAAGTCTTTCACCACACGGTTATAGTCGATAATCGTTAACTGGTTTGCCGGGAAACAGACAGCCATAAAGTAGTTATACTCCTCGTCCCCTTTATGAGCCGCATTCTGTCTGGCTTTCTCCGCACCGACCAGGGCGGCGGCGGCGGAACGGTGATGGCCGTCGGCAATATACAGGGAAGGCATTTCGCCGAACAGTTCCGTGATGCGGACAATATCAGCCGGCTCATCAATGATCCAGAACGTATGGCCGAAACCGTCGTCTTTCGCGACGAAGTCATATTCCGGATTGCGGGATGCATATTTGGCGACAATCTGGTCCAGTTCGGCATTGTCGGGATAAGCAAAGAACACCGGTTCGATATTGGCATTATTCACCCGGACATGCTTCATGCGGTCCTCCTCCTTGTCACGCCGTGTCAGCTCATGCTTCTTGATAACGCCATTCATATAATCGGGCACATACGCACCGACAACCAAGCCGTATTGTGTCTTGCCGTTCATGGTCTGGGCATACACATAGTAACATTCCTCCTTATCCTGCACCAACCAGCCCTTTTCCTGGAACATCCGGAAATTGGCGGCAGCTTTCAGATAAACGGCAGGATCGTGTTCATCCGTCCCGACCGGAAAGTCGATCTCCGGTTTGATGATATGATATAATGATTTTTCATTTCCCTTCGCTTCTTCGCGTGCCTCTTCCGAGTTCAACACATCGTAAGGACGGGAAGCCACTTGTTCGATCAAATCTTTAGGAGGACGGATTCCTTTGAAAGGTTTAATTCGTGCCATGATAATTTAGATTTATGATTCATGATTTATGATTTATGGAGCTTATTTTTAGAGGTAAGGATTATGGATACGAGGATTTTCCTCAATTCCTGGCAATCACAATATAAAGAATCAAACTGTGATTGGGATAAATAATCCGTTTTCTCTAATATCGTCAACCAATAAATTGTCTCATTCGTTTCCTTTTAGGATATTGCCAACTTATGAATAAAATCTGACGAAGATTCCGCAGAAAGAACTTCGCTTATATTCGCTCCAACCGAAGTACCGCAACGCAAAAGTTGCTTACTTATAATGAATTCTTTCTTCTCTCCTGTCAAATATATATACATTAACAATCCGAATCGCAAACGACAAAGCTTTCTCATAGGTCGGGTTTTGCTCCATAAATCATAAATTATCAATCTATTTATTTACTCTGAACTTTTCACATCCTTCTTTCAGGAAGCCTTCGATCTGCTTGGCAGCGGCAATACCGGCATTGATATTGGCTTCGGCAGTCTGTGCACCCATCTTTTTAGGAGTGGAGAAATAGCGGCCGGCAAACTTGGCGGCAAACTCTTCGTTGGCTACGGGCATGATGTCGGTTACATATTTCAAGTCTGCGCGTTCTTCCATCAACTTGATCAGTTCGGCTTCGTTGATCACTTCCTTACGGGCTGTATTGACCAACAGGCCCCCTTTCGGCATCTTGCCGACCAAAGCGTAATTGATGGAGTTCTTTGTTTCGGCAGTTGCGGGAATATGCAAAGAAACGATATCGCAGGTAGCATAGAGTTCTTCCGGTGAAGCGACCGGTTTCACACTATCCGCTTCAATGGCCGAAGCCGGACAGAAAGCATCGAATGCATAGATTTCCATTCCGAAACCTTTTGCGATACGGGCCACATTGCGGCCTACGTTGCCGTATGCGTGGATTCCCAGTTTCTTTCCTTTCAATTCTGTTCCCGATGTTCCGTTATAGAAGTTGCGGACAGCCATTACCATCATTCCGAAAGCCAATTCGGCAACGGCATTGGAGTTCTGCCCCGGTGTATTCATCACACAAACATTATGAGCTGTCGCAGCAGCCAGGTCGACGTTATCGTAACCGGCTCCGGCACGAACCACTATCTTCAACTGCTTGGCGGCATCCAGCACTTCGGCATCGATCACGTCACTGCGGATAATGATTGCATCCACATCCTTGACTGCCTCCAGCAGTTTGGCCTTTTCACCGTATTTTTCCAACAGGATCAGTTCATCGCCTGCCCCTTCCACTACTTCGCGGATACCTTTCACAGCTATCGCTGCGAAAGGTTTATCTGTTGCTACTAATATCTTTGCCATAATCAATGCTGTTTTTCAAAATCCTTCATACATGCAACCAAAGCTTCAACGCTGCTCTTAGGCATTGCGTTGTACAGTGAGGCACGGAAACCACCGACAGAGCGGTGTCCCTTGATACCGACCATACCGGCAGCCGCAGCAAATTTGCTGAATTCGTCTTCCAGTTCCTTATATTCGTCATTCATCACGAAACATACATTCATGATAGAACGGTCTTCGGCTGCAACAGTCCCTCTGAACAACTTGTTACGATCGATTTCATCATACAGGATAGCGGCATTTTCCATATCCTTCTTTTCCATAGCGGCAACACCGCCTTGTTCCTTATACCATTTCAATGTCTGCAACGCAGCATAGATCGGCAGCACGGGAGGAGTGTTAAACATGGAATCCTTGTCCACATGAGTCTTATAGTTCAACATTGTCGGGATCGGGCGTTCCACATGTCCCAAAGCATCCACACGAACAATAGCCAACGTCACACCGGCAGGAGCCAGATTCTTCTGTGCCCCGGCATAGATAATGTCATATTTGGATACATCGATCGGACGGGAGAAAATATCGGACGACATATCGGCGACCAAACGTTGTTTCACATCCGGATCTTTGCGAGTTTCCGTTCCGTAAATCGTATTATTGGTCGTAATATGGAAATAATCCGCATCGTCGGCAATCGTATAATCTTTCGGAATATATGTATAGTTTTTATCTTTAGAAGATGCCACAACCTCGACTTCCCCGAAGAGCTTAGCTTCCTTGATGGCTTTGGACGACCATGTACCGGTATCTAAATAAGAAGCTTTCTTATTCAACAGGTTGTAAGGAACCATACAGAACTGCATGCTTGCACCTCCACCCAGGAAAACAACCTCATAGCCAGCAGGAACATCCAGCAATTCTTTGATCAGCGCACGCGCCTCATCGTTCACGGCAACGAATTCTTTACTTCTGTGGGAGATTTCAAGAAGAGATAAACCCATACCCGCAAAATTCTCTACTGCAGCGGCCGTATTTTTAATTGTATACTCGCTCAAGATAGAGGGACCTGCATAAAAATTGTGCTTCTTCATACCAATGTTTTTTTTTAATGTTAAATATAATTTAAGTAACTAATTTCCCAAAAACAGGCGGCTAATGTACAAAATAAATTGACAATTGACAATCGATGATTGATAATTATTAGCAAAACGACATGATAATTATCTTTATCAATTACACTTATTCCACAATTGCCAATTGTCTATTATCAATTGTCAATTCTGATATCTATCCCCCCACAAACGCCTCATCTGTTCAATTAGTTTGTGTTCGGACGGATTTTCCTGTCCTTTCCACAGCCGTTCGTTTAAAATCTCCTTTGGAAGGAACTCTTGCTTGACAAAATGATTTTCATAATCGTGCGCATATTTGTAATCTTTTCCGTAATTCAGCTCCGCCATCAATTTTGTCGGTGCATTTCGCAAATGAAGGGGAACAGGCAAATTTCCTGTACGGTTCACCAACTCTAACGCATCATTAATCGCCATATAAGCCGAATTGCTTTTAGGACAGCATGCCAGATAAACGGTCGTTTCCGCCAAAATGATCCGTCCTTCAGGCCAGCCGATTTTCTTCAAGGCATCAAAACAGGCATTTGCCAACAACAGAGCATTCGGATTCGCTAATCCGATATCTTCCGATGCTGAAATAACCAGACGGCGGGCTATAAATTCCGGATCTTCGCCACCAGCAACCATACGAGCCAGCCAATAGACAGCGGCATCCGGATCACTTCCACGGATGGATTTGATGAAAGCGGATATGATGTCATAATGCATCTCCCCTCCTTTATCGTACGCTGCCGGATTTTCCTGCAAGCGCTCCACCACCTTTTCATCTGTTATTTCAATCTTTTCATTTCCTTCTTCCGCAGCAACTACGAGTTCCAGGATATTCAGCAGTTTCCGCGCATCGCCACCGGAATAACGCAACATGGCATCCGTCTCGGCCAGCACGATATTCATATCCTTCAATATGATATCTTCGGTAACCGCCTTATTCAACAAGGTCAACAGATCAGCTTTCTCCAATGATTTCAAAACATATACCTGGCAGCGGGAAAGCAACGGACGGATGACCTCGAACGAGGGATTCTCTGTCGTGGCTCCGATCAAGGTTACCACACCTGTCTCTACAGCATTGAGCAGGGAATCCTGCTGCGACTTGCTAAAGCGATGTATTTCGTCAATAAACAGGATCGGTGAAACGGTATTGAAAAAGCGATTGCCTTTTGCCTTTTCTATCACTTCCCGCACATCTTTCACTCCTGAACTGATTGCGCTCAACGTGTAGAACGGAGCTTCCAGCTTATTCGAAATAATCTGCGCCAGCGTAGTCTTTCCTACTCCCGGAGGTCCCCACAATATAAAAGAGGGGACATGACCCGCATCAATCATCTTTCTAAGGACAGCCCCCGGACCAACCAGGTGTTTCTGCCCGATATAATCGTCCAACGTTTTCGGACGTAATCTCTCTGCTAACGGTTGACTCATCATGCCAACAAAAGTCGCATATTTTATTTACTTTTCAAAGTATAAATACAGTAAAAATTCAAGGCTATTTTAATGTTTGACAACAGAAAATATGATAAAAAGTAAGCACACACGGCAGCACACACCTATAAAAACCATAATAAGATAACATTTTGTCATATTTACAACTCTTGGGCACTGAATAAAATCATGAAAGATCAGGGCAGTGTGTATCAGAGAATGCACTGCCCCCGTATCTATTACCTTATTTTATTTCAATGTGATATTTTCCAGATCACGTATAACAGTCATATCCATAATATCACTGTAGATTTCCGTTGTCCGTACACTTTTATGCCCCAGCAACTTCTGGACTGTCGTGATATTCGCTCCATTATATAATAATAAGGTAGCGTTGGTATGGCGTGCCATGTGGAAAGACAACCTTTTATCTATTTCCGCCAGCCGGCAAATCCTTTTCAACTGTTTATTTACATTCGAGTTTGCCGAAACAGAAACTCCAAACAACGTTCTTGAATAACGCTTGCAATAGCGTTCATAAACAGCAAGAGCTTTTCCGTCGAATAGCAGAAACAAAGGAAGCCGGACGTTCACATCCGTCTTGACCGATGAATAGACCAGCCATAACTTATCATCGATCAGATGAAAATTATCCGGTCGTATATTGACAATATCGGAAAAGCGCAGCCCGGTATAGCAGCTGAAAAGGAACATATCGAGCGTCCGTCTGAGCGTTCGTTGCAATTTAGGAGCGATATTCTCCAACCTTCCCAATTCCTCAGGTGTCAGATGACCACGCTTGCTCTCCATATATTTAATCTTATACTTACGAAAAGGATATTTCTGCAATTCAAACAAATCCTTATTAATCGCCAGGTTGACATATCTTTTCAGATGCTTCATATGCTTGGCAATCGTATTCCGGTGGTACTTTTGCTCAAGAAGAAAATGTTCAAAACCACAAAGGAAATTAAAGGTAAGATCATCAAAAGAGACTTGTGGCTGATACTGGCACAAAACCTGCAAAGTGGATAAATGGTTCTTCAATGTGGAAAGTCTTAAGTTGCTATGATTGATCTCATTTTTCATAAAAGAGACAAAAGAGGAAGAGACGGATTCAAAATCTCCCCTCTCCCTCAAATACTTCAAAGAAAACGGACGTCCGCTTTGGACCATATCTAATTCGATCCGTTCCAAATAAGTAATATAATCCTCAATGTACTGATTGAGTTCATCCATATTGGGATGGTTCCTCACAGCTTTTCTCTTGCTATCCCATTGTGTGGGCTTAACATAGATTTTCGTTGAGAAATACTTCTTTTGCCTATTCAGGTAAGCCTCTACCTGAATCAAAGCCTTTCCTTCTGCATTCAACCGCTTTTTCCGATTGAACACCAGATTGTAAATAACTTTTTCCATGATATACATTATTTTCTGAATGAGAACACGAAGGAACAATAATAAGTTCTTTGTTTCGTATGAGACAAACTAAAAGTTTGTTATATTTCGTGTTTCAATAGAAGAACAACTATCAGCAAAGCTATCCTGCAAAAGCCCGGACAGAGACAAAAAAAGAGGCGTGTTTTTTGAACACGCCTCTTTATTCCTTTTCCGGATATAAACCTTATTTCTTTTATAAAGCAGGTTGTGGAGCCGCCGGATTATTATCTGCATCAGAAATACCTGTATTGGTCTCCATTTCACATTGCGGAATACGGTAGATCATTATCTGGGATTCCGGCTCCAAATTAAACTGTACGGAAGCATGATAATTCGTATTTTTACGTATAACCGGCTTCTTTAAGCGTAAAAGGTCGAACAAGGAATGACCTTCGCCCCAAAGTTCCATACGACGCTGCAGCCAGACTTCATCTTGAAATTGCTGTGGCGAAGTAGCTTTACTAACAAAAGAAGGGTCGATAGGCTTGCACGAAGTTTTCCAATGTAGATTTACCTGCCGCCAGATTTCCACTCATTGCTTCAGCTTCCGCTTTAATCAAATACATTTCTTCCACACGCATCAACGGCCAATCCGAAGCATTAGTCGTGTTCCCAAACACACTCTGATAAGCACCGAACTTAGTATTTACATATGGTTCAAGACCGAAATACTCAACAATAGAAGATCCTTCTATCGTTTCGTTGTCTATCAACGAAGATGTGTTATCCGGAGACAAAAACCATTGTTTACGAATATCAGTATCCGGAATCTGGTCATATAAATCCGTATTCACTTTTCTGTATCCGTCAGGAACACCTGAAGTATATCCATTCCCCGTAAAAGAACACAAATGAGAAGGCCAGTTTATAATACCGGTTTGTACAACATCATTATCCGGAGTGATCATGACACCCCATAACCAAGAATTTGCAGTAGCAGAATTAAATGTCGGAGTAGATACTTCTGCCAATGATTGCGGTGTTCCGCCGGCAATAGCTCTTTCTGCATCTTTTGCTGCATCAGCCCATTTCTGCATCAACAGATTGGCACGGGCACGCAAGCCATATACGACCGCTTCATCCAATTGGTCTTTATTCGCTCCATTATCAAAGCCGGCCAACAATTCTGCTGCCTGATTCAAATCGCTCATAATCTGATCATATACCTGCTGGACAGTAGCACGCGGATTGTTCTGCATTTCTTCGTCAGACATCTTTTCCGTTACAATGGGAACAGCCAAAGCATTTTCATGACCTGCATAAGTAAACTGATAAATCTGAACCAGATTCAAATAGTCATATGCACGAGCTGCCAAAGCCTGACCACGATAGATTTTCAAAGAAGCATCTTCTGTAGCAGGATCAATCAAGCTCAATACACTATTTGCGGCCTTCAGATGATTATAAAAAGTTTTCCAAATCAGTTCATCTGTAGAACTGTCATAAACACGGTCTGAATAATTCTGAGAAGTATTGAACCAATTATATCCTGTAACCAGTGCTACAAGATCCTGTCCTCCAGACTCCAAGGCCATAGAGACAGCCGGGACTCCATAATCATTATGATAGGTTGTCGCGTCATCGGAAATCGTTCCGAAAGCATTCAATTTAGCAGCCATGGCATTTACTTCGGCCGTGACCAAATTAGGTCTGTCCTTGATCGTTTCTTCTTTCTGATTGTCAGAAACATATTGACCTTCAGGATATTTATCCAAATCGCAAGATGCCAGCAGCAGGGCGGCTATTGCGAACATCATATATTTGTTTGTTAATTTCATATTCAAAAACAATTTAACGGATTAGAAATTCAATGATATACCACCCGAAATTGTACGGATCGGCGAATAAACATTATCAGAAGCGACATAACCTTGACGCGGATCCAGCCCTTTGCGGGCAGTCAACAAGGCGACGTTATCTGCAACAAAGTACAAACGCACGCCTTCAATCTGTAATTTACGAGTCAGGTTTTTCGGCAGAGTATAGCCGAATGTTATATTTTGAAGAGCTTGTCAAAAAGCGATCGGACAACCGGTTTGTATATTTATCATTTACATTCATACGGGGAACATCCGTATTCTTGTTCTCGGAAGTCCATACATTCAGCATGTCTTTATGCAAAGCACTACCCGTAGCAGCCGGGCTCATCATTTCCTGATATGTGTAGTCTAAAATACGGCCACCTAGCTGATAGGCAAATGAGAGCGACAAGTCAAAACCGTATGCCGTAAAACTTGTACCGAATCCTCCATATACTTTAGGAAGGATATCTCCTGTCGCAAAACGGTTTTCTGTAGCAGTGGAATAAGAAGTCGTAACCGTGTTGCCCTCAGCATCCGGCTTCAACAAAGCCCACTGGCTTTCTCCCGTTTCAGGATTTACACCGGCATACTTCGGTAAATAAAGCTGAAACATTGATTCATCTTCGCGATAGATACGACCTGCATCAATCATCTGGCCATTCAGCTCAGGCGCCAGCTCCAACACTTTGTTTTTGAAATGAGTCAAATTCAAATTTACGCTCCATGAGAAATCTTTTGTTTCGATAATATTCGAATTCAAATCGATTTCAACACCACGGTTCACCATAGAACCGACATTTTCCGGAAAACGGGAATATCCCATCGAAGCCGCAACCGGTTTGAAATAAAGCATATCCGTAGTCTTACGAGAGAAGTACTCTGCAGAACCACTCAGTTTGCCTCCCCAGAACGTAAAGTCAAAACCGGTATTAAAACTATGGGAAGTTTCCCATGTGATATCTTTATTTCCTTTATAATATAGAGAAGTTGAGAAATCTCCATTACTGTTTGCCAAAGTAAACTGATCCTGATACGGATAGTAGTTACGATACAAACCACCTTGATACATCAAATTGTCATTTCCCTGCAAACCATAACTGATTTTAAACTTCAACATATTAATCCAACTTTGATTTTCCAGGAAAGCTTCTTTATTCAATAACCAACCTGCACCGACAGACCAAAAGTTACCCCAACGATTATCCGGATGGAAGCAAGAAGAAGCATCACGACGATAAGAAGCCGAACCGAAATATTTCCCATCATAATCATACTGAACGCGGAACAACCAACCTTCAGTCGCATAATCTTTTGAATAAGATGAATTATACTGATTTGAAATCCCATTATCCAATTCCGGGACATTCGGGTTATACAGTTTTTCACGCTGGCCATACAAATATTGGTATTTATAGTTATAATTTTCATGACCGGCTAAAACATCCAGATTGTGTACATCATCAAACGTTTTATTGTATGTCAATAAATACTGCTGATTAACACTGAATGTACGTTGGGTTGAAACAGAAATCAAACCACCGACACCTGTCGTTTCCGAATATTGTCCATAGAACGGATTCACCATATCGGTATTCCGAACGTTATTGGCATCCACTCCAATATTCACCTTGGCCTTGATGCCACCCCAGATATCAACATCTGCAAACCATTTGCCACTAACTACGTCTCCGGAATATTTCATCTTGTCCAACATATAGCTGGCCAACGGGTTAGCATTAGGGATAGTATTACGAGATCCATTCGTATCTTGTCCTTTCTTTCCATAATCATAACGTTGGAAGCCACGGTTATCAGTCATTATATTTCCCTGTGCATCACGGATATACATTGGATATATCGCCCCCATAATATTAGAGGCATAAAATATGTTCGCATTTGAAGTTCCGCCTTCTGTATCCTGCTCACGGCTATCATAGTGAGTAAATGAAACATTAGCACCCAACTTCAACCACGGTTTCACTTGATAATCCGCCTTCAAACGAGCTGAATAACGTTGAAAACCTGAATTAGGAACGATACCCTGATCATCCAGATAGCCAGCAGACATATAATAGTTCATTTTGTCAGAAGCACCGCTAACGCTTAAATTATATTCCTGGCGAACATTATTTTCGAAAATTTCATCCGACCAATTATCCGGAATATAATAATAGGTTCCATCGGAATAACCAAGCGTAGCTTTAGGATTCAATTTTCCATCCATACCGATCAACAGTTCTCCTGTCGGAACAGAATAGACTTGATATCCTAAATAAGTTCCGGAAAGCAAAGCTTGATTAGCATATGCATTGGCACCGGCCAGATCACCAGCTGCTGCATAACCTTTCAAGTCTGCATTATAAATAGAAGAATAATTCAATTCATAAAATTTAGCAGGGTCATTAATTGTTTCATAATTAGGAACTCCTCGTTTATTCACACCCCATTTTGCATCAAGACTGACACGAGCTTCGCCACTTTTACCTTTTTTAGTCGTAATCAAAATTACACCATTAGCACCACGGGCACCATACAATGCATTAGAAGCAGCATCTTTCAATACAGTCATAGATTCGATATCAGAAGTGCTGATCGCCGAAATCTCACCGTCATAGGGGACACCGTCAACTACATATAAAGGTTTATTGCTGGCAGAAATAGATCCGATACCACGAATCCGGACCTCTGCATCTTTACCCGGCTGTCCACTATTGCTCGTTGTCTGTACACCAGCAACCTGCCCACTCAAAGCATTCGTAACGTTCGAAGTTTGACGAGAGGTGATTTTCTCGCTTTTAATTGTTGCAGCAGATCCTGTAAAAGCACTTTTCTTGGCAGTACCATAAGCGACAATCATC
>ERZ773136.3353-NODE-3353-length-12008-cov-3.943696_pt1 | contig 12008 bp, 6 predicted proteins | sample MGYA00580855_ERZ773136 | MGnify/ENA primary metagenome ERZ773136 (study PRJEB29015, sample SAMEA2737860) | human gut metagenome | biome: human gut; feature: human-associated habitat; material: faeces | place: China | collected 2012 ... | reverse complement strand
ATTTAAATGGCCGCACTTTCCGTAGTCATTTTGATTTGGATTCCACCCGATAAAAATAGAAAAAGGACGGATTTTATCATGTCAAAAAAAATTGCCGCACTCTTTTTTACCCTGTTTCTTGTGGCCGGCTTTGCCGTATATGCCGAAGAAACGATCTACACCGAAACTTTGCCGGAAACGCCTTTAGTCAACTATCTGCCTTCCGAAAATGACCAAGCGACGCTTTATGCGGAATCGATCTACGATCATCTGTATACGCAACTTAGGGCATTGGCAGAAGAAATCTCCGTTTCTTCGTATAACCTGACGATCGATGAATTCAGAGAGGCTTATTCGACTACGCTCTATATGCACCCGGATCTGTACTTCTGTGAAAGCCGGTTCGGATACCGTAAAAGCGGCTCGACGGTCACGTCGATGATTCCGAGCTATTCGACTACCGATAAAGCGGTAATCGACCAAGAAGCGGCCAAGATCGAGGCAGCCTTGGACGAGCTTTCGGAGGGCTTTGACGAGCTTGCATTTGAAAGTGAAATACTCCTTTTGATTCATGACCGTTTGGCGATGTATACGGCGTATGATACCACGCATGTCAAACGAAATGCGCATGACCTTTTGGTGGACGGAAAAGCCGTCTGTGAGGGATATTCCTCCGCGTTTTATGCGCTTGCCTCGCGTGCCGGCATTCCGGTCGGGTTTGTTTCAAGCGAAAAGATCAAACACATCTGGAACGCCGTCTGTATCAATGACAAATGGTATCATGTGGATGTGACATGGGATGACCCGGTTGCAGACCGCTTCGGCAATGTACGGCACGATTATTTTTTGAAGAGCAACGACGCGCTTTTGGAGTTGGATCCTGACCGCGACGATTTTACGCCGCTTGAAAACGACAGTACAGAATACGACGAAGCCTATTGGAACGACGCCTGCTCGCAGATCTATTTTAACGGCTTCTACCGCTATTATATTTCTTCTTCGACGCCGGCTGTTGTTCGCTACAGCGACGTTACTTATAAAACCGAGACGCTTGTGCGGATCGGAAACGATTGGTCGAACGGCAGCGGCCGCTATTGGTTGGGCGCGTTCTCCGGATTTTCGCTTCGCAACGGACGGTTCTACTATAACGACTCGACCTCGCTGTACTCCTGCGACCTGAACGGTGAGAATATCCGCAAGGAAGCCCTCTCGCTTACGGCGCAAGAAGCGCAAAGCTATTCGTTATACGGCTTCTATTCGCGCGGTAATACTGTTTATGCCGCCTATGGTCCGAAGAGCAACCCGACCTCGCTTACGGAATATGCGCATTCGTTTGCTTTGCCTTCGATCGACGGTAAGCTGTACCTCAATGAGTTTGTGGACATGTGGGGATCCAAATACATTTCCTTTTTCAACGAAGGCCGTTCGGATATCTGCGTTTATTTGATTCAAAAGGAAAACGGCCGTATCTCCTATTTTGATACCTATTCGGGCAACGCCTATTGGACCTCGCTTGCTACGGACGAGGGCGTAAACTGCGTGTTTGTTTTGGATGAAGAACTCCGACCGTTTGCGGAAGCTATTAAAGCGGAGTAAATTTAAAACCGATAAAAAAAGAAGGCTGTAAAGCCTTCTTTTTTTACAAAGATTATAACTCTACCGTTTCAATCTCATTGCCATGCTCACGGATAAGGCGCAGAAGATCGGCTGTTTTTAACCATACCGTAGCCGTGTTGTCGTTGGGATGAACGCCGATAAGGCCAGGTTCTTCAAGGAAACCTTTGTCAAGAAAAAACTTGACCTTGTTATCCGGGTCATTCAAGAGTCCGAGCGGCGTGACCGAACCGGGCGTTAACTGTAAGATAGCAAATAGATCCTCTGCCGATGCAAACGAGAGATTGCGCAGTCCGTGTGCCTTGCGGAATTCCTTTAAGTCCACACGCTTGTCGCCGTGAACCGTAATCAAGTAGTAGTTTTTCTTTTTATCATCCCGCACAAAAAGATTCTTTGCGTCGGCAGACGGGTAGGGAAGCTCAACAGAATTAAGCTCCTCCATGTTAAAGACCGCCTTGTGCTCCGTAATTTCAAATGGGATGTTTTGGCTTTTCAAAAATGCGTATACTTCTTGTTTGTTCATGTCCGGTCTCTGCTTTCTGTTAAAATTAATCGCTTGATAAAGTTTTCTATAGTATAGCGAATTACTCTTCTTTTGTCAAGTCCAAAACCGCTTACTCTACGGAAGTTAAAAAATAACGCCTTTTTCGGAAGAACCATATCCCGAAAAAGGCGTTTGTTGTTTACATGGCTTGGAGAATGATGATCAAGTCTTGGATTCCGATAAGGCCGTCTCCGTCCAAATCGCACTGTTTAAAGTCAGACCAATCGGAGGAATCGCTGCCTTGCCGATAGTATTTTTGGCAATAGGTGATGTCGAGCAGATCGACTTTTCCGTCGCCGTTGACGTCGCAGTTTGGCTTGTCACTGACAGCCGTTTCGGCTTTCGGTGTAGCGATCTTGGTTACAAGATAGACCGCTTTTCCGTTTTCGTCATAGCCGGCTGCCGAAAATGCCGTTAATCGAAGCCCGACCGAAGCGTCTTTCGTAAGCTCCTTGAAGGTAAGCTCCGCAACGCTGCAAAGCTCTGTTTTCGTTAAGCTTCCTCCGGCTCCATTTTCCAAATAGGAGAGTACAACGGTGGCCGTGTTGTCGTTGTTCCATTTGATCCCGAGCGGTGTGAACCCATTTTTGCCGGTAAGGCCGGAATATTCCAAAAGCGCGTCCTTTTCGAACGTGAACGAAACCGTTGCCACTTTTTTCATGCTTTCGAGCTGAAGCTCAAAGAAAAGCGGATTCCCGGTGAATGCGTTTTTCGGTGCGGTGATCGAAGCCGATACGGGAGAATTTTCGCTCTCTTTGGCTTTTACTGTCACAAGGCAGCTTGCCGTTAATCCGTTGGACGTTTCCGCTGTAATGCGTGCGCTTCCCTCATTCTTTGCAGTAACGACGCCGCTTGCGGAAACTTCCGCAACGTTTTCGTCGGAGCTGCGCCAAAGCACAGTTCGGTTGGAGGCGTTTGCCGGAAGAACCGCGGCGGTAAGCTTTGTGCTTTCACCCTCTGTTAAGGAAAGCGACGTTTTGTCTAAGCTAACGGACGCAGGATACACGATTTCCGCGCCCGAAAGGGAATAATAGTCCGATAAAAACGTGTTTCCGGCGTAATCGATGAGGGCGATCTTTGCCTGCGAAAGTCCCTTGAATTCGGCGGCCGATAAATCAAAGACGATTTCGCTCACAGCGTCTGCCGCGCCGGCATCCGGTTCAAGCCACTTGGTAAGCGGTTCGTTTCCGTTTGCCGTGGCGCATGCGCCTTGGATATAGTGATTGTCGCGAACCGTCACGATCCAGCTTGAACCCTCGATCTTGCTTGAAAGGACCTCCGGCGAAACGCTGTCTATTACAATGGGATAGGATCTGGTTTGCTCTTTCGTGCCGAAAACGGCCGTGATTTTGTAAGTATACTTGCCGTCGTCAAGCGGTGCGTTCCAGGTGTCAAACGGCGCCCAGCCTTTCGGCGCCATCGGCGTGTAAAAGCCCTCGGTGGAATGATAGGTCTTGGAGACCTTGGAAAGGCTTTCGCTGTAAACGGTGTTCCCGTCGGAATCGTCTACCGAAAAAGTAAGCTTATCGACGTTGCGCAAAAGCGAAACAGCTGCCGTAACGTTTTTTCCGGTTTCGCCGCCCTTTATTGCAATTTTATCGGCGTTGTATTCGTCGGAATCGTCCACATAATAATTGTGTCCGAGAAGATAGCCGCCGCCGTCGCTGTTGCGGAACTGGCCGATACGCGTCTCACAGAGCGAAGCAGGCGAATCGTCATAGATGTCCGAATCAAAAACGGCAAGCGCTTCCCAATCGCCGAAAAATCCCATAAAAGGGTAGGAAAGCGCCGCTTGCGTGCCCTTGACGGGATTAAGCGTTACAAAGCCTTCAATGTAGATACCGTTCGGAAAATCTCTGTTTAAATTTGCTTTGCCTTTCTCGGTCAATTCGAGCTTTACGTTTATCTGCGTTTTTCCGTTTGCGCTTACCGAGACCTTTTTCGGAACGGTTACGGTGACCTCTTCGTCCGAAAGCACCCTTGCTTTCTGGGCCATATAGAGAATGCCGTTTTCCAAAACCGTGTCCTCGGTGAGAACCGTAACGGACGGTTCGAATTCGATGTCGGCGTCGTCAAAAGAAACTGCCGTAAAATCAAATGCAAAGTCACCGTCGGTGTTATACCCCATCTCGGCTTTGGGTTTTCCGCCGTCTGCACCTAAAAGATAGGCTTTCGTTTGGACGGCGGCCGATAAGGACGCAAGGCCTGCGCCCTGCTTGCGCGGCGAATAGGGAACGCCGTTCTCGTCCTTTACCGGAACAGCCGTGCTTAATAGGAGCGCCTGAATAAATTCGGTGCGCTCGTTGAGAGTCATATTCAAGCCGTTAAGGCTTTCGCAGAGGTATTGTGACATCACGGCCGACGCGCCGGCCATATGCGGCGACGCCATGGAGGTGCCGCTCATGTTTCCGTAAAGACCGCCGGGCAGCGTGGAATAGATATCGCCGCCGGGTGCGGTGATCTCCGGTTTCAGTTTCAGATCCGGCGTCACGCCCCATGAGGAAAAATCGCTCATTTTCCCGCTGAAGCCATCGGTAAAGCTGTCAATGTAATCTTCACTTACCGAAAGGCGCTTGTCGGCGAGAGCGCAAAGATATTCGCCGTCGGCTTTGCTTATAAATACGCAAGGAATCTTGTGATCGGTGGTCATGTTGACAAGCGAGCCGCTCACATTGTCGTAGATTATGGCAGCCAGCGCACCGGCGTTTTTTGCCGCGGCTTCCTTTTGGGCAAAGGCGAGAATTTCGCCGTTTTCTTCTCCGGCACGCTGGATTAAGGCAATCTTTCCGGTCAGCTTTTTTCCTGCAAAATCTGCTGTCGCGCCGACGCCGCAGTCCACATATTCAAAAGTGCCGGAAAGCGCGGTAAGCTGTTCGCTTTCCTTTTCGGCGGAATCGTTGTAGCGTATCTTTTTTCCGTCGGCAAGAAAATAGACCGAAGTGGTCTCAGTGTTGTTCATGCTGGCAACCGAGAGCGCGGCCTCGTAGGTGGAGGGAGAAGCCACAACGCCGTTGTCCGGTTCGGCGGCTTTCGGAAGGTCGTTGCCGGAGGCGTTCTCATACGTCGAACTGTATTCGTTGCCGGCTGCGCAGTATAAAGCGATTCCGGCGTTTTTGACGCGATCATAGACCTCGCGCATGGATTTGTAGGCACTTTCCGAAAAACCGGCCGTTATGCCAAGACTCATATTGATGGCGTCCACGCCGAATTTTACCGAATCGTCAAGCGCCGCTAAAATATCGTCGTCGTAAGCGCCGCCGGTCTCGTCGCCGAAGACCTTCATGATGAATAGCTGCGCGTCGGGCGCCACGCCCTCGACCACGCCGCCGCTGTTTGCACCCACAATGCCTGCAACATGCGTGCCGTGGGAATCGCCGCCGGATACGTTGGTATCGACATCGGCATAATCGTAGGCATACGGAATCTTGTCGTTTATATAGACCTTGGAAACGTTTAATTTTCCAATGGTCATCTTGTTGTTCTGCAAGACTTCTTCAATATCGTCCTTGGAATACTTCGGACTGTTGACCGAAGCAAAAGCCGGATGGGACAGATCCAGTCCGGTGTCAAGAATGGCGACTGCGCTGTTTTTGCCGGTATATCCGAATTCTTCGCCGACAAGGTCGCTTCCGATTGCCGAAACGCCGCCGGAAGCAGTGTTTATCGGTTCGGGAAGACTGTAAAACTCGGCGATAAAAGCGTCTTTGACGCCGTCGGTCTCTTTGATTGCCTGTAGATCGGAAACACTTGCTTCCACGGAAAATCCGTTGATAACGGCAGAGTATTCGTGCGTGACGGTAAGGTCCACACCGTTCTTGATGAGCGTTTTTTTGACAGCAGTTCGATTTTGCGCAAGGCTCTGCTCAATTTCTTTGGCTTCCTTGGAGGAAAGAAAATCGGAAGCGGCTGCATAGGTGTGTATCGCCGCACCGTAGGCAAGCAGCGGCTCCTCCTTTAATTCGACAATGATGCGGACATTTTCATTTTCGCTTGCCCGATTTTCCGAAATGGTCGGAACTGCAAATACATTATCTGCGTTTGTGTCCGCAAAAACGGCTTGTCCGGAAAGCAAAAGACAGCCGGAAATAAACGCACTGGCAAGGCGTTTTAGGAATTGGTTATTCATCTTTTCCGAATAAGATCCTTTCGTAAATAAGTTGGCGTTATTTACGGTTAGTGACGACTAACTATATGCAGTATATCATAAACTTCCGATTTTGTAAAGTATTTACAAAAATTTTTTTCACTATTGACAAGATAATTTTTGTGTGCTATACTCTGTTTTGTTAATTATGGTGTGACGACCAAACAGCCTGAGCCTTATTTGCGGCTCTTTTAAAAAAGCAAATGGTTAGCTATGACTAACCAAAAGAGAGGAGCGTGCCGTTCAACTTCTTTTATTTTTAAATATAAGTTAGTTACGACTAACCTATAAGCAATATTTCAGACAACAAGGAGAATAACCATGAAAGTGAAAGAACAACTAAAGAAAACAGTTATAAGCGTGTGCTCGACCGCCTTGCTTATCGGCATCGGCATGGTCGGCGTTCATGCAGTTACCGTCGAGGTCGGCGATTTTACCGTTGACCGCTCTTATTCCTACGGCAGCTATACCACCAAGATCAAAGCGTATAATGGGGCAGGTGGCGATATCGTGCTGCCGGAAAGCGCAGATTTTTCCGGTACGGTCTATCCGATTACAGAGGTCGGCAATGCCTTTAAGGACAATGAACTGATTACCGGCGTTACCATTCCGGAGGGCTATACGGATATCGGAACGGAGGCGTTTTCGGGCTGCACCGCATTAAAGAAAGCGGAAATTCCGGGATCGGTAACCTTGATATCAACGTCGGCATTTTCGGGCTGCACCGCGCTTGACGAGGTGATTTTTGACGAGGACACCGCTTCGTCGCTTACCGTCAACATGGGCGCATTTGCCGGCTGCACCTCGCTTGCTTCTATTGAGCTTCCGGCAAGATTAAGTAACACCCGATACAATTTCTTATACGGCTGTGACGCGCTTACGACCGTAAAAATCAAAGACGGAGCGCAAGACTTTGCGGTATTCGATAACATTTTGTATAATGTCGGCGGCGAAAGCGCCGTGATCGTGGTCTATCCGGGCGGCAAGACCGAAACCGAATATACCGTTCCGGCTGAGATCGGCGGCAAACCCGTAACCTCCACTGCCATGCACCTTTTCCGCGGCAATACCGTGCTTGAAAAGATCACGGTTCCGGCTACGGTAACAAACCTCGGCGGCTTTACCTTCAACGGCATGAAAGCCATTGAAGAAATCGTTCTTGAGCATGAGACTGCTCCGACGCTTGGTTCGGATGTTTGCACCGAAATGAAAGCCGGCAGCAAGATAATCGTAAAAAATGACAATGTGGCAGCAGCTTTTGAACCGACCTCCAAGTGGACGGTCTACTATACCGCCGAAAATACGACGGTTGTCGTCGGTTCTTCGGCAGAAGAAAAAACGGTTTCGGCAACGGTTTCCATTGCCGCTGAACTGGAGCTTCGCAACGGAAACGCTGTTTACGGCATTTACCTTGACAGCGCCGAAAACTTGAATACGGTTCTTATCAAGGTTTCCTTTGACGCGGCGCAGGTTGAGGACGGAGAACTCGTTTCCTCGAATGCCGCCTTTGCGAGCATGGCTTCCGATTGGACGGAAGAAAACGGTAAGCTCGTTTTGAAGGCTTACCTTGGCATGACCGGTAATGTTGCCGGCTTTACCTCCGAAGAAAAGAGCAAACTTGCCGAAATCTCCGTTCCGTTAAAGGATGGCGTAAAGGGTAATATTGCGGCAGAGATCACCGATATCAAGGCAGCCGGCGTTATAAGCGAAGAGGAATCGGCTATGAATGGCACGGTCACGGTGAGCGTATCTTCGGCAAGCGTATTTGTTCCGAGCTACGATGTCAACGGCGACGGCAAGGTCGATATCATCGATATCACCGAGGCGCAAAGATACTATCAGGCAAAATCCTCTGACGAAAACTGGGCGCAGGCCAAGGTCATGGACGTCAACGGCGACGGCAAGGTCGATATCCAAGACTACATCGATATCTTCAACCACTTGAGCGATTTCTGATAAGGAGTCAGTATGAAAAACAGATTTTTGCGAAGAATTCCTTTGTTTGTGCTTCTTGTAGTTGCAGTAGCACTTTGTTCGGTCAATGTTTCTGCCGGAAACGACGGCCTTATGGGCGCAAACATTAAAGACGGCCAGCTTTTAGGCTATTACGGCGACGGCGGCGATATCACGATCCCCAACACCGTTACCATTATTGCAGGCGAAGCGTTTTTGGATAATGACAATGTGACAAGCGTGACCATTCCGGGCAGTGTGCAGGTGATCGGCTATCATGCCTTTGACGGCTGCACGGCGCTTGAACGCGTCATTTTTGCCGACCCGACGGACGGCGCGGATCTCACCATTCGCCTTGACGCCTTTGCCAATTGCCCAAAGCTTACCGAGTGCGAGATTCCGGCGGTGGCAACCTATGTGACAGCCAACGTTTTCAAGGGCTGCATGAGTATGGAAAAAATAACGGTGCACCCGGAAAACCCGTATTACTTTACAGATGAAAACGGCGTTATGTTCGGCCCATGGGTCGATGAGGGCGAACCGCAGTACGACGATCCGAATCTGACCTTGACTGCCTATCCGAGCGGCAGGGAGGGCGCTTACAGCGTACCCGAAAGAGTCCATAACAGAACGGTCGACCGCATTTGGGCAAGCGCCTTCAAAAAGGCGGAAAAGCTCACGGATATTACCATTCCCGAAACCGTGAAGATCATCGGCGGAAATGCTTTCGAAGCAAGCGGCCTTACGGATGTTACCATTCCGGATACCGTCGAATCGCTCGGTTCGGGCGCTTTTGAGGACTGCACCAAGCTTACGCACGTAAAACTGCCCGATAACATGACAAGCATTTCGCACAGCCTTTTTAAAGGCTGCACCAGCCTTTCGTCGGTCGATTTTCCCAAAGCGGCAAACAGTATCGCCATGTATGCCTTTGCCGACTGCAAATCGCTTACCAATCTGATTTTACCGGACGGCATTGTGAACATCACACTGGCCGCCTTTGAGGGCTGCACGAATTTGCAGAGAGTGGTGATTCCGGCAAGCGTTACGGGATTCCCGAGCGACGATACAGTCGGCCCGTACGACGTGTTCCCGGACAGTCCGAGAACGCTTGTCGTCTATGTTCAAAAAGGCTCGGACGGCGAACGTTGGGCAGTGAACAACGTTGCGGATTGGGGATATCAGTATGAAATCCTCGACGATGTGTCGAATATCGATTCCATAAACCCCGGCAGCTTTTATTTGATAAACCTCGATAAAAAGGTCAAGGTCGAGGGCGAATTTGCCATGAATTCGGTTCTTTCGGTAAAAGACGTGTATTCGGGCAACGAATACAGCGCCTTTAAAGAAAAAGCCGGTGAAAGCGCTTTGTGCGTATATGAGGTTTCGGCAGATCCCGACGCAAAAAATGGGGAATATACCGTAAGCATCGGACTTCCCGACGGCTTTACCAAGAACGCGAAGCTGTATTCTTATGAGGACGGCCAAGCGACAGAGCTTTCCTCTTCACAGGTAAGCAAGACCTTTACCGTGCAGACCGAAAGCCTCGGCTATTTTGCTGTCATCGATTCCACCGTTTCGGGCGGCGATAACGAAGAGGTAACGGCAGTTACTCTGAATAAGACCTCGGCTCCCATGAAGACCGGCGAAAAGCTTCAGCTTTCGGCAACCGTCCTGCCAAAGACTGCGGCAGATAAATCGATCCGTTGGGAAAGCTCGGATAAAACGGTCGCTTCTGTTGACTCGAAAGGCGTTGTAAGCGCTCTTTCGGCAGGAAAGGCTGAAATTACGGCTATGGCCGTTAACGGCGTAAGTGCTTCTTGCACGGTAACCGTTACGGCTTCCGAAGAGCCGCAACCGACGGAGGAGGTCATTGAAGCAAACGCTGCTTTGACAGCAGACCGAACGGCCGCCGAAAAGGGAAAATCCTATTTTACGCTTGCTTTCTCACAAGCGTCGCGAATTGCAAACATTCAGGTGACCTTTGAGAGCGCCGCGGATATCCAAATAACCGGCGAAAACGGTTTCACGCTCATCGGCGACGTGAAAGACGCCGACGGCAAAACGGCGGTGCTTGGATTTTTGAACGCCGACGGCGAGCTGTTTGACAGTGAAAAATCGACGCCGGTCGTGGAAATCACGGTCAACGCGGAAAACGCTACTCTTAAAATTACCGATATCAAGGTGTCGGGCTGGGACTCGGAGAAAAACGTAAAATACGGTACAGTGAAGCTTTCTTCCTCAGAAGCGACCTTTACCGACGCGCTTAGCTATGATGTAAACGGCGACGGAACCGTCGATCTTTTGGATATTACCCAAGCGCAGCTTTATTACCGCTCAGACCGGAACAGCACGAACTGGAGTCTTGCGGAAAAATGCGACTTTAACGGCGACGGCTGCATTGACATAGAGGATTATATGGCAATTTGGCTGAATTTCACTGAGTAAGACTGATACCAACACAGGACTGTATTCCACGGAATACAGTCCTGTGAGGAAGGAAACCCTTTTATGAACGGAACGATAAAAAAACTAATTTCCGCAGCATTATGCTTCTTTCTTTTCTCTTTTTGCGCTTATGCGGCACAGATCACGCCGTCTGTCACAAGCGTAAAGCTTGGCAAAAACGACAAAGAGATCTCTTTTGATCTTTATTTAAAAACGGAAGAGGCCTATGCCGGAGCGGAATTCGGCATACTGCCGTCAGACAGCGATGTGACGTTTGTTTCGCTTACCATGTCGGACGAGCTGAAAAACGAATCAAAGGTTCAGACGGTAAAGGACGGCTGTCTGTACTTCGGCTTTTTCTCGAATGCGAATAAATACAGCGCCGGAAAACGAAAAATCGCAACCTTGACCTATTCCTACAGCGGCAGCACCAAAAGAACGATCTCGTTAGCCGAATCCAAGATCGTCACGATCGATGAAAACAACAAAACCTACGGCGATACCTCCGCTTTGCCGTTTACCGTTACCGTCACGCGTTCGAGCGGCTCGTCGGGCGGTTCATCGGGCGGTTCCTCCGGCGGAGACGATACCAAAAAGCCGGATGTGACCGTGCCGGATACCTCCAAACCCTATGCGGAAAAGAAATTTACGGATATTGTCGGACATTGGGCAGAGGAGGATATCTATACCTGTGTGAAAAAAGGCTTATTCAACGGCGTTTCGGATACGCTCTTTGATCCCGAAGGCGCTGTTACCAGAGCCATGGCTGTGACGGTTATCGGAAGATATTCCGGAGACAGCATAACGGCGGCGCCGTCTGCCTTTGGCGATGTTTCCCAAGACCGGTATTATGCGCCCTATGTCGCATGGGGAGCAGAAAACGGCGTTGTAAAGGGAGTAAGCGAAACCGAATTTGCGCCGGAAACCTTTGTGACGCGGGAACAGATCGCAGCCATGCTCGTGCGGTATCTGCGTCACAAAGGCGCCATCGTACCGGACGGCGCTGCTGAAATAAAGGCTCATAGCGATTATGAGCAGATTTCCGATTATGCTAAGGATGCTATGGCTGTCTGCTATCAAATGGGATTGATAAAAGGCCATGATAACGGCCTTATCGACCCGGCCGGAAACCTGACAAGAGCGCAGTTTGCTTCGATAATGGCACGCTTAATCGCCTATACGGAATCCGTTAAATAAACAACCGCCGCTGTATACATCAAAGCAGCGGCGGATTTTTTGCGAACACATCAAAGTTGCAAAAGTCTAAAAGACTTTTCGGGCGAAGCCCGATTTCAATAAAAATCTGAAAAATCCGGGGACATGCGC
>ERZ773136.3350-NODE-3350-length-12014-cov-7.937787_pt1 | contig 12014 bp, 14 predicted proteins | sample MGYA00580855_ERZ773136 | MGnify/ENA primary metagenome ERZ773136 (study PRJEB29015, sample SAMEA2737860) | human gut metagenome | biome: human gut; feature: human-associated habitat; material: faeces | place: China | collected 2012 ... | reverse complement strand
CGGAGATGAAGCATTCCTGCGTGGCAGGCTCCTTGATGGCGTACCCGGACGCCGGTTCCAATTCCGTTACTTTGTACCAGCCATCCTTGATCTCAGGAAGAATGATTTTTCCGCTTGCGTCAGAAAAGTAAGTGCCGAGGTCATTGAGCTCGCCGGTGTCGGTGTGGTTGCTGCCATACCAGATCTGGAACTTGGCACCCTTGATGGGATCACCGGTGACGCTATCCAACTTGCGGATCTCCAGACTGGGCTTGAGGGCGTTGAAGAAGGTGACGGTAGATGTCTCACCAGCCTTCAGCGCCACTTCCTGCGGAATGGGGCTGAGAATGACATGGTTGGGGACATTAATCTCCGTCACCTGATAAGTGCCAACAGGAATGCTTTCAAGGAAAATGCGGCCGTGGCTGTCGGTGGTGGCCGTTGTGGAATAGCTGCCGTCGATCTGTTCAATGAGATAAGTGACGCCCTCGATAGGCTCTCCGGTGGCAATATTTTTCTTCAAAATTTCGAGTCCCGGCTTTTCATAGTCAACGAAGATGACCTCGGAGGTCTTGCCGGGGCGCAGCGCCACGGTCTGCTCCGTGTGAGACACCACATAAGGCTCCGGCACAGATTCCTCTCGCACCACATAAACATCAGCGGGGATAGATGGGAGTGTGGCGGAGCCGTCCACGCCAGTCGTGACGGAGGTGGAATAGCTGCCGGTCACAGACTTCACCGAAAAGACCGTGCCAGGGATCGGCGCGCCGGTCTGAGCGTCGGTTTTGTAAATCTTCATGTCGGGTAACTTATAATTAGTCGCCGTGACGGTGTACTGCTTGTCCCCATCTGTGGTATCCACATAGACGCTGATGGGCGTGGAGTCAGCGCAGTAGCCTGCGGGTGCTTCGGTTTCCACAAAGGACCACAGACCTTCGGTAACGTCCTTTACCTCGATCATACCGCCATTTTTGGTCACATCGCTGCCGACGATCTGACCGTCACGGTAAATATTGAATTTTGCACCGTCCAGCCCGCGGGCCGTTCCGGCAGCCACCTTTCGCAAGGTAATGTCCGCATCTCCCGCGGGAGGAGCCGGCTCGTCCTGTATCGGCGCCTCGCTCACGCGCAGCTTGCGCGGGCCGTAATAGTTGAAGAAGGACTGGTTCTTGCGGTTGCTCGAAAGTGCGAATACCGCCCACTTTGCACTGTCGTCCTCCACGATAACCGCCACTCTGCCCTGTGCAGCATATTCCTCGATCTGACGCTGAAATGCCGCATCCTCCTGCGCTTTCTGCGCGAGCATCCAGTCGATGAGGCTCAGATACATCTCGTAGGTATCGGCGTTGGCATAGCCGCCCGCGTCACCGTCTCCGCCGGGTTCTCCTTTATAGCTCTGATGGTCCCACACATAGGTTTGGACCGCCATAAAGAGCTGGCCTACATTGGATGCCTTGCTGTCGTTGATGTAGGTCATGAGCCACTTGACATTGGCAAGCGTCGCGGCGTCCATCTCACCAAGGCCGCTGTTGGCAATAGCAGTCTTGAGCACGGTGTCGGCATCCGCATTGGTAGCCGAAGTGTAGGTATAAGAATCAAAGAATGACTGCGTGGCGTTGTGATAGCCGAGGCCGCTGTCGAGGCAGTAGAGCAGCCTTCCCGCCGCCATCGGCGGACGATAGCTGTACGGCGTTCCGTTGGCGAGCAGTCGGGTGCTCCAGTAGTTCTGGTTCTTTGTGATCGTGATACCTTTGCCTGTGCCGGATGCGGCAAGGGCAGAGGTCGGCAGCATCGTCAACAGCGTCATAATGACAAGGAGCGCTGACACGATCCTTGCTTTCCATGTTTTCAAGATTGTTTCCTCCTGTCTGAATTTAGAAACGAAGAAGCAGACCGATCGGTCTGCTTCAGATTGATGTTATGTAGGTTTATTTCCCTGCCGGAGTATCTACCCAGCCTACGGTATAACCGTCCCACAGGAAGAGCTGGACGCAGTACCAGCATTCGTCGCCGTTGTCGTTGACTCCCCTGGCAAGTCCCACACCGATCTCAGCATAGTTCTGATTGAGGAGGTTTTTCTGATGGCCGTCTGAGAGATTCCACGACCACATGGCGACCTCGGATACGGTTTTGCCCTGCGTCGCCCAATCCGCGATGCAATGGATATTCTCTCCTACATAGGGGCAATCCGTGACGGTGGTATTTTTCCGTCCATCCGGCCTGGTGTGGGAGTAAACACCGCTGGCAGCCATTTCCTCTGCCCGTACCTGCGCCGCCTGCATGAGCTTGTCGTTGACACGCAGCGCGGCAACACCATTTCCTTTGCGCAGAGCATTGGTCCGATCCACGATGTCCTGCTTCATGGCGTCTGCATCATCGGCAGACGTCGTGATCTCCTGCTGTGAAACAGAGTCGGCAGCTTCATCTTTTGCCGGTGCTTCGCCGGTGTAGGGCTTGCCTGTCTCGATTTGGACGGTTTTGGTATTGGTGTCCCAATAGACATTGAAGCCGACAGCCTTTCCGATGTCGCGCAGCTGCATGAAATTGTTATCGTGGATCGTATAGGCTTCGATCTGCGCTTCCTGTCCATCCACAAAAATACGGTTGGCGGAAAGCGTTGCTTTCAACGATTCCACCGCCTGCGCTGCTGGTGCGCTTAGTGCCAGACCGAGGACTGTTCCGCAGAGGACGAGACCGACATTCTTCATTCGTTTCATGGTGTAGCCTCCTTCATAATGTTTTGGTACACACACCATATCACAAGTATGGCGAAGAAGTCGAACAGAACATTTTCGGCAAAAGGGAGAACATCATGCTTCCGCGGCGATAACGCACCAGCGTTGATCCCGCTGGTTGCGGACGCAGGTATAGAGCGTGAGCATATTCTCACCGGAATCCGCAAGACCGCTGCGGTCGGCCTCGCTGACCTTAAAGATATCCGTCACCTTATAGGTGCGCGTCCCCAGCTTGGTGGTCAGCTTGATCCTGTCCCCAATGTCCAGCGTGTGGAGCTGCCCGAAGTAGCTGTTGGCGCCGCGGTTATGGGCGGCGAGGCAGACATTGCCCTCCCAGATAGAGGTGTCCTCAAAATGCCCAACGCCCTTGGCGAGCGTCTTACTGTCCGTTCCCTGATAGATCCTCACATTCAAATCCAGCGCGGGGATCTCCAGTCTGCCAAGGGAGCTGTTTTTGTAGTAGAGGTCGTTCGTCACCTCCGTGAACAGCACAGAGGGCTGATAGCTGCCGCCGCTCACCGTGCTGCCATGGGTGATGCCGCCGGAGGCACCGCCGCCAATGACCGAACCGGATGCGGGCATACCACCCGGCGCGAGGTTTGGCGTGAGGTATTCGCCCGTATTTAGGGCATTCATACTCTCTGAGCCAAAGGCGGGCGGAATGAGCGCAGCGTTCTTGCTGGCGTCGGTATTCTTCATAGCCCCGCCATCTGCCGTGTGGACGGTCCCAACGGAAGTGGATCTGCCGAAGTCATAATCGTCCGGCGCGTCGATGGTGTACTCCAGTGCAGATGTACTGACAGCAAGTGCGGCCATCAGGCTGATGGCAAAGGCAAAAACAAAGAGTTTTTTCATTCGCCGTCATCCTCCTCTCCAGCCGCCGCTTCCTTTCTGCGCTTCCAGAACAACGCACCGCCAACGCCTGCACCAGCCGCGGCGACAATGCCGAACGGCACGAGCACATAGCTCCAGCGGAATGCCGCCGCATTCCCTGCGGGCAGGATCGGCTGGATGGGTTCGCCTTCGAAGATAGCGACATAGCGAACACGGTCGAGGGCAATATGGCTCACCGTACCGGTGTAGTCAGCTGTGACGGTGTAGCCTTTGATGTAGCTGCTGGTCGTGCTGCCGGTATAGGTCGCAATGGCGGTATAGCGGTCCGCCACGGCATAACCATCCATATTTGCGGTGTTGTCCGTCTGCCACCGGATATCCGTGAGCGCCAGAGTCTTGCCGTTCTCCTCAATGGATTTGGGGAGGTACTGCGTGTCCTGCTCGGCGAGGTTTGGGTAGCTGCGTTTGGCGGAGATCTCCTTCGTGGTGCTGCCATAGCCGGACGGTTCGATCTGCACGGTATCAAGTCGGAGCGTCAGGGTTCCGATGAGGCCATCGTCCGTGATGAATTCCTTTTCCTGCGGCAAGATCGCCAACACGGATTCCATATCTTTCTTGGCACTCTGGAGTGAAACGGTCTCCGTGTGCTCGCGGCTCTCCTCCTGCGGCAACTCCTGCCGGAGCAGCTCCACCAGAGTATAGTGGTAGCCATCCCTCTCGAAGTCCGAGCGGGCGATGCCCCTGGGGTCTGCCTCCGGCGTCAGGTCATAGATCTTTTTCAGTTCCGTCTTATCCTCGCTGCACTGAACAGAGGTCGGATAGCAGACCTCCGGCAGCTCGGCAGCATGGGCCGAGGGCATCAGCGCCATGAGCAGCGTCAGGGAGATGAGAAGAAATAGGCAGCGCACGAACCATGCGTTCGCCGCGCAGCCCATCATGCGGTTTGATTTCATCGTAAAATTCGCTCCTTCTGTTATAATGTCATGCCGGTCATTTCCGGCTCATCCTGCTGGGGAGCGGTCAGCTCCGCCAGCTTTGTCTTTGCCCATTCGGGCAGAAATTGATCATCCAGTATGCCGATGAATTCGTTACGGTTCCAACGAGTCATCTCGCCATCGCCCAGGCAGGTGCAGCGCACTGAGCGTCCAATGGCATGCGGATTGCAGCCGAAGCCATCGTGGGCGTACCAGAGTTGGTTTTCTTTGCTCCAGCAGGATTCTTTGAGCGTGTCGGGGCTGAGTACCAACACCTTGCCGGTAAAGTCCTGCTCGGTCCTGTCGCCGCTGCAATGCTCCGCGCCGAACAGGTCCAGTCTTTGAAACGCTGCACGGTAGAGAGCAATAAAGCCATCCAGCACGGCGGGATGGCTCCGGGCAACGAAATCACTATTGTGGTTGAGGTCTGTTGGAACGTAGATGTTTTCTGCCCAGCGTTTGTTGGTGGGGCTGAAGCGTCCATCCCACTTGAGTTCGTGCAGCGTGTTGGCGAGTACCCATGCTGTGCGCTTGTAGCCGTATTCGTCCAACACGGGCTGGATGCACTTCTCTTTCAGATTCATTCCATCGAAGTTCTGACGGATCGTCTCCTCGATGGCGTTGCGGCAGGCGATGTTCGCCTTATGGCTCTTCTGCCAGAGCGCCAGTTCATTTCTTTTATTCGCTTCGGCCGCTGAATATGGGTAGAGATAGGTCTCATTCATGCTCTAACTCCTCCTTCAGCAGAAGGAATAAGCCCGCCAGAGAAACACCGGCTTCTATCAGACGAATCCGATCCTCCGAGCTCAGGGCGGACATGATCTTATAGGTCGCTGTCTCCTCGGAGGGCGTGAGAACGACTTCACCATTTCTGGCTTTGCTGCAAATATTGTCGGCGTCATCCGGGTCGATACCGGCTTCGGCCAACACGCAGGGCATAACCGATAGGCTGTCCCAGCATTTCTCTTCCCAATAACAGCCATCACATTCATCTCCCACCGTGCCGCCGGCCGCGGTGCTCGCCTTCGCCAGTTCGTTGAGCAGGACAGCGTTCAGAGCGGTGAGCATCTGGTGTGTCCGCAACATTTCCGAGGGTGAGATGTCCTCCGGCAGAAGGACGGAGCTGCCCGCCTCCACGCAGAGGAACAGCTTTCGCGCATTGTCCAGCTTGGAGAGCTTGAGACTGGCTGCGGGGATATGAATGCCCTTACTGTCGTTTTCGTGCGGAAGGTCAAAAATCAAATACGCCATTTTATTTTCTCCTCGTAATTCTTTTGATGGGTCGGATAGGCCGATGGACGATCTTCAGCTCCAGATCGTTTGCCTGCTCGTCAAAGAGCGTTGTCTGGCGCGCCATATACGGTTCGGGATCATAATTGGTGATGATGAGCTCACCAAAGGACGAGCCTTTTTTCTGCGCCATCGGGTTATTGCGGCGAAAGGACAGAATGTAAAAGTCCTGATAAAGCTTTCGAATGAAGGGGCAGTCGTTGTACGAGAGCACGACATAGCCTGCACAGCCGGACACCACCTGCCAGAGCCGAACATGGAAGCGCTTCGTATTACGGATACTGCTGGATGCCCGATAAATTCTCTCCGTGTTGACATAGGGCGGATCACAGTAGAGCAGGCCGCCTACGCGGTCCCGCTCCCTGATAAACCGCAAGGCGTTCTTGTTCTCCAGCGGCACGTTCTTCAGGCGTCTGGATACAGCCGGAAAGCGTCCAAGGAATCGCTCCACATCCACGCCCTTGACGCCATAGGACTTGATCGTTCCGCTGAAGCTCCCGCGAATGGCGAGGTAATAAGCTGCCGCGCGTTTGACGTTGAAGAGCCGCAGCCGCTCGTCAAAGATGGGCCGCAGCTCCCTCTCCTGCTCTTCAGTGAAGCAGGAACGGTCCCCGAGGCATTTGATCTCTTCCGCGACGTTTTGGTAATAAACGTCCTTGTGCATCAGGAAATCGCGGTAATATTCAAATGTCGCGCGGGACTGGATGGGCAGGAACTTCAGTTCCCGCATCAGCACATTCGTGCATTCCTTGACGCAGGAGAAGAAGTTGACCAGATCGGCGTCCAGATCATTGTAGATATCCAACCGATTTGGGTCCGACGGCAGGGCCAGCAGCACGGCGGCGCTTCCGCTGAACGGCTCTCCGTACTGGTCAAGCTTTGGCGGGAAGATAGAAATGATACAGGCAGCGTATCTTTCCTTGTTTCCCACCCATGTGATCGGCGGCTTAACCATACGGCTCCCCCTCACGCTCACCGAAGTATTCCAGCGCCTGCTCCAGTCCGCGGATCGCAGCCTCCAGTCCGCTGGACATCGCCTTGAGCTGCCGGATCGTTGCGTAGACTTCGCCCGCGGTGACGGCATAGAAATAGCCGCCGCGGTCGCTGCCGACAGGGATTCCCTTGCGCCGCAGGCGGTTGACGAGCTTTCGCAGGTCCGTGCCGTTGATGCCGAGTACCTGCTCCAGCTCCGCACCGCTCACGCGGTACTTCCTTCCGGCGCAGGCGCCCTTGAGGTATGCTCTTAGTTTTTCTTCGCGCATTTTTCTCCTTTCCGAGCCGCAGTCCCGAAAAGGGTATAAAAAGAGAGGGCCGTATGCCCTTTCGGGAATACGGCCCTCGTTGTGTATATTCCTATCCGCTCAATGGAAGCGGGATAAGACGGGTTTTATTGGATCGTCAGGATTGCCGGTCACAGCTCCTTTGGGTAGAGCAGACGCTTCATTCGCTGCGTCCGTTCTGGTGGACGGAGCGGGAGGATCGGCGCGCCTTGGCAAACGCTGTTCTGAAAACGCGGGCTATGCTGCAAAGCGGCCAGCCATAGAGCAAAAAAGAATGGCCCCTGACTGCGTTGTAGCTCTACGGCAGTCAAGGGTCATGGATGGAACTTGGGCTCTACCATCTGTGATTACCTCCGTTTTCTATTGAGTTTTCAGAGTTAGGTGTACATTGGACTCAGCCTTCCTTTCTGTACTTTTAAGATACCAGAAATCGGCTTTCATTACAATCCGCCGTTTATACGAATTCCTGGCAGGGCGGATTATGCAGCCTTCCGATTTTGTGGCTTGCTGCCTGATTTTCATTGACGCGGTACTCTCGGTTCTGCTATACTGTAAGTGTTGTGGGGCAAAAAAGCGGTGCGAACTGCACCGCCTTTTTGTTTCGGTCGTACTCGCATCCTCTTTGGGGGTTCATCCCATGCCGCGGAGGGGAATTCAGGATATTCCACCTATAATTTTGACCGTTTCCGTTCCTATAGAACGATTATCGTCCTGTGCGCTCCTGTGAAATAATGTGGCTCTTCCATATACTAAAAGGACGGAAACCGTTCAAATAGGAGAGTGCTGTATGGACCAGATCGCATTAGGAAAACGAATCAAAGCTGCTCGCGAGCGCGCCGGTATGACGCAGGATGACCTTGCCGCTGCCGTGGATTACAGCGTAGACCACATGAGCGTGGTCGAGCGCGGAGTCAAAGCACCAAAGCTGGATAAGCTGGTCGCCATTGCCAATGTACTCAAGGTTGGAACGGACGAGCTGCTTCAGGATAATTTGGATGTGGCAACGCTGCTTCACGCCACAGAGCTCTCCGAGCGATTGAAAGCTCTGTCCCCAGAAGGGCAGCGCAAGGTGATGAATGTGCTGGACACTTTGATCGACGAATTGCGGTAACACCGGTGCAGAGGTTTGCTTTTTAGCAAACCTCTGTTTTTTCGACTGCGTTCGACACTTTTCCCTAAAACTCCTATGCTATTGTAGTTCTAAAAGAACGATACCCGTTCTAAAAAGCAATAGGAGTGATACCATGAAGAAAAAGAAGATCAATGCCGATGCTGCTCTGCTGGAGGTTGCCCGCAGACATCACACTACCGTGGAAGAGGTGCGAAAAGAGATCCGGCTTGCCATGATTGCCGCGATGTGCAATCCTGACCCTGCCGTACAGAAGAGATGGCGCGAGATACCTCACACCGGTGATACGATCACGCCGGAGGATCTCATTACATACATTGCAAAGCAGTGCCTGTCACAATGATCTTACGCTTTGGTCATGACGGGGACCTGACGGGATTACATTATCTGCATTTCCATCGACGGTTTCTGTGCGGCAGCCGGATACTGCACATAATCACTGCCGATGAACACGCCGGGGCGCTCGTCCTCATAGCGGCAGCCCAGCGCGCCAAGATCCATGTACTCGTACAGCTCCTCCGGGACGGTAGTCTCATTGGCGAGGTAGTACCTGCCCAGCGCGGCGTAGCTGTTGACGCCCTTGAGGATCGTGTAATCACGCAGATGCTCCGGTGACTCTCTGAAAATCTCCGCAGCCTCCGCCTCGCCCTTTTGCAGGACAATGGCGGAGAGGATCGTTTTCTCCTCATTGCTCAATATACACGGCTCACATGGGGGTGTATCAAATTGCTCCCGCGACATGCAAGGTAAAGATATTTCATTTTCATTTTGTAACCGCTTATTATTCATTACATAGTCATCTCCGGTTCCTGTATTTGCTGAACGGGTGTCAGCATGGGTTGGTAGTCTGCGCGGTGCAGCAGGCCGTAGGGTGACAGAACTGCATTGTCCTCCTTGATGACATCGCATCCGTAGGTATAGAGGTTTACATGAGGGATCAACAGTTCCACCGAATGCTCATCCGTCATAAAGCGAAGTTGGTCAATGGCAGTCTCCTGCGGCGAACTGAGGTCTGGCGTGAGAATATAGTCATCCAAATGTTCCGTCAGACGCATGGCGGTTTCAATGTCCCGCACCTCAAACTGTTCCAGCAGAGCCTTCAGCTTCGTCATCTCAGATCTTGGCATATCTCGCACTGCCTTGGCTAAAGCGTTGAACGCCTCCAGTTCGGAGGGGAGGTCTGCGAAAAAGACAGCGTTGGGAAGAATGCCGTCATAGTTGAGGACAACGGTATTTTCCCAATTCAGGGTGCCGAGCCGCGCCTGCGTATCCAGCAGTTCCGCCTCTGTCACGGGCAGATCCAGCACCGTCGTGCGGTTGCCTCCGAAGTCAGGTCGCAGACCGAGGGTCAGCCGAAAGAGGTATCCCGGCTTTTCCGGCAGCGCCTTTTGGACGGGCGGTGCAGTGGTCAGCTCGCCGTCGCGCAGTACATAAAGGCTTCCAACAAAGATACCGTTTTCCCCTTGACGCATCATTCTTCCGATGCCGGCGAAGTCCAGCATCGGAAATACAGCATCCGACACGCCATCCAGTTCGGGAATAAAATCGTTTTCTGCGTAAAACCGGCCGAGGGCGGCATCGTCTGCGGCATCCACTACATGATAACAGTCGGTTTTTGCGCTGACCGCCAGATCCCGCAGATCCTGCAGCGTGATGACGCCGCCGTTGGCGTTTACTTTTCTCTGCACCTCTATGGAGAACATCCCCTCAAAGGCGATCCCTTGTACCTCGTCCAATGCCGCCAGCTGTGCGGCAAGATCATTAAGCTCGTTGAGACTGATCTCTAACCCGTCCAAATGTGGAGCGAGATACTCGAATGCATAGTAATCGTCGATCTCCATGTACAGTGCTTTGTCGTCTTTCAGCCGCACTTTTTCCATCGCGTCCCACAGTTCCCACGGGGAGGCGGGCAGCTCCAGCTTTGCATAGGCTGCGCTATACGGCGTATCGTTTTTAGCGAGATACACACGCAGTATTTTCTTACCCAAGGGTCATTCCTCCCATCTCCTGTTTCTGTTCATAGCAGGCGGGGTCCGCGCCGGGGACGCCCCAGCCGAACATGGAGCCCGTTTTCATAGCTTTTTCCTGCGCGGGGGTAACGCCAAACCGCTCGTTGTTATAGTCCGCTATCTCACGGTTATGCGCTGGATCGTTCGTGTTCCAATCACTGGGGTAGTAGCCGCTTTCACCGCGCTTGATGCAGATAAGTTCCCCGGTGCCGGGGAGCGTTGAGAAGCACAGTTCCGGCAGTCCCTCCGACAAATTGGACTGGGAAGGATTCTTTTCAGAAGATTGCTCATGTACCATTTTGAGCGTTGCATCTTCGTTTTGTTTCGGTTCAGGCTTCTCCTCCTGTGCCTGCTGTCGGCTCGGATATGCCCCCAGCAGTGTTTCTAATTCCAGTGCTTCTTCCGGTGTTGATGTATTGGCTTGTACCATTTCCGTGCGAACGGCATCCATCGTTTGGAGGATTCTCTCCAATTGAAATCGCCTGTATGGATTGCAGAGGTCTTTGGAATTGCAGTATAGTTCGCCAGTCTTTCCGACAACACCCAGGAAGTTGATCGAACTACTCACTGTAAGATCTCCGTCCTCTCGAAATCTTGCGCGAAAATTCATGGTATTGAGCCGTTCTGCCATATTGGAAATAAATTTTGTTTGCATCTCTTTTGTATCGAACATTTTACAGTCCCCCCATCCGCTGTTCCGCCGTGTAACCTTCGGAAAGCCTTGGCTCAAAGCGTTCCTGCTCCGTCTGGATGCTCCACTCGTCCGAGTTCCAAAGGTGGACATGCAATTCACCGCCGTCATCCACGGAAATCTCCCGCTGCTCAAAGCCCTCGCCCCAGCCGTCCGAAGCCTGTCTGGTGAGATATTCCTTTAAGGTTTCCAGCTCTGTGTCTAATAATTCTCCGGCAACACGGCACTCCGCCACGCCCCAGAGCTGCCGGTCACGCTTCTCCACGGTGAAGACGGCAGAGTGGACCTTGCGATTGACACTGTCGGCCTCATCATACCAATGCATGAGACCGCGCTCGGTTTCCTCCGGCATCCGGTTTTTCACCAGCGCCGCCGTGATCTGATCCTGATAGCCGCGCAGCTCACTGCCCTCCAGCAATGTGCTGCTGTCGTCGAAATCGCCGTACTCGTTCCGCTCATAGAGATCAGCGGTCAAGGGCATATACAGCTTGAGGGTGGTCAGCTTGGGCGGCAGCACGGTGAAGCTGTCCTTACCGGGGGCGAGCGGCAGCGTGCGGCCATTGTTCCACTTCATGAAAATTTGCCCCCCATCGTCCACGAAATCTACTTCGCCCTCCGTGCCGGGAAGAATGGGATGATAGGGGTCTTCCATAGCGTTCAGCCGGATGCGGGTGCCGGGGGGATACTGCTCCTTGATAAAATTCACCATTTTTCTGTCCATCACTTTATACCTCCCATTGTCATGCCCTGATCGGGCGTTTTTTGATATTCCTCCAACTGACGGGGATTTTCCTCGCCGTAGAAGTCGAAGATCATGTCATCCACCTGCTTGCGGACGGTGGGATCATCGGTCAGCACCTCGTAACGGAAGCCTGTGGCCGGGCGATACGGAAGTTCTTCCTGTACGCAACGGAGAAATTCGTCCGCATCCGTAAATTCCTGCGCGTCGCCATTGGCATAGGTGACGCGGCCCACCAAGGGCTTGTCCCGCGCCATGTTCTGCCTCTGCACATCGAGGTCAAAGCAGGTCAGATAACCGTTATAATCTCCGGGGGACGGATTGCAGCGCAGGCAGTAGCGGTAATGCTCGGTT
>ERZ773136.3349-NODE-3349-length-12020-cov-3.814542_pt1 | contig 12020 bp, 7 predicted proteins | sample MGYA00580855_ERZ773136 | MGnify/ENA primary metagenome ERZ773136 (study PRJEB29015, sample SAMEA2737860) | human gut metagenome | biome: human gut; feature: human-associated habitat; material: faeces | place: China | collected 2012 ... | reverse complement strand
ATATATATATCGTGTTTTCAGATAACAAAATATGAACGACATCAAAAAGCTGGAGATAAGATTCATGCAGAAAGCAAGAGAAAAATACCGAAAAAAAACGGCTACACAGGAATTGGCAAAGAGGAGCGACCGCTTGGACGGCTTTACGGAATCGCCGCAAAAAACTGTCGAATTTTCCCGATTTTCTTCTTTTTTTCGGTGTAAAAAAGCTGTATTTTCTTTGTTTGCCAGTGGTCTATTTGCAGCCCTTGCGTTATTTTGCGGCGCGGAAACGCTTGCCGAACCGACCGCGACCGATTTTGCGGTTGCCGGAGTTTTTTCGGATCACATGGTTTTACAGCAGAACGAACCGATCTGCATATGGGGAACCGGCTCCGAAGAGGGCGCTGTGGTGGGTGCAAAGCTTGCGGATTCCTATGGCACGGCGGTTGTGGAAAACGGATGTTGGAGCATTACGCTTGCCGCGCGGTGCGCGTCGGCCGAGTCTCTTACCTTAGAGGTCTACGGCTCGGCCGCAGCCAAACGTCGTGCGTTTGAGGATATCCTCATCGGAGATGTTTGGCTTGTAGCCGGGCAGTCTAACGTGGAATACAGCTGTGCGTCGCTTCCGGACGGGCAAATGCCGGTCTATGACGGCGTTTGGGAAGAACGGGTACGCTTCTTGAGTTTTGATAATGGCGATCTTGAAGAGGTGGAGCAAAAGAAAAAGCCAGCTTCTTCCGCGCTTGACCGCTATACGCCGTATGCCAAGCTGTGGCGCAAGGCCGCGCATACGGAGGTTTTAGGTGCTTCCGCGCTCGGCATTTGCTTTGCAGAACGTTTATGCAAACTCGGTGGCGAACAGATCCCGATTGGGGTCATTTCGCTCGGCTTCGGCGGCAGGGAGCTGCGCTCGTTCGTGCAGCCGAAAAACGCGGAAAAGCTCAGCGGCTACGGCGATAAGAGCAGCATTTACGCAAACTTTATCGAACCGTTACTAAAATTTCCGATACGCGGCGTCATCTGGTATCAGGGCGAAGCCAATGCCGCCTATTATTCCGAATATGCCGACGGGTTTCTGGTGTTTGCCGAGCAGCTTCGTGCCGATAAAGCGCAAACGTCCTATGCCGATTTTCCGTTCTATCTTGTAGAACTGCCGCCGTGCTTTCCGGCGCCCGATGGTGTGGACGCTTCTCTGTGGCAGTATATCGATTTCGGCATGGTGCGCGCGGTGAGCGGCACACTGCCGTCCAAACTGAAAAACTGTTATATCTGCGCCACCTCCGATCTTTGGAGCGACGCGCTTTATGCCAATAATCTTCATCCGAATAACAAACCGGCTATCGCCGAGCGGCTTGCGCAAATGGCTGCGGCGGGCGAATGGGACTTTTCGGAATACCGGACGGTGGTCGCGCCGACTTTTTTGCGCGCTGAACCGATCGACGCCGAAGGGTACGCCTATCATGTGTATTTCGGGCGCGCAAGCGGCGGTTTGCGCGCAAACGGCGCGTTAAAAGGATTTGACGCAATCGGCGAAAAGTGGGAGCCGTTAGACGTTTTGTGCGAGATCGTATCGCCGGACTGCGTGCGTGTTACCGCTTCCGCACCCATTTATCGGCTTCGCTATGCGTCGGAAACGGCGTCTGTGTTCGGTACGGACGCGACGCTCTGTAATGCCGCCGGGATTCCGGCCTGCGCTTTTTCGGTCGATCTAAAGGAATTCCCGGTCAGCATATCGGCTGCGTTACATACCTGTGCCGTGCGGATTTTCCAAGTGATCTGGCGATATCGTGTTCTTTTTGGCGTTTTCGCGCTTGCGGCGGCAGCCGGGCTAATTTATATCTGCCGTCGGAAGAGAAAAAATAAATTATCGGAATCGATTTGACATAATTAAGGAAAGGAATTTTGTATGAAGATCATTGTATTTGACAACGACTCTGTATATGTTACTCAATTTGAGCGGATGTTAGGACTGGTTCTCGGAGAAAATGTACAGATCGTTAAAAATCCTTCGTTAAATTGGATCATCGGCGGCATGGAACCGTTTGACGATACGGTATTCTTTATCGATACACGCTATAAGACAGCCGGCGGCAATTTTCTCACACTTGCAAGACGTATCCGGGAAAACAGTGAAGCCTGTCATATCTGCTTTCTTGCACCGTCGCCGGCCGATATCGCGTTCTGCTATAAAAAGCTGGTGCGGCCGAGCGGATTTTTGCTCAAGCCGGTGGATGAAAGCGAACTGCGCGCATTGCTTAGCGATATCACGCGCTTTGAAGCGACGCGCCGGTCGCTGCCGGATGATCCGCAGATACTCTTGAAAACGCGCGGTGCGCGTACCGTTGTCCGGGCAAGCAATATTCTGTATTTTACGGCGTTAGAGAAAAAAGTCGTTTGCTGTACCGAAAAAGAGGGAGAAATCGCGTTTTACGGCTCGCTCGGAATGCTGGAAAAGCGGTATCGCGACTTTTTCTTACGCTGTCACAGCGGCTTTTTAGTCAACCGGCATCGTATCGAAGCCTTTTTCAAGACCAAAATGTGCCTTCGTCTGCGCGGCAGTGAGCTTGAAATTCCGGTGTCCAAGAGCCGATGTCGGGAAGTGGAGACTTATGTCGAATGTGCGGCAGAAGAAATAACGACTGATAAACGGGAATTTAGTCGGATAAATGTCCCGGTTTGAGGACGCGTTTGGTTAATTATTCCCGTAAAACAACTGATTGTCGGATTCTATTGAATTTGAATACCTTTATGTTTATAATAATATCGTACAAACACCGGTTTGCTACACCATATTTATTTTTATTTAAGGAGTTGGACAGACTTATGTCAAACATGAAGAAACTGGTCACGGGCGTTGCAGCCGTTGTGCTCAGCGTTTCGAGTGCGGTTGGGGCAAGCGCACTTGAATGGCGGATCAAGGGTTATGATACCTCCGTCCTCGAAAAAGAAGCCTTTGGTGCTTACCGCGTAGGCGTTGTCTATGAACAGTACGATGACAACGGACTCAGCACCGGCGTTGTGGTTGATGCCAGAACCGCAGAACTTTACGGCCTTGAGCCGTATGCAACGGCAACCTTTACCGCTCCCGAAACGGAAAAGGCTTGGCCGAACCGCCAATATGTCAGCGTTCTGGCAAATGGCGTCAATACCGGCAAGGTTCTTTACACCGGTGTTCAGGAAAAAGTTGCTTACAGAGATACCAACTATATGTGGGAACTCTGCATTCCTCACAGAATTTTCAGCCGCAAGCAGGCTAATCTCCCGCTTTTAGGCTGGTATACGGATGAAACCTATCCGACCCAGTACGCAGGCGATGTTGCAACCGTAACCTCCGAATACAGCAATTACTACGGCTTCGGTCTTTGGAGAGTCGGCAAGGGCAACAACGTTTCTTATATGCCGGTTGAAAATCCGGGACTCGTTAAGTACACCAACACCGATTCCAATATCTATTATGATAACGGATACGGCTCGAACACCATTGTCGGCGCTTTAAATGCAAACGCTGTTACCAACATGACCGGCTTGGGCAAGAAGTCCATCGACGTCAAGAAGAGCTTCTCTCTTGTCGTTTCCGGCCCGAAGTTCAACTTCGACGGCTCTGTTTCCAAAGGCAATGAATTCGCAGCAGTTTACTCTGCAGCAGATTCCAAAGAACCGACTCTTGCTAACTACGCTGTAGCAGAACTTGTTAAGCACATCTACGCTTACGACGGTTCTTGCGCTACCATGAAGACCGAATGGGTTGACGCAGGCTTTGAATGCGCTGCTCCTTACCGTTACTTCCAGGTATTAAAGGTTGACGATGTTCTTCTCGATGGCAGCTATGTTGCTCCGGGTGTTAACCGTCCGTATGTATATCGCTATGTGATCGGTCCGGACGGCAACTATGCAACTGCAAATGTTACCGCTACCTATACTTATGCACTCAACACCAAGACTCCGGCTGCATGGAATGCAAATGTCGGCAAGTTCGAATTCCTTGTTGATGTTACCGAACATCTCTTCCACAACGGTGTTGAATTCTACAGCCACTTAGTCCACACCGCTTATCCGTCCAACGTCTTTGGTCAGATCAATTACAGCGAAAAGTGGATCAACGGCCAGAAGGTCATTTCCGGTACACTTGAAGGCAAGCCGCTCAACAGCAACGAAGTTTACAGAGCTACATTCTCCGGCTATGTAAACGATGTGATCGATTGGGGTAGCATGAGCTTCACCGCTCTTGACGCCGGTCTCGATTACAACTACGGTTATGTTGATGACATCATCGTTCCTGCCAGCAAATAATTGACGCTGTCAGAAGATCACTAAACAAGCAAACGACCGTGTTTACGGGAAAGCACGGTCGTTTCGCATAATAAGCCAATTGTTATACAACAAATAGCAAACCGCAAGACCGGACGTTCTGTTTTAGGACGTCCGGTCTTGTCTTTGTGTATTTCATTTTTTGCAGTTTAGCGGTCAAAACGCTATCCGTTTATCACGATACTGATCTCACCGGCTGTCAGCTTTTCGGTAATGCCGCTCGGATAGCGCACGATGAGTCCGCCGTCCGGCGCAATGTCAAGTGCAGCCGCACGCAATTCCGTGTTTTCGCGCAGAACCTGTATCTCTTTTCCGAGCACGGCCGAACGGCGGCGATAGTCGGCAAGAAAAGCTTCATCGTCAAGCGGAGCTTCGTACATGGCTTCCAATTCATTTAAAATGTAGGCGCACAAAGCTTCTTTCGAAAGCTTTTCCGATGTCACATCGCGCAGCGAGCCGATCTTGTGCCGAATCTCCTGCGGCACAAGCACTTTGTCTACTGTGAAGTTTATGCCGATTCCGATGATTCGGCAATCCGGCGCACCGCCCGGTGCTTCGCATAGGATTCCGGCAATCTTTTTTGAACCGGCATAAAGGTCATTTACCCATTTGATCTTGACGCTCTCCGAGCCGGTTAATTTATCCACTGCCCGGCAGACTGCGTAGCTGATACGGATCGTAAATAATGGGTCGTTGCGGTATTTCTCGTCCCGTAAAAGAAAACTGAAATACAGACCGTCATTTTTGGGCGAATAAAAACTCTTTCCGCGGCGTCCGCGTCCATCGAGCTGTTCGTCGGCTGTGACGGTAAAGCCATGCGGCAGAAAAGGCAGATGGCGGCGTATGTAAGAGCTTGTCGAATCGAGCGTGGTAAAGACGGCAAGATTATGTCCCAATTGCCAGGTCGTGAGGTTGGAAAGGATTTTTTCGGACTGCAAGCAAAACGCCTCCTTTGTGGTTTTTCTGCGGTTTATCCCGTGCACAGACGGTATTTTTACAGTAAGCGGAAAAATTTGGTAAAAATCAACTCCATAATAATGATACTCCAAAACTGGTCAAAAGTCAATAGAAACATTTATTAATTTTTAATAAAGTATAGAAATTTCACACTCCTTGACAAATTGAAAGGAAAATAATATATTTTCGGAAAATTTACTTGATTTTTTGCAAAGAGTGTGGTATACTATGCATGTAAAAACATAGAATACTATGACTGCTTCTGCTGACAGCTAACGGCGTACGGTATGAAGCAAGGTCACACCAGTCGGGACAGTAGCGGCGTCTTGTACCTGAAATCCGCTATAGCAGGGATGGAATCCGGCGGCAAGGGTTGTTTTCGTGCAGCCTGTCGTGCCGGTTTATGTGTTGAGGTTTGGGCCTTACGCAATTATCCCTCATGAACCATGTCAGGCGGGGAACCGAGCAGCATTAAGTGATACGGATAATGTGCCGTAAGCACACCTGGACTGAGCATAGCCGGCAAAGGACGTGTATCGGAAGCGATTCGAACCATCGGTGTGTGATCTTGCTTTGCATCGTAGGCCGTTTGTTTTTGCAAAAAAGTCACCTTTTCGGGTGACTTGCATGTGCCATATAATTTTCCGCTTTTTTCTACACATTTATAGGCTTTTGCGTATGAACTTCCTCTAAATACGCTTCGATCAACGTGTCCTCAAGCACCTTGCGGAAGGCGGCGTTGATGGGATGAACGGTGTCCTTGTATTCGCCGTTCTGCGTTTTTTTACTGGGCATAACGACAAAATACCGTTCGCGCGCGTAAATGATCTTTACGTCATGCACGGCAAGACTTGCGTCGAATGTGACGGATAAGACCGCCTTTAGCGGTTGATTGTCGAAGGTTTTGCGTATCTTAACATCGGTAATTTCCATATCTGTACAGTCCTTTCCTTTGATACCGGTACAGATAGTGTCTGCAAAAGTTTTGGATTTATGCGGCATAAGTTTTTGCATGCCTCGGACTGTGGTCTTTTCGAAATGAAAGGTTGGATTTTCATGAATTTGCCTGTCGGATCGGGCGTATATTTTATCGGTATCGGCGGCATCAGCATGTCGTCGCTCGCACTGATCTTGAAAAAACGCGGTATCCGCGTTGCCGGTTACGATTTCAAGCCAAGCGATAATACGCGTCTTTTGGAAAAGAACGATATCCCGGTCTTTTATACTTATGCGCCGGAGAATCAGGAGGACTTTGATACGGTCGTTTTCACAGCTGCTATAGCCGAAACCGACCCGGAGTTTGTTTGCGCTAAAAAACGCGGTGCAAAGATCCTTTCGCGCGCCGAGCTTCTCGGGATGCTTGTCGACGGCTATACGCATTCGATCGGCGTTGCCGGAACGCACGGAAAGTCCACGACAACCGGTATGCTCGCCCATATTTTTGCCGCGTCAAACAGCGATGCGACTGTCCTTGCCGGCGCTGTCATTCCGTCGCTCGGTTCGACCTATCATGCCGGACATGGCGATACAGCTGTTTTTGAAGCCTGTGAGTACAAAAATTCGTATCATGCCATGCACCCGACGCTTCGTCTTGTGCTGAACTGCGAATTCGACCATGTCGATTTCTTCGGCAACATGGAAAATGTTATCGCGTCGTTCCGAAAGTATCTCGAAACCGACAGCGGCAGAGAAGAAAACCTCGCGCTTATCAATGCGGATTGTCCCGGTTCGGTCAAGGCGGCAGAAGGGATAAGCACCAAAACGTATACGTTCTCTATCAAAGACCCAAGTGCCGATTTCTACGCGGCGGATATTACCGGCTGCGGCGGCTACGAAGAATTTGATATCTATGCTCTTGGCCGTTTTTATTGCCATGCAAAGCCGGGTGTGCCGGGTATGCACAACGTTGCCAATGCCACAGCAGCGGCCGGAGCGGCGTATTTGTGCGGTATTTCGGGTGAAGCGGTAAGTAGTGGCCTTGCGTCGTTCGGCGGCGTTAAACGCCGTTTTGAGCGCTTAGGCACGATGCCTGAAGGTGCTGTAGTCATCGACGATTATGCGCACCATCCGGATGAGATACGCGCAACTCTGAAAGCGGCCAAAGCTATCTGCCAAGGCAAGGTGTACTGCATTTTCCAACCGCATACCTATTCGCGCTTTACCGCGCTTATGCCGTCGTTTGCCGAGACGCTCTCTCTTGCGGATGTTGTCATCATGGCGGATATCTATGCCGCGCGTGAGACCAACGAGAACGGCGTATCGTCGGCGGATATCCGAAAATATCTGTCGGATGCGGAGTATTTCCCGGATTTCGAATCGATTGCCGCTTTTGTGAAAGAGCATGCCGGAAAAGACGATATGGTTATTACCATGGGAGCAGGCGATATCGATAAGATCGCACCGTTGTTGTTGAAATAAATCGTTTAAAACATAAATACAAAAGTGACTTACTGTACATATTATACAGTAAGTCACTTTTTTTCAAAGGAGTCTGTATAATGTGGGGATATCTTCTCAGTTTTGTCGCAGGCGGAATTGTCGGCCTTACGGTAGTGTGCTGCGCTGTCGCAGGCGGAAATTCGGATAAAAAATAAGGATATAGCGCAAAAAAACACCGCAAGCGGAAAGCTTGCGGTGTTTTTGTTCGATTGTCTTAGTCGTCTAAACGGTAGACGCGAACATTATCGATGTAGTATTCTTCAGCAGATTGCTTACGAACCGAATAATCGGTAATCGTCTGGTCTGCGGAAACTGTCATGGTTACCGCCCAGGTGTACCAACCGTCGGTTCCCTTGACCTGCTTTTCGCCTTCCCAGAAGTTCGGGTCTTTGCCGTTGCCGTCTGCATCCTTGGTTTCGAAACGAATCCACGGGTCAATCTTGTTGCCGTTGGGCATGTAAATGTCCGCCATAAAGGTGTACGTGCCGGGTTCGCTTAAAGCCTTGGAGAAGGTGACATGATAACCGCCGTGTGCGCCGGTCGGCGTGACCTTTAAGGCCTTGCCGCCTTTAGCGGAGTCGGGATTGTCAACGATGGCAACATTTCCGGAAACGCCGTTGCAGTTGAACTTGATGCCCTGTGCGGCGTAGGTTGCGTGCTGTGCGTCGTTGTTATCGAAGTTGTTGTACCAGATGAGCGTACCGAGTTCTGCATCTTCGGTAGGAATATCGGGATCTTCGTAAAGGGTTGCGTCGCCGGTATCCTCATCCTTCTTGTCATCGTCCTTTGCAGCAGAGCTGGTGTCAGCCGGACCGGGCGTAACGCCTTCCTTCGGGATGAAGCGGATGTAGTCAATATCCATATGACCGGTCGTGTCAAACGGGTCTAAACGGAGGCTGGTGATAACGTCTTTCCACTCGGCAACATCCGCAAGATTTACCGTATACGTTTCCCATTCGCCGTTGCTGTCGGTGCTCTTTAACGCAATGCGAAGCGTCTTTGCTTCGTTGAGACCGCCGCTTACGTTCGTACCGAAGTACATTTTTAACGTGTGCGGTTTGGTGGCGTTGTACTGATAACGGACACGCATTTCAAAGCTTTCGTAGTCGCTTGCCTTGAGCTTGAAGGTGTCGGAATAGAGGATCGTCGGGTCAGTGGTGGCCGAAGAGGTTTCGCAGGACATATAACCGTTGTTGACAAACAGATTCATGAAAGAGGACTTCCAGTTTTCGGTGTCAGCCAGCGTGTTGAATTCCCATTGACCGTAAACGCGGTCTTTTTCATCGGCTTCGAAGTAAGATTTCTGCGGCGTTTCGATAACGATCTCGTTTTTATCGTTGAGCGAGTAGGTGTAGCCGACTTCTTCGCAAAGCGTCTTGATCGGAAGTAACGGCAGACCGTCGATATCGGAGAACTTGTAGGGCAGCTTCTTGGAAGCGCCGTCAAGCGTGTAGGTGTCGCTGCCGATCGTGTAAACGAGCGTATGGTTGGTAAAGTAGAGCGTGAGCTGCGATTTATCCTGATCCCATACAAAGTAGGTGTTGAGCTGGAAGTCGATGCCGGCTTCAGGGTCAAACGGGAGAAGAACGTCGCCGTTTTCAGCCTTCTGTGCGGCAAAGTAGGTGTCGGTGGTAACGCCGTTGATGTGGAGCTTGTTGGAGAGATTGCCGCCCTCAGCGCCTAAGAATTCAATCTTCTTAACGGTGATCTGCTTGCCGGCAACCTTAGCCGGGTCAAAGCGGAAGCCGCACAGAGTGCCCTTGAACTTCTTGAGGGAAGAAACAGCAACCGTGTATTCAGCCCAATCGTCGGTTTCGCTGGCCGAATAGCCGATACGCTTGTTTTCACCCCAGCTTTGGTCGTCCATGGTGGTGTAGTAGATGCAGGGGCTGACGCCGGTCGGAATCTTGGCGGTTACGCGGATCGCGGCAACTTTGTCAAGGTTGATCTTTTCTTCGGAAAGATCTTGGAAAATAATGATGGTGTCGGTGGTGGAAGTACCGGTAACGCCGTCTTCCGATACCGAAGAATCGCTGACGCCCCAAAGAGCGTAGTCTTTACGAGAGGAAAGGTCAAAGGTGTAAACCGGAACAAGGTTGGTCTCGTCGACTTCTTCCTTATAGTAGCCCTGTCTGCGTAAGAGGTGCAGATTCTGCGGATAGAGGTGATTGATTCGGTAAGCTTGGTTTGCAGTCGGAACGGTATTGACGGAAGCGTCCGCTTTTTCATCGGTGTAAGCTTCGCGGATCGCGTCGATATAACCGAAGCCCTTTTCGTCGGTAGTCGGCATGATGTAGGTGCCTTCGCCGTACTCATTCCAAGTCGAAAGCATGACAAGACCTTCCTGCCACTTTTCGGTTACGTGAGACGGGATGTAGTCCTCTTTTACCCACTTTTGAGCAGCGGCATAGTCGCTCATGGTCATCATCGGGTAACGAACCTTGTTCCAAGGCATATTGTTAAAGCCGACGGAAACGGTCGGAACGGTGTACAAGCCCTTTGCGTTGGCGCTGCCGAGAATGGACTGCTTGTTTACATCGAGCTGGTAGCCGTTGGAGCCCCAGTTGTAGGCGTAGCAGCCGTCAAAGCCCATGGCGGCGAGTCTGTCGGAACCGCTGCCGCAGGCAAGGTAAACCATGCCGTCAAAGCCGAGCTTCTTGACTTCTTCTTCAAGGTAGTCAAACATTTCCTTGACCTTAGCGTCGCCGCCGATACGCTCAGAGAGCGAGCCTGGACCGAATACGCAGAGGATCGGGCGGTTGTCTACCGTGATATAACGCGGATCTTTGAAGTAGTTTTCGATGAAATAGGGAACAAAGCTTTCTTTCCAGTTTTCCATCTGAGCCGGACTGGGCGCGTTTGCGGCTTCCCAGATGATAGCGAACTTGGACATGTCGGAATACTTTGCGTTCATGTAGCCGTCGTAGAGGTGCGTTGCGCTGACGTGCTGCGGACCGGTACCCCAGCCACTGGTGAAGAATACGCAGAATGCCTGGAAGTCGATACCGTGCTCTAACGTGTACTTGATTTCCCAGTCAGCCGTTTCCGGAAGACCTTCGTCATAGTAGCCGAGAACTGGTTCTACGTCCTTATAGGCCGAGATGCAGTTCCAGCCGCCGGTTGAGCCGGTGCCGTTCTGCCACAGCGAGCAGACGTTCATACCGACCGTATATTTGTCCGTACCCTTCGGAATGACGGGTTCGGGAACATAGTCGTCGTGATCGATCAGGCGGAATACCTTGAAGTTATCAAACATAACGGAGGTGTCGCTGCTGTTGGAAACGGTGAGATTGTCCACCGAGGTGGTGCTGTCAGCAAAAGCGACATCCGCGATCTTGCGGCCGTTGAGCTTGACGAGAATGTTCTGCGTTTCGGTATCCAGTTCAAAACGCATGCGGTACCATTGGTTCTGATAGTAGTTTTCGTAGACCTTGGTTCCGTTTACATAGTAATTCTTGTCGTCGCTGGTGAACACAAGGATGTCCTTTGCGCCGCTGCGAAGGGCATAGCGAACGCTTTCGGATTGCGGCTGACGGAATTCAAATTCAGCGGCAACTTTTCCGCTTGCCGGATTGAAGGTCGCCAAGGCGTATTGGTCTTTTTCCACAACGAGCCGCTGTCCGTCGGAAACGGCTGAACCGGTCCAGGAATTCGGAAGCGTGTCGACTGCGGCGTATTCAAATCCTTCGCGAAGCGTATAGTTTGCATAAGCGTTGACGCGGGAGGGAGAAACGGTTGCTACCGCTTTCTCTGTCGTACCCCAACGGAAGCTTGCAAGGTCAACGTTTTCCGTAATGGCGAGCGGACGGACGCCGCAAAGCTCGCCGTTGATGTAGGTAGTGCTGCGCGCATTGTCGATATCCACAAGGATCTCAAACTCGAACGAGGAGTCGTTGTCGGTGAAATCGATCAGTTTTTCGTAGCTGCCGTCGGCGTTCAAATACTTCCATGCTTTGCCTTCGGTCTGCAAGCGGTAAACATCTTTTCCGGCCTCGTTGCGGAATGCAAGATAAATGCCGTCTTCACCGCCGATGCTTGCTTTGGTGTGAAGCGTGATAACGCCGGCCGAGGTCTTGTTGAAATCACGGATGAGGGCGGTGGGAGCTGTGTCGCTCACATCGAATAATGAACCGTAGGGTTCTTTTAAGGTCGTGCGAGGAAGTCCGCCGCGGTTGTCTAACTGCCAGCCGGAAGCAAGGCCTTCTGTGCCGTGCGTCATGGCCGAGGTGAGAATTAAGCTGTACGCATCATCATTACTAATTTTATCAAGGGATTTAGTGAGTCTGTTTTCCGGGAGAGCGACGCGATTGACGATAGCAGCCGCTTCCGCACGG
>ERZ773136.3340-NODE-3340-length-12038-cov-6.209964_pt1 | contig 12038 bp, 11 predicted proteins | sample MGYA00580855_ERZ773136 | MGnify/ENA primary metagenome ERZ773136 (study PRJEB29015, sample SAMEA2737860) | human gut metagenome | biome: human gut; feature: human-associated habitat; material: faeces | place: China | collected 2012 ... | reverse complement strand
TAGGCCCGGTTCAGAATCAGAATGGGGATCACCAGTGCCAGCTCCGTCAGCGCCATAATCAGGTGGTTTTCGTGGAAAACGCCGGGTACCGGCAGGCCCAGCATATGGCCCATACTGATATAAAACAGCGGCACCAGACATATGACCGACCACAGGAGCCGGCGGCCCATGCGCCGGACCACCTCGTCCTGCTGCTTATCCGGGGCCAGGTCTCTCTCGTCCGCCTCCCGGGCGCCGTAGCCGGCCCGGATCACTGCATCAATGATCTGCTGGGATGTGACCTGGTTTTCATCATAGCTGGCGTTCAGCCGTCCCAGCATTAGGTTCACCGCCGCCGACCGGACTCCCGGCAGCTGCGCCACTGCCCGCTCCACATGAGCTGAGCAGGCCGCGCAGGTCATGCCCGTCACGGCAAATTGTTTCGTCATAGTAAGCCCTCCTCACTTCATGAGCTTCTGCAGCGTGGTCACCAATTCGTCAATGACCTCGTCGTCCCCCCGGCGGATGCCGTCTGCCACGCAGGTGCGGATATGGCTGGCAAGCAGCTCCTTGGTGAACGCATTGAGGGCGGCGGACGTCGCGGCGACCTGCGTGAGAATATCCGGGCAGTACGCGCTGTTCTCCACCATGCCGCGGATGCCGCGCACCTGTCCCTCGATGCGGTTCAGGCGGTTGATGAGGGCTTTCATTTCCTCCGGCGTTCGCTCTTTATGCTTATGGCAGGCTTCACACTGATGATTGCAGCAATCCATGGACTGATTCCTCCTGTGATAAGATACCCTCACTGGGTATGTCGATTATATACCCCATGAGGGTATTTGTCAATATGCTTTCTCAACAAAATTGTGCTTTTGCGCAGGGTTCGCCTCTGTATAGGCGACAAGTGGGCGATGAAAACAGACGAGGTCTGTGTTCTCTCCCTTGACATATTGGCGTAGGATTTTCCCCTTTCCGCGCAAATTGTTCGGATGAATCCGAATTTACAGCATATGCCATATTCTCGGAAACCGGATGGATTTTCCACAAGTTTTAGTTCTGTTTTCATCATTATTTGATGATTTCTTAGAATTCCTGTACCGCATGATTTTTCCCGCTTTTTCGAGCTTTTCACAGACGAAGAATATCGAATTTGGAAGTACATTGAAAAAACATTGACATGACCCGATTTCTGTGCTACAATTTTGGTGGAACGAAACGAAAGGATGGAGCTTGTTACCATGAATGCTGTATTGGCACTACTGGTTCTGATTGCGCTGCTGATTAGCCTGCTGGTACGACTTATGATTACGAAGCCGTCTCTCCGCGCTGAAAGTTACGCACTGCCTTGCCAGTATTGCCAAGCCTGCTGATGGACTTTCCTGAACCCTGCAAAGGCGCATGGGATTTCCGCATCATGGATGGACAAGTTCTTGCAAAGCCTGCTGCCAAACTTCTCGGCGGCAGGCTTTTCTATATACCTGAATCAATCTTATGCGGCAATGAAGCCGTTCAAACAGCGAAGGAGGTTCTTTCATGCAGTGTACCGGCGCAAAAATTCTGATGGAATGCCTTGTCGAACAGGGTGTCGATACCATTTTCGGCTACCCCGGCGGCACGATTCTGAATGTATACGACGAGCTGTACAACTATGAGGGTGACGGGCGCATCAAGCACATTCTGACCGCGCACGAGCAGGGCGCGTGTCACGCGGCGGATGGCTACGCGCGTTCGACTGGGCGCGTCGGCGTATGCTTCGCCACATCCGGTCCCGGCTGCACCAACCTTGTCACCGGCATTGCCACGGCGTATATGGATTCCTCGCCGATTGTCTGCATCACCTGCAACGTCGGCACCTCCCTGTTGGGCAAGGATTCCTTCCAAGAGGTGGACATCACCGGCATCACGATGCCGATTACGAAGTGCAACTATCTGGTGCGCTCGGTGGACGAACTGGCGGACGTGGTGCGCGAAGCCTTCGCCATTGCCCGCAGCGGCCGCCCCGGCCCGGTGCTGATTGACATTCCGAAGAACGTGACGGCGGAGAAGGCGGATTACGAGCCGCTGCCCCGCTCGGCGCACGGCACGTCCGGACGTTTGGGCAAGCTGATGAAGCGTTCAAGCCAGAATTTCAAGGCGCCCGAACCCGACCACCGCGACATCGACAAACTGGTCGAGATGATTGCCGCGTCGAAGAAGCCGCTGCTCATCTGCGGCGGCGGCGTTGTCCGCGCGCGGGCGCACCACGAATTCGAGGCGCTTGCAAACCGCATCGACTCCCCTGTTGCCATCACGGTCATGGGCGCGGGCGGCTTCCGCGGGCGCAATCCGCTGACGACAGGCATGATCGGTATGCACGGCTCACAAGCATCGAACATGGCGGTGGATGCATGCGACCTGCTGATTGCCGTCGGCTGCCGCTTCTCCGACCGTGTGGCGCTCAAACCCGCCACCTTCGCCCAGAACGCGAAAATCGTCCAAATTGACATTGACCGCAGCGAAATCAACAAGAACGTGCAGACCGACCACCACATCATCGGCGATGCGCGGCGCGTACTGGAACTGCTGCTGGAGCGCGTGCCGAGCATGAAGCACGACGACTGGAAGCAGTACGTTTTCTCCTTCAAAACGGAGACGGAGTACGACGAGGCGGACGACCACCTCACCCCCAGCCAGGTGCTTTTCTCCCTCGCCAAGCTCACGCCGCAGGATACCATCGTCTCTACCGACGTGGGTCAGCATCAGATGTGGGCGATTCAGCACTTCCACTTCGATTATCCGGGTCAGCTGCTCACCTCCGGCGGCTTCGGCACCATGGGCTTCGGCCTGGGGGCCGCCATTGGCGCCAAGCAGGGGAACCCGGACAAAACGGTGATCCACATCACCGGCGACGGCTGCTTCCGCATGAACGGCAACGAGCTGGCTACCGAGGCCTATTACGGGCTGCCGGTCATCACCGTGATCTTCAATAACCGGAATTTGGGCATGGTCCGGCAGTGGCAGAGCCTGATTTACGACCGCCGGTATTCCCAGACGTCTCTGGAAAACCGCAGCCCGGACTTCGTGAAGTTCGCGGATGCCTTCGGCCTGAAGGGCCGCCGGGTCACCCAGCCCAGCGAGCTGGAGGAGGCCATCACGGAGGCGCTGGCGGAAAGCGCTCAGGGCCGGGGCTACGTCATCGACTGCGCCATCAACGCCGACGAGATGGTACACCCCATGGTCAACGGCGGTCATCACATCACGGAATTCCTGCTGAGCTGAGGAGAGGAGGACAACATCATGGAAACGACATTACGCACCTTTTCCGTTCTGGTGGATGACGAACCCGGCGTGCTCTCCCAGATCTCCCGGCTGTTTTCCCGCAAGGGGTTCAACATCGAGTCTCTGGCCGTCGGCCCCACGGAGGAACGCGGCCTGTCCCGCCTGACGCTGGAGGTCCTGACGGACGACCAGCAGACGGAGCTTTTGTGCAACCAGCTGTCCAAAATGGTGCCGGTACATTCCGTCCGGCTGCTGGCGGAGGAACACTCTATCCGCCGGGAGATGGTGCTCTGCAAGGTCCGGGCGGAGGAGCGGAGCGTCCGCAGCGAGCTGATCCAGCTGGCCAACGTGTTCCGGGCCTCCATTCTGGATGTTTCCTCCACCTCCATGACCCTGGCGGTCATCGGGGAGGAATCCAAAAACGAGGCGCTGACGGATCTGCTCCGGGAGTTCGGGATTCTGGAAATGGTCCGCACCGGCATGGTGGCGCTGGAGCGGGGCCGGTACACCATTCAGGACGAGCGGAAGGAAACACTGGAATTCAATCTTGGGAAAATGCTGTAAATCGGGCATTTATCATTCATTTCAACACAAAACCATTATAAAAAGGAGAAATTTACCATGGCTAAGATGTATTATGAAAAGGACTGCGACCTGAACTATCTCAACGGCAAGAAGATCGCCGTGATCGGCTACGGCTCTCAGGGCCATGCCCATGCCCTGAACCTGAAAGACTCCGGCTGCGAGGTCTGCGTGGGCCTGCGGGAAGGCTCTAAGAGCTGGGCCCAGGCAGAGGCCGCGGGGCTTACCGTCAAGACCGTTGCCGAGGCCGCCAAGTGGGGCGACATCGTGATGATGCTCATTAACGACGAGGTACAGGCCGACGTTTACAAGAAGGATATCGCCCCCTATCTGGAGGAGGGCAACGCCCTGGCCTTTGCCCACGGCTTCAACATCCGCTACAAGCAGATCGTGCCGCCCGCCGGTGTGGACGTGTTCATGGCGGCGCCCAAGGGCCCCGGCCACACCGTCCGCTCCACCTATGTTTCCGGCAAGGGCGTGCCCTGCCTGGTGGCCGTGGAGCAGAACGCCACCGGCCGGGCCTACGAGATCGCGCTGGCCTACATCGCCGGCATCGGCGGCGCCCGGGCAGGCATCATGGAGACCACCTTCCACGATGAGACCGAGACCGACCTCTTTGGCGAGCAGACCGTCCTGTGCGGCGGCGTGGTGGATCTGATGCAGTGCGGCTTCGAGACGCTGGTGGAAGCCGGTTACGCCCCGGAGAACGCCTATTTCGAGTGCATCCACGAGATGAAGCTCATCATCGACCTCATCAACAAGGGCGGCGTGGCCGCCATGAATTACTCCATCTCCGACACCGCTGAGTTCGGCGAGTACGTCTCCGGCCCCCGGGTGCTGCCTCACGAGGAGACCAAGGCCCGGATGCGGGCGGTGCTGGCGGACATTCAGGACGGCACCTTTGCTGGCCGCTGGATCGCGGAGAACAAGAGCCGGGGCCGCACCTTCTTCAACTCCAAGCGGGACCAGCTGGCCAAGCACCCCATGGAGCAGGTGGGCGAGGAGCTGCGCCGCAACATGATCTGGGGCGGCGACAAGGATCTGGACACCGCCTCCAACTGACCGAGGGGAGGAGAAGCGTATGCGTTCTGAACAGATCAAGACCGGCGTGGAGCGGACGCCCAACCGCAGCCTGCTTTACGCGCTGGGCTATACCGATGAGGAGCTTGCCCGGCCCCTCATCGGCGTGGTCAGCTCCTATAACGAGATCGTCCCCGGCCACATGGGGCTGGACAAGATCGCCGAGGCTGTAAAGGCCGGTATCCGGGCCGCAGGCGGTACGCCGGTGATGTTTCCGGCCATCGCCGTGTGCGACGGCATCGCCATGGGCCATGTGGGCATGAAGTACAGCCTTGCATCCCGTGAGCTGATCTGCGACAGCGTGGAGACCATGCTCATGGCCCACCAGCTGGACGGTCTGGTGCTGGTGCCCAACTGCGACAAGATCGTGCCCGGCATGGTCATGGCCGCTGTCCGTATGGATGTGCCCGCTGTGGTCTGCTCCGGCGGCCCCATGCTGGCCGGTACCTACGGCGGCGAAGAGGTCAGCCTTTCCAAGATGTTCGAGGCTGTGGGTGCCTACAAGGCCGGTATGATCACCGAGGATCAGCTGGAAGACTGCACCTGCAACTGCTGCCCCAGCTGCGGCAGCTGCTCCGGCATGTACACCGCCAACAGCATGAACTGCCTGTGCGAGGCCATCGGCATCGCACTGCCCGGCAACGGCACCATTCCTGCCGTCTACTCCAAGCGTCTGCAGCTGGCAAAGCACGCCGGTATGGCCATCATGGACATGGTCAAGAAGGGCATCACCGCACGCCAGATCATCAACGAGCGCTCCATCCGCAACGCTCTGACCTGCGATATGGCTTTGGGCTGCTCCACCAACACCGTGCTGCACCTGCTGGCCATCGCTTATGAGGCCGGTGTGCCCATCGACCTGAAGCTGTTCAATGAGATCAGTGCCAAGACCCCGAACCTGTGCCATCTGGCACCGGCCGGCCCCACCCACATGCCGGACCTGTACGCCGCAGGCGGCATCCCCGCCGTGCAGGCAGAGCTGGCCAAGAAGGGCCTGCTGGATCTGGATGTGCCCACCGTTACCGGCAAGACGCTGGGCGAGAACATCAAGGGCGCACACATCCTGAACGACAAGGCCATCCGTCCCATCGACAACCCCTACTCCCAGACCGGCGGTCTGCAGATCCTGTGGGGCAACATTGCACCGGACGGCTGTGTGGTCAAGCGCAGCGCCGTGGCACCCGAGATGCAGCAGCACTCCGGCCCGGCCCGCGTGTTCAACAGCGAGGAGACTGCCATTGCAGCCATCTACGCAGGCCAGATCGTTCCGGGCGATGTGGTGGTCATCCGCTACGAAGGCCCCAAGGGCGGCCCCGGTATGCGTGAAATGCTGAACCCCACCTCCGCTCTGGCCGGAATGAAGCTGGACAAGACTGTGGCCCTCATCACCGACGGCCGCTTCTCCGGCGCTTCCCGCGGCGCTGCCATCGGCCATGTCAGCCCGGAGGCTGCTTCCGGCGGCCCCATCGGCCTGATTGAAGAGGGCGATATCATCAACATCGATATCCCCAATGCCTCCATCACGCTGGAGGTCAGCGACGAAGTTCTGGCCCAGCGCAAGGCAAAGTATGTTGCACCCGAACCCAACATCAAAACCGGCTGGCTGAGCCGCTACGCACGCATGGTCACCAGTGCAAATCTGGGCGCTGTGCTGAAGTAATTTGATGATCTAAGCAAAAACAGAGGGACGACCCCGCGTCGTTCCTCTGTTTTTTGTTTCCTGAAGGCTATCTGTAAAAAAATCGGCAAAGCCCGCAGGCTCTGCCGATCTGTGATCCGAATTATTCTCCGTGGCCGAACAGCACCGCACGGAAGGTTGCAAAGATGATCTTCCAGTCTACCAGAAAGCTGCGTTCCTTGACGTACTTCACATCCAGTGCCATCCATTCGTCAAAGCTCAGCTGGTTGCGGTGCGGTGCAATCTGCCAGTAGCAGGAAAGGCCGGGTGTCACGTACAGCCGCTGCCATTCATAGGGCGTGTACTGGGCCACCTCGCGGGGCAGCGCCGGGCGCGGGCCCACAATGCTCATATCGCCCTTGAGGATGTTTACCAGCTGAGGCAGCTCGTCGATGCTGGTCTTGCGGATGAAATGGCCCACACGGGTGATGCGCGGGTCGTCCTTCATCTTGAATACCGGGCCGTCCATCTCGTTGTCCTGCAGCAGATCGTTGAGCTTGCTCTCAGCGTTCGGGCACATGGAACGGAACTTGTACAGCCGGAACAGCTTGCCGTTGCGGCCCACCCGCAGCTGGCTGAACACCGGGCTTGCACCCGGGCTGTCGATCCAGACTGCAATGCAGGTAAGGAGCATCAGCGGGGAAAGCGCGATCAGCGCCAGCAGAGAAAAGAAGATATCCTGTGCGCGGCGCACACACCAGTAGGCGCGGTGCTCGTGAAGATTCGTCTTACGGTCGATCGTGACCGGCTTGCGGATGCCAAGCTCTGCGCCGGGCTCCTCCATCCAACCGGTCTGCAGCCAGTATTCCGCTTCTGGCGCAGTGGTTACAGTTGTCATACTTAGATTCACTCCATTGATCCTATAACATGAAAACAGGAGAGCCCCAAACTCTCCCACACAGTTATTGCACCTGTTGCACAATAAAACTGCAAACTTCTGTACAATTTTACCATGTGTACAGGCGGATTGCAAGAGAGTTGAACCATTTTTTGTCTGGTATATCAGAAAAAACCGGATCACAGAGGTGGAAAACGATGAACAGACAGACCGATGCGCCAGAGCCTTACCCGAACAGGCTCTTTGTGTTGTGCATATAGACCGACAGCACAAGCCCCACGCAGATATACAGCATCAGCACCGAGCTGCCGCCCGCAGAATAAAAGGGCAGGGTGACGCCGATGACCGGCAGCACCCGCAGATTCATGCCCACATTCACGGCGATCTGCGCCATCAGAGCACCGCCGATGCCAGCGCAGATATAGCTGCCCAGCAGGTCCTCGCTGCGCGCACCGGTGGCAAAGGTCTTGATCACCAGTGCCAGCAGTGCCCCCAGCACGATGCACAGGCCCACAAAGCCAATGGCATTGCCCATCCAGCTGAGAATAAAGTCGTTGTGGGCATTGGGCACGCTGTAGTACCGCCCGCTGAACAGGCCGTTGCCAAAGATGCCGCCGGAGCCAATGGCGATCTCGCCGCGCTGCTGCTGGTAGATGATGTTTTTCCAGGTGGCTTCGTTGGGTGCCCAGCCGGTGGTATTCTCCGGGTCGATAACGGCCAGAATGCGGTACCACTGGTAGCCCTTGCCGATCTTATCGCTGAAAAAGGCAAACGCCGCCGCCACGGCCACAGCTGCCGCCGAGATGGCACCGATGATATACTTCCAGCTCAGGCCCGCTGCAAACATCATGCAGCAGCCGATGATGGCGTAGATGATGGCGGTGCCGTCGTCGCCCTGAATGTGGATGATAAGGATGGGCACGGCCAGATGCAGCAGAAGCTTTACCAGCTCCTTTGGCTCGTTGATGCGGCTGCGCACATTGTTCAGGTGCATGGCAAAGGTAAGGATAAAGCTGATCTTTGCCAGCTCCGTGGGCTGGAAGGTAAAGCCGCCCAGCTTGTACCAGGAGTAGTTGTCGGTGTCACCGGCGTTGAAGCCGATGGTCAGCGGGCCGATGGCCACATTGCGGATGAACAGCGTGGGCAGCACCAGACCCCATGTCAGGGCTACATGCACCGGCCACACCTTGACAAGGCTGCGGTAGTCGATGCAGGAGAGCAGCAGCGCAATCACGATGCCAAGCCCGGCTGCTGCCGCCTGCACCAGCGCGCGGCGGTAATCGCCGATGCCGGTAATGGCACCAGTGATCTCGTCCGTGGCAAAGCCGTTGCCCTGCTTTGCGGCCCAGGAGGCAAGAGCCACCACCGCCATGGTGCTGCTGAAGATGCACAGCAGCAGATAGATCTTATCCGTTCGTTTAAAATATTGTCGAATGCTTTCCAAGAAAGCACCACCTTTCGTTTCCAGATGCACACCGGGTTTTGCCGCTGCAGCGGGCAATACCAACCCAGTTTATCCTATTATACACAGCCTGCACACCGTTTGCAATCCACCGGGTGTGACAGCTTTGCAAAATCCGCACGAATGCTTGACAAAGCAGACCGCACCATCTACAATGAAGGTGCAGCAGAAAGCTCCTTTGCAGAGCGCCTGCCGCGCAAAGAAAATGGCAGGAAGATGCCTGCTGGAAAAGGGCGGCGTGCCGCATTGGGCGGCAGATATGCCCGGAGGAAATGGGAATGGAACACGATATGCTCCGCCGTTTTGGGTGTGCACTGTGCGCTCTGGCTTTCGCGCTCACAGCGCTGCCCACAGCGGCTTTTGCACAGCAGCCGGAAGAACAGGCGGCTGTGCAGCAGAGCCTTTCGGCCACAGATGTGCGCGAGATGCAGCAGGCAGATGCTGCTGTGACCGCACTGACCGGAGGCAGCGACTATGCACAGATGACCGAGGACGAGCGCACAGATGCTGCTTTGCAGCAGCTGGATGCGCTGACCGCACAGGGCCTTGTGAAGCAGGGGTCTGTCTACACCGATGCCGAAAACGGCATGATCAGCTTTACCTACAGCTGCGGCGCGCTGGGCGGCATCTTGCTTACCGACCCGGAGGAGGAGAACACCGCAGCCCTGCCGGAGCTGGACGAGAGCCGGCTGCAGGAGCTGGCAGAGAACAAGCGGGTGGGCACGGCGGCGATCTATTATGCGTTTGACAACACGATCAACAGCACCCGCTACCCGTATTATGCCTACATGCAGACCTATTGGGATTCGGTGGGCCTGCAGACGGATCTGGATACCACCGTTACTGTATCCGACCTGCGCAGGATGGGCCGCTACGACCTGTGCATCCTGAGCACCCACGGCGCGTACTACACCTATGAATACGGCTGGCTGTTCAAAAAGACCACCACGGAACCGCTGATCCTGCTGACCGAGAGATCGGATTTCTGGAGCGATCTGCGCTATGGCTTTGACCTGCTGGCCCACCGCGTGGTCAAGGTGAACGGCATGTACGCCGTCAACGGCGATTTCTTCCGCAGTGCCTACCGCGGCAATGGCATCGTGCTCAGCGAGACCTGCGAGTTCTACGGCAAGAACGGCCATGTGGACACCTCTATGGCAGACGGCCTGCTGGCAGGCGGTGCCAAGGCGGTGATGGGCTATGTGAACAATGTCTACTCGGTGTATTCCCGCAGTATGCTGTGGGCCGCTGTAAACCGGATGATCGAGGGCGAAACGCTGGAACAGGCCGTGGACTATGCCAAGAGCATCTACGGCACCGATGATATCATCTGGTACAACGAGCAGGGCGGCAGACGGTCCCATGCGGCGGCATCCTATGCGATGCTCAGCGGAGACCGAAGCGCTGCACTGCCCAACCCCTACACGGCAGCGGATGTGGATGCGGCGGCGTAAGCAACACACGGCATTGCACTTTTGCACAAAGTATATTATACTAAAGGACGGCAGAGCATTCTGCCGTCCCTTTTGCTTTATAAAATGAGGTAAGCTTCATGTCAGAATATATCACCCACTCCCGCGCCGAGACGGTGGCGCTGGGTGCCCGTATGGCCGCAGTGCTGGCACCGGGTTCGCTGGTTGCGTTCACCGGCGGGCTGGGCGCGGGCAAGACCGCTTTTACCGAGGGCCTTGCCGAGGGCCTTGGCTGCACCGACCCGGTGTCCAGCCCAACCTTTGCCATTGTGAACTACTACCGCGGCCCAAAGCCGCTGGCGCACTTTGACCTGTACCGTATTTCCACTGAGAACGACCTGTGTGCTGCAGGCTTTTACGATTATTTGGATCAGGGGGCCATTGTGGCAGCAGAGTGGAGCGAGAACTTTGCAGACCTGCTGGCACTGGAAAACCCCATCCGGGTGGATATCCAGCGCGTGGACGAAAATACCCGCAGGATCACCATTGAGGGGGTAACGCTATGAACATCTTAGCTGTGGATACAGCGGGCAAAACGGCTGGTGTGGCTCTTTTGCAGGATGACCGCCTGCTGTACGAGGTGTATCTGGACGCAGGCATGACCCACAGCGAAACGCTGATGCCCATGATCGACACCTGCCTGAAGATGTGCGGCATGACCTGTGCAGATATTGACTTGTACGGTGTCAACGCAGGCCCCGGCAGTTTTACCGGGCTGCGCATCGGTCTGGCGGCGGTCAAGGGTCTGGCCTTCCCGCGGGAAACGCTGTGCGCACCGGTCTCCACGCTGGAAGCACTGGCCGCAGCCCACACGGGCGAGGGCACCGTGCTGTGCGCACTGGATGCCCGCCGTGCGCAGGTATACAGTGCCGCGTTCGACCTTGCCACCCACAGCCGCCTGCTGGAAGACGATGCCCGGGCGGTGGCAGATCTGGCCGATTTTGTAGAAAATTGCAAAAAGCCCCTGTTTTTTGTTGGTGATGGCGCATCTCTGTGCTATAATAAATACGGCAGTGTGCCGGGCGTGCTGCAGGCACCTGCGGCCCTGCGCGGCGGGCGTGCTGCTGCAGTGGCCCTTGTGGCAAAGCAGATGGCCGAAGCCGGAAAGGCTGTGCTGCCGGAGGCTCTGCTGCCGGACTACCACCGCCTGAGTCAGGCCGAGCGGGAGCGCGCAGAGCGCCTTGCAGCAGAAGCTGCAGCCAATGCCGCCCAAAACAAGGAGCAGGCATAAAACCCTGCGTGACTGAGAGAAAGGAACATTTCCATGGCAAAACCCATTGCACTGGCCGCTGACCACGGCGGATTTGAACTGAAAGAAGCTGTCAAGGCGCATCTGAAGGAGCTGGGGCTGGAATACATCGATTTTGGCACCCATAGCACCGACAGCGTGGATTACCCCGATATGGCCGTGCCCGCCTGCGATGCAGTTGTGAGCGGCGAGTGCAGCAAGGCACTGCTGTTCTGCGGCACCGGCGTGGGCATCAGCATGGCAGCAAACAAGATCAAGGGCATTCGTGCCTGCTGCTGCTCTGACAGCTTCAGCTGCGAGTATACCCGCCGCCACAACGATGCCAACGCCCTGTGTATGGGCGGCCGCGTCGTGGGTGCAGGCTTGGCCTGCCAGCTGGTGGATCTCTTCCTGAACACCGAGTTTGAGGGCGGCCGCCATCAGCGCCGCATCGACAAGCT
>ERZ773136.3337-NODE-3337-length-12053-cov-2.717120_pt1 | contig 12053 bp, 6 predicted proteins | sample MGYA00580855_ERZ773136 | MGnify/ENA primary metagenome ERZ773136 (study PRJEB29015, sample SAMEA2737860) | human gut metagenome | biome: human gut; feature: human-associated habitat; material: faeces | place: China | collected 2012 ... | reverse complement strand
AGGAAGCGCTAGCCAAAGGGGATAATGAGGCCACATTTGCCCGCCGCATCCACGATCTGTTCACGGTGCCGCAAACCTGTATCGTCGGCTATAACAACGTGCGCTTTGATGACGAAGTGACGCGGAATATCTTCTATCGCAACTTCTATGACCCTTATGCCTGGAGCTGGCAGCACGATAACTCGCGCTGGGATCTGCTCGACGTGATGCGCGCCTGCTATGCCCTGCGCCCGGAAGGGATCGCCTGGCCAGAGAATGACGAAGGGTTGCCGAGCTTCCGGCTTGAACATCTGACCGTCGCCAACGGTATTGAACACCAGAACGCCCATGACGCGATGGCCGACGTATACGCCACCATCGCCATGGCGAAGCTGGTGAAAACCCGGCAGCCGCGGCTGTTTGATTATCTCTACAGCCACCGCAATAAGCGCAAGCTGGCGACGCTTATCGACGTGCCGCAGATGAAGCCCCTGGTGCATGTCTCCGGCATGTTTGGCGCCGCGCGCGGCAATACCAGCCTGGTGGCGCCCCTGGCCTGGCATCCGGAAAACCGCAATGCGGTGATTATGGTCGATCTGGCGGGCGATATGGCGCCGCTGCTGGAACTGGATGCCGATGCCCTGCGCGAGCGGCTTTACACCCCGCGCGCCGAGCTTGGCGATCTGCCGGCAGCGCCGATTAAGCTGGTGCATCTTAATAAATGTCCGGTACTGGCCCAGGCCAATACCCTGCGCCCGCAGGATGCCGACCGGCTGGGGATCTCTATTCAGCGCTGTCTGGAGAACGCCCAGCTGCTGCGGGCGAATCCGCAGGTGCGCGAGAAGGTAGTGGCGGTCTATGCTGAAGCCGAACCCTTCGTGCCGTCCGAAAACGTCGACGCCCAGCTGTACAATGGGTTCTTTAGCGATGCCGACCGCGCGGCGATGAAAATCGTGCTGGAAACCGAACCGCGCAATCTGCCGGCGCTGGATATCACCTTCGCCGACCAGCGTATCGAACGCCTGCTGTTTAACTACCGGGCGCGCAACTTCCCCGGCACGCTCGATGAACATGAGCAGCAGCGCTGGTTAGAGCACCGTCGTCAGGTGTTTACGCCGGCGTTTTTGCAGGCCTATGCCGATGAGCTGCAGATGCTGTATCAGCAGTATGCGGATGATAAAGAGAAGCTGGCGCAACTGAAAGCGCTGTGGCAGTACGCGCAGGATATTGTCTGATTGGCTGAAATTCCCGGGTTGCGGCTAACGCCTTACCCGGGCTACAAACGATGACCGGGGAGGACGCCTGACCGTAGGCCCGCGCAAGCGCAGCGCCGCCGGGCATTGCGTCCCCAGTTCACGCTTACCTTTTTGCCCGGTGGCGGCTTCGCCTTACCGGGCCTGGGCGCTGGTACCAGAGTAGCCCGGGTAAGACGCCTCGCGTCGCACCCGGGAACGTTGCTTAGCTTTTCGCGCGGCTGGCGATGATTTCATCCGCCACATTACGCGGCGCTTCCGCGTAATGGTGGAACTCCATGCTGTAGGTTGCCCGTCCCTGCGACATCGAGCGCAGCGTGGTGGAATAACCAAACATCTCCGCCAGCGGCACGTCGGCGCGGATGATCTGGCTGCCCAAGCGCTCTTCCATCCCCTGCACCATCCCGCGACGGGAAGAGAGATCGCCCATAATATTCCCGGCGTACTCTTCCGGCGTCTCCACCTCGACGTGCATCACCGGCTCAAGGATCACCGGGTCCGCTTTGCGCGCGCCCTCCCGGAAGCCGAAGATCGCCGCCATGCGGAACGCCATCTCCGAGGAGTCCACGTCGTGGTACGACCCGAAGGTCAGGGTCGCTTTCACGTCAACCACCGGATAACCCGCCAGCACGCCGGTGCCCATCGCTTCGCGCAGCCCTTTCTCCACGGAAGGGATGTACTCGCGCGGCACCACGCCGCCTTTGGTGGCGTCCTCGAAGACGAAACCGCTGCCCGGCTCCAGCGGCTCCAGGGTCAGCACGACGTGGCCATACTGCCCTTTGCCGCCGGACTGGCGCACAAATTTGCCTTCCACGTCCGTCACTTTCTTGCGCAGGGTTTCGCGGTAGGTGACCTGCGGACGGCCAATGTTGGCCTCGACGCCAAACTCGCGCTTCATCCGGTCGACAATGATCTCCAGATGCAGCTCACCCATGCCGGAGATAATCGTCTGGCCGGACTCTTCATCGGTATGCAGACGGAACGACGGATCTTCCGCCGCCAGCCGCTGCAGCGCGATGCCCATTTTCTCCTGGTCCGCTTTGGTCTTCGGCTCGATCGCCAGCGAAATCACCGGCTCCGGAAACTCCATCCGTTCGAGGGTAATCACCGCATCCGGATCGCATAACGTATCGCCGGTGGTCACATCCTTCAGACCGACGCAGGCCGCGATATCCCCGGCGTGCAGTTCGTCAACTTCGTGACGGTCGTTGGCCTGCATCAGCACGATACGCCCGATGCGCTCTTTTTTGCCCTTCACCGGGTTCCACACCGCATCGCCTTTCTTCAGCGTCCCGGAGTAGACGCGGATAAAGGTCAGCTGGCCGACGTAGGGGTCGGTCATCAGTTTGAACGCCAGCGCCGACAGCGGCTCATCGTCGCTCGGATGGCGTTCCGCCGGCTGGCCTTGCTCATCAACGCCCTGTATCGCCGGAATATCCAGCGGCGACGGCATCAGCTCCACCACCGCATCGAGCATGCGCTGCACGCCTTTGTTTTTAAAGGCGCTCCCGCAGAGCACCGCCTGGATCTCTCCCTTCACCGTGCGCTGGCGCAGACCGGCGACGATCTCCGCCTCGTCCAGCTCACCGGTTTCCAGGTATTTATCCATCAGCTCATCGCTGGCTTCCGCCGCCGCCGAGACCATTTTCTCCCGCCACTGCTGCGCCGTCGCCAGCAGATCGTCTGGGACTGGCCCATAGCTAAAGGTCATGCCCTGGGTGGCGTCATCCCACAGGATGGCGCGCATTTTCACCAGGTCGACGACGCCGGTGAAATGCTCTTCGGCGCCAATGGGGATCACAATCGGCACCGGGTTAGCCTTCAGACGGTCGATCATCATCTGCACCACGCGGAAGAAGTCCGCGCCGGGACGGTCCATCTTGTTGACGAAGGCCAGCCGCGGAACGTGGTATTTATTCGCCTGGCGCCAGACGGTCTCCGACTGGGGCTGCACCCCGCCGACGGAGTCATACACCATCACCGCGCCGTCGAGCACGCGCATGGAACGCTCCACCTCAATGGTGAAATCCACGTGCCCCGGGGTGTCGATGATATTGATCCGGTGCGGCTCGAAGCTGCGGTCCATCCCCGGCCAGAAGCAGCTTACCGCCGCCGAGGTAATGGTGATCCCGCGCTCTTGCTCCTGGGCCATCCAGTCGGTGGTTGCCGCGCCATCGTGTACTTCACCCAGCTTATGGCTCATCCCGGTATAAAACAGGATGCGCTCGGTGGTGGTGGTTTTACCGGCATCGATATGCGCGGAGATACCGATGTTGCGATAACGTTCGAGAGGGATGGGTCGGGGCATGATGCGTCCTTAGTCGTTTTGACGGTCAGTCTGCGGTCGAAATGATCCGCAGTTCATTTAACTGCGTCTATCTTAGTACAACTGTACGAGTATATTCGAACTATTTTTGCTATCATTACGATTGGGCAGGTTGCGGCGGCGCGCGTGGTATCTGAACCGGAGTTTGGGTATAGTAGCCGCCAGCCGCCGATATGGGCTGCGGCTGCCATGCGCCGCGCCACCGCCGACACAGGATTATTATGATCGCCAATCACCCCGAACGAGAACAAATTCGCCTGGAAAATGTCCTTTCCGCGCTCGGTAACCCACTGCGACTGGAGATCATTCGTACGCTGGCCGACGGCAGCGAGCTGAGCTGCAACGCCCTGCGCCAGGAGGAGGTGGCCAAGTCCACCATGACCCACCACTGGCGCGTCCTGCGCGACAGCGGTGTGATCTGGCAACGGCCTCAAGGACGGGAGAACATGATTTCGCTGCGCCGGGAAGATCTGGACGCCCGTTTTCCCGGCCTGCTGGATACGCTGCTGAAAGTTATGGTGCAGGCAGGATAAGCTCTTCTGCCGGGTGGCGCTTCGCTTACCCGGCCTACATAACCATTAAATTTCAGAAGGTTAACCATCACCGTAGGCCCGCGCAAGCGCAGCGCCGCCGGGCAAAAGATATCGCACCGAGCCAAACGAAAAAAAAGCCGGAGGTTTCCCTCCGGCTTTTCTCAATCACATCACGCTATGCCTTAGGCCACATCTTCGTACTGCGGCACCGGGTTGCGGAAGCTTTTGGTCACGCAGGCCAGGTAGACCAGACCGATACCGGCCCAGATCAGGCCCAGAATCATCGAGCTCTCTTCCAGGTTGACCCACAGCGCGCCAACGGTCAGGGCGCCGCACATCGGCAGGAACAGATACTGGAAGTGGTCTTTCAGCGTCTTGTTGCGCTTCTCACGGATCCAGAACTGGGAAATCACCGACAGGTTAACGAAGGTAAACGCCACCAGCGCACCAAAGTTAATCAGCGCCGTCGCCATCACCAGGTCGAAGTTAATCGCCAGCAGCGCAATCGCGCCGACCAGGATGATGTTCATCGCCGGAGTGCGCCAGGTCGGGTGCACGTAGCCGAAGAAGCTTTTCGGGAACACGCCGTCGCGACCCATAACGTACATCAGACGCGCCACGCCAGCGTGCGCCGCCATACCGGACGCCAGTACGGTGATGGTGGAGAAGATCAGCGCGCCAACCTGGAAGGCTTTACCTGCCACGTAGAGCATAATTTCCGGCTGTGACGCATCCGGATCTTTAAAGCGCGAGATATCCGGGAAGTACAGCTGCAGGAAGTAGGTGGCAAAGATGAAGATCAGGCCGCCGATCAGCGCGGTCAGGAAGATCGCGCGCGGGATGACGCGCTCTGCATCTTTGGTCTCTTCAGACAGGTTGCTGATGCCGTCGAAACCGGTAAACGAGAAGCACAGGATCGTCGCCCCGGTAATCATCGGGATCACGTGCGCGTCACCGGACCAGAACGGACGGCTGCTGGCCAGCGTACCGGCGCCCTCGCCTTCAAACACGCCATAAATCACCATGCCGAGGATAACGGCAATCAGCACCACCTGCAGCACCACGATCACGGTGTTGAAGTTGGCCACGGATTTAATGCTGCGCAGGTTAAAGGCGGTCATAAAGGCGACCAGCGCGATAACAAACACCCACGACGGAATCGAAGGCACCAGCGCTTCAAAATAGATTTTCGCCAGCAGAATGTTGATCATCGGCGCGAACAGGTAGTCGAGCAGCGAGGACCAACCCACCATAAAGCCAACGGTCGGGCTGATGGATTTCTGCGCATAGGTATACGCCGAGCCGGCAGAAGGGTAACGACGTACCAGCTTGCCATAGCTCAGGGCAGTAAACAGGATAGCGATTAACGCAAAGGCGTAGGCCGTCGGCACGTGACCGTCGGTCATACCAGAGACGATACCAAACGTATCGAACAGCGTCATCGGCTGCATATAGGCCAGGCCCATCATTACAACCGGAACTAACGTAAGCGTTTTACGTAATTCCACGCGAGAGGTATTTGGAGTAGCGTTATGCGACATAGTTATCCCCTTTTACGGTGAACGCCAGCGCGTAAGCAAAAAATTGCCCCATTTCTTTCTATTCCTCAGCGACAACGACTGTCGGTTTTTAGTAAATATCTATCCGGTACGAAGCCCGGCCTCTTGGTATTGAATGATGTGTCTTTCGACCAAAAAAATAACCGACACTTTAAAAAAAAGCGTCGGCTAGTCTCTGGTTTTCAGGCCGCATATTTTGCAACAAATTCAACGGCGTTGACAAGATGTTATGAAGTTCATTGCGTAAGCATAATTTTTAACGTGCTAATATCTATACGGTTTCCGTATGATAAATTGTAAAAATAGCACTATTTGCTAATAGCGTTTCCCGCCACCATTTGCCAGCCAAACCGCAGGTGGCGTCATTCCAGGCGATCCACGCGCGTTGACGAGGCGACAGCCCGCGCACGGTCATGCAGACCAGCTCGCCGCTGTCCAGCAGACCCTGCACCTGATAGCGCGGCAGGCACCCCCAGCCCAGCCCCAGGCGCAGCAGCGCCAGCTGCCCCGCGGCGTCACACACCGTCAGGGTCTCCTGATCGCTGAGTAGCGCCCCGCCCTCGCCAGTGGCCACCGCCCGGTAACGGCGCAGGGTTCGCCAGCTTAGCGGTGCGCGGTGTCGCGCCAGCGGATGCTGTGGAGCAACGACCAGCAGCAGCTCCAGCTCGCCGAGGGGGAGATAGTCATAAACGCTCAGCGGCGGCGGATCGCCGAGCGCCCCCAGCAGCAGATCGGCCTGCCCGTCAGTCAGCGGCCGCCAGTCCAGCAGGGAGGGGTTCAGCGTGAAGTGCAGCCGGGTCAGCGGCTGTTGTTGATAAAATGCAGCGATTGGCGGCGAGAGCAGCGCCACGGGAAAGGTGCTGTCCACCGCCAGACGAAGGCTATTCTCCCACCCCTGCTGCAGCTTAACCGCCCGGTTCTCCAGTTCGCGGGCGATATGCAGCACCTCCCGCCCTTTCTCCAGCAGCATCTGTCCGCTGGGGGTAAAGCGCGCGCGATGGCCGCTGCGGTCGAGCAGCTGAATATTGAGATCGCTTTCCAGGCGGTGAATGGTGTAGCTCAGCGCCGAGGGCGTTTTAAAGAGCTTTGCCGACGCGGCGGCAAAGCTGCCCTCTTTTTCCAGGGCATCCAGGATCACGAGGACATCCAGCAGTGGTTTCATCGCTACCCCCTTACGGTATGCGAATCACCGCTGGCGGATCACTCCATCGGCATCACCAGCGGATCGGGGTACTGGTACTCAAACCCCAGCTCATTGCAGATACGATTGCCATCCACAATCTTGCCCTGGCCGCCGTCCGGGCTGTCGCTGAACACCGGCGGCGGCAGACCGAGCTCGCGGGCCATCTGCGGATAAAAGAGGCCGCGCGCAGGGTGGCGGGGCGCACATAGATTATAGATGTGCCCGCCCTTCGGGGCCTGCAGCAGCAGTTCGATAGCGGCCACCACATCCTGCAAATGCACCAGATTGACCACGTGCTGGCCATCCGGCGCCGACTTGCCGGCGAAAAAACGTCCCGGATGGCGGGAAGGCCCCACCAGCCCGGCCAGGCGCAGAATATCCACCGATGTCCCCGGCAGGTTGTGCAGCCAGTCCTCCAGCTCCTTGAGCACCTGTCCGCTGGCGGTTTGCGGCAGACGCGGGGAATTCTCCTTCACTGTACCGTTGACGTTGCCATACACCGAGGTGGAGCTGGTGAAGACGATCCGCGGAATATGGTACGCCAGCGCGGTATCGACGATCTCCTGCACCGCCTGTAGATAAAACCCTTCCCCTGCCCCGGTACGCCGGGCCGGCAGGGTGATCACCAGCGCATCGACGTTCATCAGCGCGTCGAGGTCCTCGGTATCACAGACCAGCTGCGGCTCCAGGCGCAGCGGATAGCTGTCGATCCCGCACATCCGCGCCGCCTCCACGCCATCCTGCGTAGTTTTACTGCCGGTAACCTGCCAGCCTCGCGCCGTCAACGACAGCGCCAGCGGCATCCCCAGCCATCCCAAACCGACTATCGCGACCTTTTTCATCCCAGGCTCCTGACTCTTTCGCTGTGCTGATTACAGGCTACGCCAGCCAGCGGCAACTGACAATTTCTTCGCTCAATATGAAATGAATTAATGATAGAAAAAAGCCCTTGCTTTCTGCGGCGGAAGTGGTTTAGGTTAAAGGACATCAAATGCATAGTCATTCACAGAGAATTTTTATGAACCGCGTTCAATTTAAACACCACCATCATCACCATCATCCTGACTAGTCTTTCAGGCGATGTGTGCTGGAAGACGTTTGGATCTTCCAGTGGTGCATGAACGCGCAGAGAGCCCCCGGAAGATTCACTTCCGGGGGCTTTTTTTTGGACCAAATTCGGACAGATTCAGACAGGTATTCAGAGGAAAAGAACAATGTTAGACAACACCCGTTTACGCATAGCTATTCAGAAATCAGGCCGTTTAAGCGAAGATTCACGCGAATTACTCAGCCGCTGCGGCATTAAAGTCAATTTGCACACCCAGCGTCTGATTGCGCTGGCGGAAAATATGCCAATCGATATTCTGCGCGTGCGTGATGACGATATCCCGGGCCTGGTGATGGACGGTGTTGTCGACCTCGGCATTATCGGCGAAAACGTGCTGGAAGAAGAGCTGCTCAGCCGCCGCGCCCAGGGCGAAGACCCGCGCTACTTCACCCTGCGCCGTCTCGACTTCGGCGGCTGCCGCCTGTCGCTGGCGACTCCGGTGGATGAAGCCTGGAACGGCCCGGCGGCGCTGGACGGCAAACGTATCGCCACCTCTTACCCGCACCTGCTGAAGCGCTACCTCGATCAAAAAGGTATCTCCTTTAAGTCCTGTTTGCTGAACGGCTCCGTGGAAGTGGCGCCGCGCGCCGGCCTCGCCGACGCTATCTGCGACCTCGTCTCCACCGGCGCCACTCTGGAAGCTAACGGCCTGCGCGAAGTGGAAGTGATCTACCGCTCCAAAGCTTGTCTGATCCAGCGCGACGGTGAAATGGCCGACGCCAAACAGCAGCTGATTGACCGCCTGCTGACCCGTATTCAGGGCGTGATTCAGGCCCGCGAGTCGAAATACATCATGATGCACGCCCCGACCGAACGCCTGGAAGAAGTGGTTGCCCTGCTGCCGGGCGCCGAGCGGCCGACTATTCTGCCGCTGGCAGGCGACAAGCAGCGCGTGGCGATGCACATGGTCAGCAGCGAAACCCTGTTCTGGGAGACCATGGAAAAACTGAAGGCGCTGGGCGCCAGCTCCATTCTGGTGCTGCCGATTGAGAAAATGATGGAGTAATCGGCCAGCCGGTCACGGGACACACAGGGGAATACAATCATGAGCTTCAACACAATCATCGACTGGAACGGCTGTAGCGCAGACCAACAACAGCAACTCTTAACGCGCCCGGCGATTTCCGCCTCCGACAGCATCAGTAAAACGGTGACGGAGATCCTGAATAACGTCAAAGCCAACGGCGACGCGGCGCTGCGCGAATACAGCGCGAAGTTTGATAAAACCACCGTCGCCGCGCTGCAGGTGAGCGAGGCGGAGATCGCCGCCGCCGGCGAGCGCCTCAGCGATGAGCTGAAGCAGGCGATGGCGGTGGCGGTGAAAAACATCGAGACCTTTCACAACGCGCAACAGCTGCAGGCGGTGGATGTCGAAACGCTGCCGGGGGTGCGCTGCCAGCAGGTCACCCGCCCTATCGCCTCCGTCGGACTGTACATTCCCGGCGGCTCAGCGCCGCTGTTCTCCACGGTGCTGATGCTGGCGACGCCGGCGCGCATCGCCGGCTGTCAGCAGGTGGTGCTCTGCTCGCCGCCGCCGATTGCCGATGAGATCCTCTATGCCGCACAGCTGTGCGGCGTAAAAACCATCTTTAACGTCGGCGGCGCCCAGGCCATCGCCGCCCTCGGCCTGACCAGCGAAACCGTGCGCACCGCTATCACCAGCGCCAACGTTAACTCCGCGAAAGGCAGCCTCGACGGCCCGGCCCGCGCGGTGACGCTTTCCGCTAACGATCAGATGCAGTCCGCTGAGGATTATCGCCGGCTGATTATCGCTTATCAGAACGGGGCGCCGATCCGGCTCGGCGATGTCGCCAGCGTCGAACAAGGGGCCGAAAACAGCTGGCTCGGGGCATGGGCCAACCAGCAGCGGGCCATCGTGATGAACGTCCAGCGCCAGCCGGGGGCCAACATCATCGACACCGCCGACAGCATTCGCCAGATGCTGCCGCAGCTCACCGAGAGCCTGCCGAAATCGGTGAAGGTGCAGGTCCTCTCCGACCGGACCACCAACATCCGCGCCTCGGTGCGCGACACCCAGTTTGAGCTGATGCTGGCCATCGCCCTGGTGGTGATGATCATCTATCTGTTCCTGCGCAACGTGCCGGCGACCATTATTCCCGGCGTCGCGGTGCCGCTGTCGCTGGTGGGCACTTTCGCGGTGATGGTGTTCCTCGACTTTTCGATCAATAACCTGACGCTGATGGCCCTGACCATCGCCACCGGCTTCGTGGTGGATGATGCCATCGTGGTGATCGAGAACATCTCGCGCTATATCGAAAAAGGCGAGAAGCCGCTGGCCGCCGCGCTGAAGGGCGCGGGGGAGATCGGCTTCACCATCATCTCCCTCACCTTCTCGCTGATCGCGGTGCTGATCCCGCTGCTGTTTATGGGCGATATCGTCGGCCGCCTGTTCCGCGAATTCGCCGTCACCCTTGCCGTCGCTATTCTTATCTCGGCGGTGGTCTCCCTGACCCTGACGCCGATGATGTGCGCTCGTATGCTAAGCCACGAATCGCTGCGCAAGCAGAACCGATTCTCGCGGGCCAGCGAGCGTTTCTTCGAACGGGTGATCGCCGTCTATGGCCGCTGGCTGAGCCGGGTGCTGAACCATCCGTGGCTGACGCTCGGCGTCGCCCTGAGCACCCTGGCGCTGTCGATTATCCTGTGGGTCTTTATCCCGAAAGGCTTTTTCCCGATCCAGGATAACGGCATTATCCAGGGTACCCTCCAGGCGCCGCAGTCGGTCTCCTTCGCCAGCATGGCCGAGCGCCAGCGGCAGGTGGCCAGCATTATCCTTAAGGATCCGGCGGTGGAGAGTCTGACCTCCTTCGTCGGCGTCGACGGCACCAACCCGGCGCTGAACAGCGCCCGTCTGCAGATCAACCTCAAGCCGCTGGATGAACGCGATGACCGCGTCCAGACGGTGATTAGCCGTCTGCAGCAGGCGGTGGACGGCGTCCCCGGCGTGGCGCTCTACCTGCAGCCGACCCAGGACCTGACCATCGACACCACGGTGAGCCGCACCCAGTATCAATTCACCCTGCAGGCAAACTCCCTCGAGGCGCTGAGCACCTGGGTGCCGCCGCTGCTCAGCCGCCTGCAGGCCCAGCCGCAGCTGGCCGACGTCAGCAGCGACTGGCAGGACAAAGGCCTGGCCGCCTATATCAAGGTGGATCGCGACAGCGCCAGCCGCCTCGGCATCTCAATGGCCGATGTCGATAACGCGCTGTACAACGCCTTCGGCCAGCGGCTGATCTCCACTATTTACACTCAGGCGAATCAGTATCGCGTGGTGCTCGAGCAGGATACCGAGGCGACGCCGGGCCTGGCGGCGCTGGAGAATATCCGCCTCACCAGCAGCGACGGCGGCATCGTGCCGTTGACCGCCATCGCCACGGTGGAGCAGCGCTTTACCCCGCTGTCAGTGAACCACCTCGATCAGTTCCCGGTGACCACCATCTCGTTTAACGTCCCGAACAACTACTCGCTGGGCGAAGCGGTGGAGGCGATCCTCGCCGCCGAACAGTCGCTGGATTTCCCGACCGATATTCGCACCCAGTTCCAGGGCAGCTCGCTGGCCTTCCAGTCGGCGCTCGGCAGCACCGTCTGGCTGGTGGTCGCCGCGGTGGTGGCGATGTATATCGTGCTGGGGGTGCTGTACGAGAGCTTTATCCATCCGATTACGATTCTCTCCACCCTGCCCACCGCCGGGGTCGGGGCGCTGCTGGCGCTGTGGCTGGCGGGCAGCGAGCTGGACGTGATCGCCATCATCGGCATCATTCTGCTGATCGGCATCGTGAAGAAGAACGCCATCATGATGATCGACTTCGCGCTGGCCGCTGAGCGCGAGCAGGGCATGCCGCCGCGGGAAGCGATCTACCAGGCCTGTCTGCTGCGTTTTCGGCCGATCCTGATGACCACCCTCGCCGCCCTGCTCGGCGCCCTGCCGCTGATGCTGAGCACCGGCGTTGGCGCCGAGCTGCGGCGTCCGCTGGGGATCGGCATGGTCGGCGGTCTGATGCTCAGCCAGGTGCTGACCCTGTTCACCACCCCGGTGATCTATCTGCTGTTCGACCGCCTGTCGCTGCACCTGAAGCGCCGCTTCCCGCGTC
>ERZ773136.3331-NODE-3331-length-12074-cov-3.447125_pt1 | contig 12074 bp, 10 predicted proteins | sample MGYA00580855_ERZ773136 | MGnify/ENA primary metagenome ERZ773136 (study PRJEB29015, sample SAMEA2737860) | human gut metagenome | biome: human gut; feature: human-associated habitat; material: faeces | place: China | collected 2012 ... | reverse complement strand
CGGCGCTTCTCATCGATTCGGGACATATCGGCTCGGCGATCGTTGCGGCGTCCTCACACTTCTGCACTGCCGAGCGGCAGTTCCGTTTTCCGTTAGAGTACGGCGCGGTGTCCGGCACGACGGCGCAGACCACCGTTACCGGTGCGGGCGCGGCGCTTCTTGTGCGTGCAAAGCCGGATGAAACCGGCGTGTTTTTAACGCGCGGCATGTATGGGATCGTGTCCGACCGCGGCATCAAGGACGCTGCCAACATGGGCGCAGCCATGGCAACGGCGGCCGCCGATACGATCTTGCGCTATTTGGGCAGTACCGGCGAAACCACGTCCGATTATGACGCAGTCGCGACCGGCGATTTGGGGCGTGAGGGGCTGTCGCTTGCGCGTGAGATGCTAAAGGAGAAGAACGACCCGGCAAAAAGTCTTTGCGACTGCGGCGAGCTTATCTATGACCTTGAAAAGCAAAAGGTCGGCTGCGGCGGCTCGGGCTGCGGCTGCAGCGCCGTTGTGACAGCCGGACATTTTTACGATCAGTTAAAAAACGGCAGCGTCCGCCGTATGGCGCTTATCGGCACGGGCGCGCTCATGAGTCCGCAAAGCATTCAGCAAGGGCAGTCCATTCCGGGCGTCGGGCATTTGGTCTGTCTTGAAAAGAGAGGTTAGAAAAATGATCTATTTATGGGTATTCTTGGTAGGCGGCGCTTTATGCGCCATTGCGCAGATTTTGATTGACAAAACAAAATTAACGCCGGCACGCATTTTGGTCGGCTATGTGGTGAGCGGCGCGATATTTACGGCTGTGGGCGTATATGAGCCTTTGGTGAAGTTTGCCGGTGCGGGCGCAACCGTGCCGCTCACCGGGTTCGGCTATTCGCTTATCAAGGGTGTGGAAAAGGCGGTAAACGAAAAGGGCACGTTCGGCATTCTGTGCGGCGGCATTACCGGCGCGGCGGCCGGCATCACGGCGGTCATGTTGTTTTCGCTGCTTGCCGCGCTTGTTGTCAAAAGCCATCGGAAATAATGGTTTTATTCAATATATATTTCCATACTATTCAAACATCTTGCGGCTTTCTGTGATATGCTATGCGCGAGAGAAAGTACAATGGAAGAAATATATGAAGATCACACAATTGACCGATTGGAAGCTTGCCGGCTATTGGCCGTATGCTCCCTTGCAGAGCGAATCGATGGAAACGGGCATGACGCTTATTCCGCAAACCCCGTGGATCGACGCGAAAGTGCCCGGCAGCGTTCAGAATGACCTGCTTGCCGCCGGTCTTATCGAAGACCCATATTATGAGATGAATTCCATCAAAGCCGAATGGGTGGAAAACCGTTTTTGGGTATACAAAACAACCTTTACGGTTGGCGAAGAACGAAAAGGACAGAAGATAATCCTTGTTTTCGAGGGCATCGATTATACCGCGCACATTTATGTGAATAATAAGGAAATTGCCGTTCATACCGGCATGTTCGTGCCGTGTAAGCTCGATATTTCGGAACAGATAAATTATGGCGAACCGAATAAGCTTCGCGTTGTCATCGAACAGGCGCCGAACGAATACGGTCAGATCGGCTATACCTCAAAGACGTCCACACAAAAGGCGCGTTTTGGATATAAATGGGATTTCAGCACACGGCTTGTGAATCTCGGCCTTTACGGGAAAGCCTATATCGAAGCCTTTGACGGCGCGCATATTGCCGATACACATATCCGTTTTTGCGACGGAAAGGTTTTGACTTCTATCACGCTTGACGACGTTAAAGCGCCTTGCAGGGCCGAGGTGGCGCTCTCCTATCAGAATGAGCCGGTCGCGCATACGACCGTGGCGTTCGACGGCGGGAAATCCCAAACCGCGGCTCTTGCCGTGGAAGCTCCTAAACTCTGGTATCCGAACGGCTACGGTGCGCAGCCGCTCTATGACCTTACGGTGCGCATAACCGAAAACGGCAAAGAAACAGACTGCCGTTCCTATTCGGTCGGCTTGCGCACGCTGCGCTTTGAAAAATGCGAGGACGCGCCGGAGAATTCTCTGCCGTACCGCATTTTTGTCAACGATGTTCCGATCCCGATAAAGGGCGTGAACTTCACGCCGCTTGACCACATGTACGGCGCGGTGGACGATGCGCGCTACGAGAAAATGTTAACGCTTGCCGCAAAAGAAAACGTGACGCTCATTCGCGTTTGGGGCGGCGGGCTTATCGAAAGCGAGACGTTCTATAATCTGTGCGACCGGCTCGGAATCTTAGTGTGGCAGGATCTTATCCAATCCTCGTCGGGCATTGAAAACACCGCGTCGAGCGACGACACATTTCTTTCGCTTTTGCGTGAGACCTCTGCGGCGGCTATCGTCTCAAAACGGAATCATCCGAGCCTTGCCATATGGTGCGGCGGCAACGAGTTAATGAAGCTCGAAAAGGTCGTTCCGGTGGATGAAACGCATAAGAATATCGCCATGTTAAAAGAACTTGTTGAACGCTTGGACAGCGACCGGCTGTTTTTGCCGTCAACGGCGTCGGGACCAAACTGTTGGTATGACGGAAGCGGCGTGAAGAATAACCATGATGTGCATGGCCCATGGAAATACAGCGGTCCGGATTATGGGTACTTGAACAGTCAAGAGTGCCTGATGCTCGGCGAATTCGGCAACGACGGCATGAATAATATGGCTGCCTTAAAGAAAATCCTTGCGCCGGAAAACCTTGTGCGCACCACCATGGAGGAAAACTGCACATGGGCGCACCATGGACAGATGTGGGATACCTACAATTACCGCGACAAGCCGCTGTTCGGAGATATCGACGATTTAGAGACCTTTGTTTCGGTCAGTCAGTATATGCAGGCCGAGGGACTTCGGTATGCCATCGAGTGCCAAATGCGGCGCTATCCCAAAACCGCCGGAATCAACATCTGGCAGTTTGACGAGCCGTGGCCGAACGTATCCTGTACCAATTTGGTGGATTATTACGGCAACCCGAAGCTTGCATACTATTTTGTGCGCGACGCGTATAAAACGTTCCATGTTTCGTTAAAGCATGAGCGGCTGGCATACGATAAAGACGATGTTATGCATGCCGAAGTTCACGTTCTCGACAGCGGAGAGGGCGCGTGCGGCAAGGCGGAACTCGGCGTGCGTATTCTGGATGCGGACGGAAACCAAGTCAAGGCGCTGCATACTTCTTTGCAGACGCTTTCGGACAGAACGGTCAAGGCGCTTTCCTTTGACCTGCCGGTAAAGAACCTCGGTGCTTATTTTACCGTCGAATGCACGCTTGACGCGCAAGGAAAGCACGATAAAAACACATACTTACTGTTTGTTAAAGAGGACGGACGTCCGGCTTGTGCCATTCGGCCGGTTCTTGACTTTATGAAAAACTATCTTGACCAAGAGCAGTTTTAATATTGTCCAAATCTTGACAAAATACGGTTTACCTGTTATAATTAAACGGGTAAACCGTATTATTTTTCGGATAACTGCAAAACAAACGTCCATCGGCGCTGATTTTTGGCAGTATATCAGCCATTTCCCGCAAGATCGCGCTTTGCATACGGTTACACATTTGCTTGTACTACATTTATTTAAAGGAGGCACTTCCCATGAAGACATTCAAACACCTTTTGGCAAAAACGGTAAGTTTAGTCCTTTGCGTCAGTCTGCTTGCCGGCGCGACGGTTATTCCGGTCTTTGCCGCAAAGCCGCGTGCGATCAATCACAATACGGTGCTTACCGTCGAAAAGATTGCCGAAGATATTGTAACTTATCTCGAAAATGCAAAAATGCCGGAGTTATTGCCGAAGGATTCGGCGCTTGCCGGTTTTGAAGGCTTTTCGAATATCGGAAAGGTAAACTTTTCGATCGATCTTGCGTCGTTCGGCGCAAATGCCAAAGCGGATATTTCCTTGCACTACGACACGGTTTCCAACCGCTATGCCGCTGATATCGCGGCGACGCTCCCGAACCGCGCGCCGTTCACCGCGAGCTTGTATTTCGATGCAAAAATGCTTGCCGTGCGCTGCAATGAGCTTTTCGGCAGCAACACGTATGCCGTTGAGTGGGATACGCCGGAAAACATGTTAGATAAATTTGCTTCTTCCAATTTTGCAAAGGCGCTCGGCGTGACCGATAAGGATATTGCTACTCTCAAGCAGTCGGAGGTTTGGCAGAAATTTGCTTCACCGGAGCTTGCAGCGAAAATTTCGGATTTTCTTACAGCATATAAGGAATATATAGCCGGCGCCAAAGAGGTCGATAAAGCCCTGTTTGCCGGCGCTTCGGTTACCGAAGATACCTATAAGGATGTCGAAGTTTACGCGATAAAAGCCAAAGGCGGTTCGCCCGAAGTAACAGCGGCTGTAAAAGCTTATGCGCAGAACCAGGTCGCGTATATGAATACCATAGAGACTTTTCTCGGCAATACCGACCAGTCGATAGCAGAGGAGACGATCGAACAGTTTTCGGAATTTATGGAAACGGCTCTTGATGGTCTGGATATGACCTACTACTTGAAGCGTGACGATATGAGCCTTGCCGGTTTGACGGCTCTTTGCGATATGGATTTTCGTGAATTGCTTGGAATGGAACAAGCGGTTGTTGAAGCAACAATCGACATGGATTGCACGGACGGCGCTTACGATATCCGGGTGGAGTATATGCTGCCGGACGATAGCGACGAGAAAATTCCGATGGTCATGACACTCGGGTTGAAGCCGAGCTATACGTATAAGCACACCGTTTGGGACGCTTATTTGACCGTAGGTACTCAAGACATCAATATACTCAACATCATTGCAAAGTTTGATCATGACGAGACCGCCAAAGCCTATACGCTTACGTTCCGCATTGGTTCTCCTTATAGTAACAATTCGGAGGATTCCGAAGTCGTATATCAGTTCGCAGGCGGTTTAGACGTTTCGGCAACGTCGTTTGCCGTTTCGCTCGAGTCGCTTTCGGTACATGAACCGGCTATTATACTCCCGTTATCGGAAACGGAATCGGTTCTTCTTCGTGAAGCAAGAGATACTGTTATGCCGATCGGCATTTCGGTAAGCTATGCAGCCGCCGAGCCGGTCAAAGAGCCGACTACCTACAAAAACCTCTTTACGCTTTCCGAAAATGAAGTGTATGCGCTTATCGCACGTGTGACCTTAAATGCAAAAAAGCTTGAAGACGATTTCCGCAAGGCTGTCGGCGTGGCACTGTATGATGAGCCGGTCGATCCGCGCGTGAAAAAGCTTTATGCGATCGATTACGATGATTACGAGAACTATGCCGAATGGTACTCCGAAGAAGAATTTTGGGATCTTGTTGACGAATATCAATATTATATCGACAGCAATACATCCTATTAAGCGCATAGAGAAAATGAAAAAAGAGAGCCGTCGCGACTGCGACGGCTCTCTTTGCATTATTTAGGAATTTTTTCCAACTGTCCGGCCAAAGCGTCTGCATAGAACGCAAAGCCTTCGTCGGTCGGGTGCAGATAGGAATCACGGAAATATTTTGCGTCGTGCGGCACAAAATCGAATCCATCGATAAAATAGATATTTTCGTGCCGGTCAGCCGCTTCCCGGATGGTTTTTGCGACTGTGTCAAACGAACCGAGCGCACGGCTTTCGCCGCAGTCGGCACGCCAGATCGGAGCAAGCGCGGCAATCGGCGTTTCGGGATAGTGCGCGGCAAGCCGATCGAAAAATGCGTTGCAGCGACGTTTGAAATCGTTAAAGTCTCCGGCAGCATTCCAATCGTTTGTACCGTAGGCGACGGTGATAAGATCCGGTTGGAAGTCCGGTTTGTCTTTGACAAGCTCCGGCCAAAACAGCGAGCCGGCGATGCCTTTGTTTATCGTGTCTGCGTCCAACCGGTCAGTAATGCGCGAAGCATAGGTGCGCGACGGGAATATCGCGTCATGGCCTTGTGTAATGGAATCGCCGTATTGCAAGAGCTTGATCTTTTTCGTGACAGGCCGGAGAGCGGCGCCGTCATCAAGCGACAGTGAACGGATTTTTCCGGTAACCGTAAATGGAAAATAAATGCAGATGTGCTTACTTCCGGCCGGCAAGGTAAAGACGCCTTTTTGGTCATCGAAAGGGTAATCGCCGTAAGGATAGACCGGCGGTTCGGTAAAATTCTTGATCTGACCGATAAACTTTCCGTCACAGACAACATCGAACGCATAAAACATGCGGTTTTGCCGGATTTTCGTCTGAGCTGCGGTTTCGAGTTCAAGCGTGCGGCTGTCCGTGATAAACTCAAGCCGAACGCCGGCGGTGCTCAAAATTTTGGTTTCATAATACTCATTCGGCTGCGCGTTATTCCGTTCGTTTTCTGAAAAACGGGAGAAATACAATAGGTCGTCTGTGATTTTGGTGTAAGAAGTGCCGAAGGCAAGCCCTTGCAGCGTTTCAAATGGAATCTTCTGCATGTTTATGCGTTCCTTTCAAGTGCCGTATAAAACTGCTCTTTTGTTACATGGTAGACTACAATATTCTTGAATTCGCCCTTGATGTACATGCTGTGCCGATATACGCCCTCAAGGGTCATGCCGCATTTCTGCATGACTCTGCCGGACGCGTCGTTGCCCTCCATGTATTTGGCGGTAAATCCGTCAAGACCGAACACCTCAAAGCCGAACTGCATGACGCATTTTACCGCTTCGGCGGCAAGACCCTGTCCCCAATAGGGCTTTCCGAGCACATACCCGACTTCGGCGGTATTGGCCGCGTAATCAAACGAGGTATAGCCGCAGGTGCCGATGAATTTCCCGGTTTCCTTGTGAATAAGCCCCCAGTCGTTGAACGAACCGTCGGCATATTTTTTTTGCAGAATCCGGATGTACCGTTCGGTTTCCTTGACCGAGGCATGCGGCGACCACGTGAGGTATTTGGTCACCTCCGCACTCTTTGAATACTCGAACATATCCTCCGCGTATTCCGGGACGATCTTGCAGAGCTTTAGACGCTCGGTTTCGAGCGTCGGCGGCTCGGCGAAGGTCGCTGTGACAAGCTCCGGCAGGGAAGCGGTATTCTTTTTGCCGCTTTTTTCGGATCTCGCCGTTGTGAAAAAGTCAAAAAAGGACATTTTTTCTTTCGCGCCCATTCGTCTTACGGACGAAGCAAAGCGTCCGCAAGTGCGGAATCCTTTCCGAGAATGATAGTGACATCGTCGCCGTCAAGAGAGACCTTGACCGCGTCGAGCGCGCGTGTGAAATTGTAAAAATCCTGCTTTTCGGGCGTGTTGTAGGCATCGGCCAAAATGCGCATGTATTCCGCTTCGCCCTCGGCCTTTATCTGCTCGGCACGCGCCTTGGCGTCCGAAATGAGAATATTCTTCTGCTTGTCGACCTCATTGCGGATCATTTCGGCTTCCTTGTTTCCGTCCGCGCGGTATTGCTCGGCAATTTTGCTGCGTTCGGAGATCATGCGGCGATAGACGGCTTCTTCGTTGTCGCTCGGCAGGTCAAGCTTTTTGATCTTGATATCGATGATCTCGATGCCGTAATCGTCGGTAGCGCCGGTGGCTGCGGCAAGAATATTGTTGTTGAACAGCTCACGGCTCATATCGTCCTGGTTGATGATGTCGTCGCGAAGCGACTTGCCCATTTCGGTCTTTATTGCGCTGTAGGTGAGCATATCGATACGCGTTTCGGCTTCGTTCATCGTGCCGAGCGTTTTGTAAAACGTGAGCGGATCGGTAATGCGCCATAAAACGTAGTTGTCCACCTGCATGGTCTTGCTGTCGGCCGTTAAGACCTCGCTCGGCTTCATGTCGTACAGCAGCACTTTTTTCGGGAAACGGCGCACCGAATCGGTGAACGGCAGCTTGAAGTGCAGACCCGGCTCGGAAACCGTATCCACGGTCTTTGCAAAACGGATAACGCCGACGTATTCATCTTCGCCGACCGTGTAAAAGCATTCGGACGAAACGAGAAAAGCCGCAAGGATGAGAATGATGACAAGCGCTGTAATCAGGCTCTTTTTGCTCTTGGTTTTCATTTGCCGGTCACCTCCGTGTTAAAGCTGTCGATGGGAAGCAATTTCTGCGTCGATCCGTCCGAGGTGTCAATATAGACCTTGGCGTTCGGCATGACCTGCTCGATGGCTTCGTAAAACATGCGCTTGCGCGTGATCTCGGGATTTAGCTTGTACTGCTCGTACATAGCGTTGAACATGGCAACCTGCATATTCGCTTCGTTGATGCGGTCCTGTTTTAAATACTCCGCATTCTGAATCAGCTTGTCGGCTTCGGCCTGTGCCAGAGGCAGCTCGCTGTTTTCATAGGCGCGCGCCACGTTTATTGCGGTGTCCTTATCCTGCTTGGCCGTTTCGACCTCTTTGAAGGCCTCTTGCACCTCAAGCGTCGGCGGTTCGCTGTCCTGAAGCTTGATATCGGTAAGCACAAGACCGAGGTCGTAGGCGGTAAGCTCCTCTTGAATGGCCTCTTTTATCTTCGCCTGGATCTCGCCCTTGCCGGTGGTCAAAATGCTGTCCACGTCGTAGGAGCTGATGACGTTGCGGATATGGCTTTGTGCAAGGCTTTTTAGTATCTCGCGCGGATCAGCGGAGTTGTACAGATACTTGACCGGGTCGGAGATCTTGTATTCCACAAAAAAGTCGCAGTTGACGATGTTGTAGTCGCCGCTTATCATCTTGCTTTCGCTGTCGATGGTTTCCGTGTCGTCGTTGGTGTGGCCGGTACGGAAGCCGATCTCGATCTTTTGCAGCTCGTTGACATTGACGTAGGTGGCCTGTTGGACGCCGAACGGGATTTTGATGTGAATGCCGGGATCGACTACCGATGTCACCTTGCCGAAAGTGGTGACTACGGCCTGCCCCTTATCGCCGACCGTGTAAAGGGAGGTAAGCACCAGCGCAATGAGAAGCACAGCCAAAATGAGCGGTAACAGGAATTTATTCAAGTTTTTTGCAAATTTTCCGCCTTTTTTGACTGTTTCCTCGCCTGCGTTTTTCCACCATTCGCTGTTGTTTGTGTTCATGTGTGAAACGCCGCCTTTCATAAATTACATTATTTGGAAAGAATTGGAATAATGCGTTTACAAGAAGTATACGCTGCGGAAGTGAAGATATACGAAATGCAATTGTAACAAAGTGTTAACATTGAAGTGACCGTTTCAGACTGTTGCAAAAGTCTATGAGGTTTTTCGGGCGAAGCCCGGTCTCAATAAAAATCCGAAAAATCCGGGGACATGCGCCACGGATTTTTCACCGATTCCGTATTACTTTCCAAACGCCGCCTGCGTCTGAACAGGACTGGAGCGTCCCTCTAAGTTCGCTCCTCTGCGTTCCAGCGCCGCGCGTGAGATCTCGATGTCCTCCGCCGCTTCCATTTCGTTGAAGCAGCCGACTGTGACCATATCGCAGTCGCGGATAGTCGCCCATGAGAAGTTCAGTCCGACAAACGGCGTTGTGCGGCCGGCTGCCATGGGCTTTATGGTCATGACCGGCTTTTTGGCGTTGCGGATAATGCGGTTGACCGTTTCGATCTCAACCTGCATGAGGAATCCCATACAGTTATATATCTGGATGTAGGTCTCGACATCATAGCCGTTTTCGTCGCTGTAAACGATAAGCTCCGGCATGTGCGCCGAAAGGCCGGGAATCATGCCTTGCTCGCGGATCATGGCCGTGTAGTTGCCGATGCGGCGGATCTCATGCTTTTCCTTGTTGACAAGCAGCTCGGCACTGCCATGATGGATCAAGCAAAAATCTGCGCCGAGTTCTTTGGAAGCGTGAATGGTGCGTTCGGCATTTTTGCGGCCCTCGGCGCTGTCGGTTACGTCAATGGCGGGCGTGTCGATGAGAATGATCTTCTTGCCTAACTTCTGCTCGGTCATGCGGACCGCTTTCACAATGACCGGCGTGACCTGAAAACTGCACATCATGGTATCGATACCGGCGTTTAAAAACGTCTCAAGCATGGGGCAGAGCGTTTCGGTGCTGTGATGATGATTTTTTATCATGCAGTCAGCGGCTTTTCCGGTATGACTCCAGCCGGCCATCCAGTTTGTGCCGATGATAAAACGGGATACCGACAGACCTCCGACGGTGGTTCTCGGAAAAGAATAAGCGTTTTGTTCGGACATAATAACACCTCTCGTTTGCTGCTTTGTGAGTTTTGTACAGTATAACATTCAAGCGAAACTGAATAATTGTTTATTTTGAAAATAAAATGTGAAATGTTTGAGCAGCTTTCGGGAGGGGCAGACCAAAATACGACATCTTTCTTCAAACTTAAAGATTTGTTCATATCTTTTGACCCCGAATGCTGTATAATAGAACTAACATTATGAAAGGAACGCTGTATGCGTTAAAAAACATCATGAACAAAAGTCCGCTTTCTACCTTTATATATGTCCTTATTACCTGTCTTGTTTTCGCCAATGTTTATGTGTATTCCCACATTTTTACAAGCACCATTCCCGAACCGCTCTATCCGGTAACGGAGGCTGCGCCCGACGAAGCCGGTTTGGAGTCGGAAGAGCAAGAGCTGCCGAAAAATGTTTTGCCGGAAGGCTACGAATACATACAGGCCGGTCTTTCGGATACCCATTCGGGCACGCTGATCCTTGTCAACAGCACCCATGCTTTTGTGTTTGACAATGTGCCGACGGTCATTCCGACCTCGGAAAACGTCAGCATTTACTATAACAAGACTAAGAGCTATTCGGTGCGAGACATCAACGTTTCGATGAACGCTGAGGCAGTGACGGCGCTCAACCGGATGTTGGACGATTTTTCGGCTTTTCAAGGCGGAAAAAAGTCGCTCATCATTTTGGAGGGACTTCGCACCTATGAGGCTCAACAGCAGATTCTTGACGAAAAGATCGCCGCTCTCGGTCCGGAACAGACCATTGCCCAAACGCCCGGCGCTTCGGAACATCATACCGGCTACGCCATGGACATGGATCTGTATGAAAACGGCGTCATCGCTACCTTTACCGGCGAGGGCGATTACGCATGGATATACGAAAATGCGCATAAATACGGCTTTGTCTTACGTTATCAGGAGGGCAAGGAGAGCATTACCGGCATAAGTCCCGAATCGTGGCATTTCCGCTATGTCGGCGTACCGCATGCCGAATATATGTACAAAAACAATCTGTCGCTTGAAGAATACATCGACGCGCTTGCAATGTATCCGTTCGAAAGCGGTCATCTGTTGGTGACCGACGAGGCGACCGGCGCTTCTTATGAGATATACTCGGTTGCCGTAAACGCAGACGGCACACAAGTGCCGGTTCCGGCTTCGCCTGACGGAAGCGTGGCCTATACGCTTTCGGGCGATAACAGCGGACATGTCATTGTGACGGTCAAAAAGGCATAAACACATAAACGAGAAAGAGGGAGACAAATGGCAATCTACACACGCTATATCGACGGAAAATTTTCCGAAACGCTTGATAAGATTCACGACGGAATACTAAACAGCAGCATGTCGGCCAGCTACGAGGACGGCAGCGATTGGGAAAAGGACGATGTAAAATGCGCCGTGCGCGTTTACGAGCGCTACAGCGCGTTCGGCGGCAACCGCGTGTCGTTGAACGTGACGCTTGTCGGCACCGACGGCGATCTGTTCTTGACCGGTATCACCTCCGGCGGCAGTCAGGCGGTCTTTTTCAAGATAAATACCGTTGGCGAGGACGCGTTTCTTGACTGTCTTGTCGGCTTGTTTGAATAAAGCACGAAAGCAACATGAATTTTGTACAAAACAACACAAAAGCGGTATATTTTGCAGAAAAACTCTTGACAAACCAAATTGTATGCGTTATACTATAAGCAGAATAAAAGGTGGAGAATTCTGCCTTGCGGCAAGCGCCGCATTTGTGTTATCTCTTTTAAAATCTTTACGAGGTGAAGAGCTTGAACCGTTATTACAGCGATTATATTGAAAAATCTGCGCGTATCGATAAACTAAAGGACGCGCTTTTTGCCGCACCGCCGGAGATCGAAGCGGATCGCGCCGTGCTTCTTACGGAATCGTATCAGAAGACCGAGGGCGAGCCGATCATTATGCGCCGCGCCAAGGCGTTCAAGAATATCTGTGAATTTCTGCCGATCAC
>ERZ773136.3311-NODE-3311-length-12144-cov-4.074282_pt1 | contig 12144 bp, 9 predicted proteins | sample MGYA00580855_ERZ773136 | MGnify/ENA primary metagenome ERZ773136 (study PRJEB29015, sample SAMEA2737860) | human gut metagenome | biome: human gut; feature: human-associated habitat; material: faeces | place: China | collected 2012 ... | reverse complement strand
GGCGCGAGCGCACGAATCTGTTTTCGTGTCGTAAAACGTAGTTTTGCGACACGCTGAAGCCGGTACGGTGTTTCCCGTACCGGCTTCAGGTTTAACAGCGATTATTTTTTCTCGTTCGACAGAATGCGGATATAGCGTCCCTCAACGGTATAAGAGAAGCCGCAGAGATCGCATAAAACGTCAAGACTTAACATCGGCAGGGCGTCGCAAAGAGCAAGCGGTTCGGGCAGCTTATGCTTTTTGCCGTTGACAAGCACATAATCCTTGCCGACCGTGAAATACATTGCGGTCTTTCCGTGAAGCAGATATAATGTCTGCTCGTCGCGGTACCATTCGTGGTAGAATTTCAAAGCCTTGTACGGACGGTTCTGCTCAAACGGGATAAACACGCCCTTATCGGTGATCTTCGGAAGAACCGAAGGCGTATGGATCTCGCCGTCCACCGTAATAATGGGAGAGGTGGTATCGGTGGTCAACTCAATGGCTTCGATTTCGAAGCTGCCGGCAATATCGGTCGGGTCAAGGCGAAGTCCGGTTATCGTACCCGTCCAGGTGGGAAGGGAAGCCATATCGTAATAAACGTCGGTCACGACATCGCCCTTGATAAAGACGTGTACGCCTTTGGATTCCGACCAAGCGCTGTCGGTATCGGTAATGAAGTAGACGCAGGTGTTCGCACCGCCGCCGGAATTGGCTTTTAAGCGGATATGTACGCCTTTGACCTCGTTTGCGTCGATGGAAAGGCCGGTATGGAGGATCTGCGGGTCGAACTTATCGGTCGTGCCGCAAAGCTTTCCGTCGCGGTTTTGGATCACAAGTCCATTTTCCGGCTGCCAATAGGCCGCGTCGGTCGGGATATCGTCTACATGCTCAGTCGGCTTGCACTTTTCGAGATATTGCTCACAGCGGATCAGGCTGCGTCCCTTGGGATAGAGGTAGCCGAGACGGTCGAGCTGGTGCTCATCCGGGCGGATATCGGTATGCGATGCGGATTCGTTGGTAAAGGCCTTGCGCATTTCGTCTAAGTAGCCGAAGCCGTGCAGATTCGACGGGCAGATATACGTGCCTTCGCCGTATTCGTTCCAGGTTGAGAACATGACTAACTTCTTTTTCCAGTCCTCGCCCTCGCTTGTCGGAAGAACATCCTCCTTGAACCAGCGCAAGCACTCGCCCATATCTTCGCAGGTCATCTGCGGCGTGCGCGGACTGCCCCAGCCGATACGGTTGAAGCCGGTGGAAACGGTCGGAACGACATGAACAAGCTTTTTCTCGCGCTGGGAAGTGATCTGCGCCTTGGTGTAGTCCGGGTCAAAGCCCTGCGTGCCCCAGTTGTAGGCGTAAACGCCGTCAAAGCCGCAATCTCTCACCGCTTCGGTCGGTCCGCCGCAGGAGAGGAAGATAGCGCCGTCAAAGCCGAGCTTTTTGACCTCTTCGCGGACATAGTCAAGTTGTTCCTTTACGGCTTCTACCGAGCCGAAATCCTTGATAAGATTGCCTGAACCGAACACGGCGATAAGCACCTTGTTGTCGATCGTGAAGTAGCGCGGATCGGAGAAGAAATAGTCCATCCAGTACGGAACAATGTGCTTTCGGAAAGCTTCAACCGACGGATGTGCGCAGTTCATGGCCTCCCAAAGAAGCGCAAATTTCATGTAATCGCCGTACTTGGCGTTAAAGTGACCGTCGTGAATGGCAGCGGACAAGCCGGTGGTGCAGATGGGCGCGTTCACCTGGCTGTTGTACCAGCAGTACAGCTCAAAGTCCAGTCCGTGTTCGGCCATCCACTTGATCTCCCAGTCGGCGACCTCCGGAAGACCCTCGTCGTAGTAACCCATGTAGGTCTTGTTTTCATGATACGGTGAAATGACATCCCAGCCCCAATGGCCGCCGTTGCGCCACAGTGAGCAGATGTTCATACCGACATAGTAATCTTTCTTTTTAGGCAAAATCGGTTCGGGCACGTAGTCGGCCGGCTCCGGCTGCATTTCAAAGACGAAAATGTCGGTGAACTTCAAGATTCCGCCATTCGGCGCGGTGTAGGAAAGACGGATGCCGTCCGCTTTTTTGGCGCCGTCTGCAAGAGGCAGCTCACAGCACTTTTTGCCGTTCAGCTTGACAAGCGCTTTTCCGGTGGAAAAGTTTGCTTCCATGCGTAACGTCTGCCAGACGTTTACGTGATGTTCGCGCAAAAGCGCGTTTTCGTGAAGCAGCGCTTTTCCGTTGTCGTGCAGCAATAATACCGGCTTTCTGCCGCTTATAAGGCTGATGGCGATGTCGTCGGTATCGGTTTTGGGCAGATATTTGATTTCAAAGCAGATCTTTGTCTTGACTGCGTCGAATTTGCGCTCAAGCGTGGCGACCTTGCCGTCCGCGGTCACGAGCGCATAGGTAGTGAGGTTCTGACCCTCCGTGTAGGGACGTCTGTCGGCAAGAGCCGCGCCCTTTGCCGTCAAGCGCCATGCGCCGCTCATGCTTCCGGGCGCGGAAACGTAGGCGCGGTCGCAGATGAGATAGTTTATCCACAAACGCACGGTAAGCGGAATATAGCAGGTGGAATGACCGCCTTTGACGCCGATGATAAGGCGTGCAAGGCTTTTTGCTGTCAGTTTGAATGTGCCGTAATTGACGTCGTCAAAGGAAACTGCGGCTTTTTTGCGGTCAAGGTCAAATTCGATGCCAAGGGAATAGGTCTTGTTTTCGGCAGCAACCGGGATCTTCGTGCCGCCGACGCAGAAAAGACCGTCTTTTGCGGTAATTTCAAGCGCGACGGATTCTTTTTTGTCGTCGCTTAAAAAACGCAGATAAAAATCTTCGCCGTAACGCAGGCGGAAGTTGTGGAAAAAGCCGGCTTTTCCGGTCTTGAGCGGAACAAAGCGGCGCGAAAGATACGGGTCGAGATCGCTTGTTTCGTCGGAGCAGAGGTAAAGTCCGCGGATTTCCTCACAGTTTGCGGTTTTTTCGCCGCGGTCGTCAAAATCCCAGCCGCTCTGCACATCGCTTCTCGAACGCATGCTGTTATCGTCTATCAGGTAGACGGCGTCTTTTACAACGCGCGTGTCTTTTATCATAAAAAACACACTCCTTTCGGATCTTAGGAACAATACCGGATCTTTCCGGTATTTTCCCGAAACATTTCTGACGTTTTTCACGTCAACTGCATTATAGAGGAACGAAAACGCCGGTGCAACCCCAAACGGCAAAATTTGTATAAAACATACAAACGATTTGTGCAATCTGACGATAAATGCGCGGTGACTTGATAAATTCACGAGTTTATCGTATAATAGAAGAAAAAACACGCTAAAAATTTTTTCCACAAATTTGTGACCTGAGACGGGGCACATGCGTGTTTAGGGTGAGGAGGAAAAAGAATGCGGGACATTCGGACAGAAACGGCAGAGCTATACGCCCGCTATGCGGACATGCTTTACCGCACAGCGTATGCACGGCTCTTAAATGCCGCCGACGCCGAGGACGCCGCCGCGGAAACCTTTGCGAAATATCTTCGCAAAATGCCCGAATTCCGCGATAATTCCCACGAAAAAGCATGGTTCTTGCGTGTGTGCATCAATACCTGTAACGACATGGCGCGCCGAAAGACCGTTCGTTCGTATACGCCGCTTGACGAGCTTTCCGAGGTGCTTGCTGCCGAGGAAAAAGACCGGAGCATATTAGAAGCCGTGTATGAGCTGCCGGAAAAATACCGCATGTGCGTGCTGTTTTACTATTTTGAAGCCATGAGCGTCGAGGAAACGGCAAAGGCTTTGAAAATATCCGTTTCCGCCGTAAAAATGCGGCTTTCGCGCGCAAGAGAAATGCTAAAGACCGAGCTTCTGTGAAAAGGAGGTTAAATCGTGACAGACAAAGAACCCGAAAATAAAAACAAGGACGCGTGGAGGATTCCCGAATCGGCCAAAGAGTTTTATGAGCGCATCCAAGCGCCGGAAACGCTGAAAGCGCGCGTCGAACAGATGGCGGCTTCGTCGGAATCCGCAAAGCCTGTGACCGTCCACACCTCTTTTTGGCGAAAAAAAGCCGCAGGCGCTGTTTATACGCTTGCTGCCTGTGCCGCCGCTGTGGCGATCTTCTTTACTTCGCATATCCAAACGCCTGACGCACCGGTCGTGCTTGTGGGAGAGGAAAATCCGGCATTTGCTGCCGTTGCTGTCGAAAACGGCATGAAAGGCCGCGCCGGAATCAGCGTTTATGCGCTCGACGCACCCGACACTGAAACGGTGAGCCTTGTTTTAACGCTCGAAACCGATATAAAAACCGAGGTTTCCGTGTCGCACGGATTTATTTCCGATATGCTGTCCGGCGAGCCGAAAAAAACGTTAGCCGTTTCCGAGGACGCAAAGCTTTTTTGGGATATCGAGGATATCTCACCCGATGAAACCGCATACCTTACCGTGAAAAATGCCAAAACCGGAGAAACCTATTCGGAATACTCCGTCGCAAAGGACGAAGAATCCGGAACGTGGTTTATCCGCTTAAAGGAAAATGAAGATTGATTCACCTATCACATAATTTTAGAAAGGAATTACTTATCATGAAAAAGAAAATTGCACTTTTACTTGCCGCCCTTTTAATTGCTTCCGCCGCTGCTTACGGCTGCGCCAAGAAAGATACGACCGACCCTGACCCGGATACCGATATCACAACGCCCTCCGAGGACGAAAAGAACGATGACAACCAAGATGACAGCAAGGATGAAACCACTGACGATAAAAAAGACGAGGCCGACGACACCGTAAAAGACGATCAACCGGCAGTGGACGGCGACAAAAAGGACGATACAAAACCCGAACCGAAGCCGGACAACAAGCCGAATAAACCGGCTGATACCGAGCAGCCGGAGGTTCCCGAAGTGCCGGCTCCCGATACAAATGTCCCGGACACAAAACCCGATACAAAACCGGAAACCAAGCCGGACAACACCGGCTCAAACGACGCATCGGTCGACCTTTCGGGCAAAACGACGGCTGAGATCATTTCGATGATCTACGAGAAAAAGCCGGTGGATCTGTTCCTCGATACCGTGACGCTTGACCTTTCCGACGCGGATACCGTCAAGTCTATAGCCGGCCTTTCGAGCACCGACGGCATTAAGGAGATCTCTGTTTCCGAGCCGATGATGGGTTCGCAGGCGTATTCCATGGTGCTTGTGCGCGTATCGGACAGTGCAAACGCCGCGTCGGTTGCGCAGACCATGAAGGATAACATCAATCCGAGAAAGTGGATCTGCGTGGAGGCGGACGATATCAAGGCGGCGTCCAAGGGCGATCTTGCGCTGTTCTTCATGGTGGATTCCGAATTTGCCGATACGGTGACCGCTTCCGAAATTATGGATGCGTTTAAGTCGGTCTGCGGCGGTTCGCTTGATTCCGAGATCTGATTCAGTATAACCAGAATAACAAAACGAGAGACTGTCAGGCGCTGCAAAAGGCGGTCTGACGGTCTCTTATTTTCAGGAGATAACTATGCTGTTTTCAAGTATTCCGTTTTTATATTATTTTCTCCCAATCGTGTTTCTCGTCTATTTTGCCGTACCGAAAAGCTTCAAAAACTTTGTGCTTCTTGTGGCGAGCCTGTTTTTCTACGGCTGCGGCGAGCCGAAATACTTAATACTCATGTCGGTTTCGATCCTTATCGGCTATGGCGGCGGGCTTCTTACGGGACACGCCAAGAAAAAAGGGACAAAACGCGTATTTCTGACGCTTTCGGTCGTGCTTCTTGCCGGACTTTTGGGGTATTTCAAATACGCTGACTTTTTTATCGCGAATTTCAACACGCTTACCAGACTATCCGTGCCGCTTTTACGCGTAACGCTGCCGATCGGTATCAGCTTCTACACGTTCCAGATTCTAAGCTATGTGGTGGACGTTTACCGCGGCGATACGCCGGCGCAAAAGAACCTTATCACCTTTGCGGCCTACGTTAGCATGTTTCCGCAGCTCATTGCCGGTCCTATCGTGCGCTATACCGATGTGGAGCGTGAGCTTGAAACGCGCACGCATTCGGTAAGTCTTGCGTATGAGGGCGTGCGGCGGTTTCTCATCGGCTTATCCAAAAAAATCCTCCTTGCCAACCTTTTTGCCGAGCTATGCGACGCTTTCCGTGCGTCGGATGAAAAGTCGGTGCTTTTCTATTGGCTGTATGCCGTCGGCTTTACCATGCTCATTTATTTCGATTTTTCCGGTTACAGCGATATGGCGATCGGACTCGGCAAGATCATGGGCTTCCGTTTCCCGGAAAACTTCAATTACCCATACTTATCCGGCAGCGTTACCGAATTCTGGCGGCGCTGGCATATGACGCTGGGCACATGGTTCCGCGACTATGTATATATTCCGCTCGGCGGCAATCGCGTTCCGTTCGGCAGGTGGATATTTAACATCGCTGTTGTGTGGTTTTTAACGGGACTGTGGCATGGCGCGGCATGGAATTTCGTGCTTTGGGGACTTATGTTTGCAGTGCTGTTGGTGCTTGAGAAGCTGTTCTTAAAGAAGTGGCTCGAAAAGCTGCCGGCGGCGCTTACGCATCTTCTTGTCATGGTGGTCATTATCATCAGCTTTGTGTTATTCAATGCGTCGAGCCTTGCCGAAGCCGGAAGCGATATTGCCGGAATGTTCGGCTTTGGCGGCGTTCCGGTCGTGACGGCGGAAACGCTGTATTATCTGCGAAGCTATGCCGTCATTTTTGCACTCGGTATTGTCGGCTGCACGCCGTTTCCGGCAAACGTAGCAAAACGTCTTGCCGGCGGAGCCAAAACGGCCGGCGTGTTTCGTGTACTTGAAGTGTGCGTACTTGTCGGCTTGCTTCTTGTGTGTACGGCATTCTTGGTGGACGGCTCGTTTAATCCGTTCCTTTATTTCCGCTTTTAATGCGTTCTGACAGAGGTGAACTATATGAAATTCAACAAACAGGCTATCGGACTTGTTGTCATCGGCGGCGTATGGTGCGCATTGACGGCGGCGTGCTTTTTGAAGCCGCAGACTGAAAGCAGCATTTCCGAACGCCGAAAATTAGCGTCGTTTCCCGAAACCAACGCGCAAACGCTTCTTTCCGGCAAATTCATGACCGATTTCGAGACCTATTCGCTCGACCAGTTTCCGCTTCGCGATTCTTTCCGCACGCTCAAAGCCGTGACCTCGTTCTATGCGCTCGGCAAAAAGGACAACAACGGCATTTACCTTTCGAACGGCTATGCGGCAAAGCTTGAATATCCGCTTGACGAAAATTCGGTCACGTCGGCAGCAAAGAAATTTGCGGCACTGTACGATACCTATATTAAGGATAACGGCGGCAAGGTGTATTTGGCGGTCGCGCCGGACAAAGGCTATTTTTTAGCCGAAAAGAACGGCTATCCGGCGCTCGACTACGAGAAAATGCTGTCGTTATTGCAGGAAAATATGCCGTTTGCCGAGTATGTCGACCTGTTTTCGCCGCTGTCGCTTGAGGATTACTACAAGACCGACACGCATTGGCGGCAGGAAAGGATTATTGACGCGTCGCGCGTACTTGCCGCAGCCATGGGCGGTAGGGGGATCGGCGACTATACGATAGAAAAGGCGAATGTGCCGTTTTACGGTGTGTACTACGGTCAATCGGCATTGCCGCTTCCGTCGGAAACGCTATATTATGTAACAAATGACATTTTGGACGGCTGTACCGTGACCAACCTCGAAACCGGCAAAAGCTATACCGGCACGGTCGATTTTGAAAAGGAGACCGGCAAGGATCCGTATGAGATGTTTCTTTCGGGCGCGTCGCCGCTTATTGTCATCGAAAATCCGAACGCCGAAACCGAAAAAGAGCTTATCGTGTTCCGCGATTCGTTCGGCAGCAGCATGGCGCCGCTTTTGGTGAGCGATTACAGCAAGGTAACGCTTGTCGATACGCGCTATATCGCGCCGCGGCTTATCGGAAACTTTGTGGATTTTGAAAATGCGGACGTGCTTTTCCTTTACAGCACGCTGATTTTGAATCAAAGCGCGGCTTTGAAGGATTAAAAGATGCATAATTCTGCCAAAAATGCGGAAAATATGTGCAAGTTGTACCAATATATGAGAAATATAGCGGAAATATCCGTCAAAACAGAGAATTTTTGAGTTGAATTCAAAAATTCTTGACAAAGACCGAAAAAGTACTTATAATATATAAGTCGGTTAGTATGCGCTGATTGCGTCATATCGGCGTAAGACCGTAAATTTTTATGAAGAGGAGGTGCGGTATGCCAACCTTTAACCAATTAGTAAGAAAAGGACGCGAGGACGCTAAGAAATCCAAGTCTTCCGCTCTTTTGCACGGCTTCAACACGCTTACCAAGCAGCAGACAGATCTTGCTGCTCCTCAGAAGAGAGGCGTTTGCACGAAGGTGTCCACCAAGACCCCGAAGAAGCCGAACTCTGCTTTGAGAAAGATCGCGAGAGTAAGACTTACCAACGGTATCGAAGTTACTTCGTATATCCCGGGTATCGGTCACAACTTGCAGGAGCATAGCGTTGTGCTTATCCGCGGCGGAAGAGTCAAGGACCTTCCTGGTGTGCGTTATCACATCATTCGCGGTACGCTCGATACGCAGGGCGTTGCAAAGAGAAATCAGTCCCGTTCCAAGTACGGCGCAAAGCGCGAAAAGAAGAAGTAATTCTCCTTACGCGGCCGTAAAAGCGCAAAGCGCTTGTTTAAAGGTATTTTGAGAGGCTAAACCGCACAACATATATGAAACCATATACGGTTTTGCGGTGCGGAACTCGCAAAGTGCTGACGAAAGGTAATCATTTCGAGTACCTGTGAATTCATTTTTTAGTGAAGGAGGGAAGTATAGTGCCAAGAAGAGGTTCTGTACCCAAGAGAGACGTACTCCCCGATCCGCTGTACAATTCTAAGCTCGTAACAAAGCTTATCAATAACATTATGTACGACGGCAAAAAGGGTGTCGCTCAGAAAATCGTATATGACGCATTTGAGATCATCAATCAAAAAGTAGGCGATCCGCTGGAAAATTTCCAGAAGGCGCTTGAAAACATCATGCCTGTTCTCGAAGTTAAAGCTCGCCGTGTAGGCGGTTCGACTTATCAGGTTCCGATCGAAGTAAGACCTGAGAGAAGACAGACGCTCGGTTTACGTTGGCTCACGGTTTATTCGCGCGCCAGAAGCGAAAAGAATATGTCTGAACGTCTTGCCGGTGAAATCATCGACGCTGTAAACGGACTCGGTTCCGCTGTTAAGAAGCGCGAAGATACCCACAAGATGGCGGAAGCAAACAAGGCTTTTGCTCACTACAGATATTAATTTTGCTTTTTGCGAAATTTGCGAATAAATTGAAGGAGAAAATAAATGCCGAGAAGTTGTTCACTTGAAAACACAAGAAATATTGGTATCATGGCTCATATCGACGCCGGTAAAACGACGACGACCGAGCGCATTCTGTTCTATACCGGTAAAAACCATAAGATCGGCGAAACCCATGAGGGCAGCGCTACCATGGACTGGATGGAACAGGAGCAGGAAAGAGGTATCACCATTACCTCCGCTGCTACCACGTGCTATTGGTCCGGTGAGGAAAAGCAATATGTTCCGCACAGAATCAATATCATCGACACCCCCGGCCACGTTGACTTCACCGTTGAAGTTCAGCGTTCCCTTAAGGTTCTCGATGGCTCTGTAACCGTGTTCTGCGCCAAGGGCGGCGTTGAACCGCAGTCTGAGACCGTTTGGCGTCAGGCTGATGAGTACCATGTACCGCGCATGGCTTATGTCAACAAAATGGACATCATGGGCGCAAACTTCTATCGTGTTATCGATATGATGCACGAGAGACTCCATGCAAATGCCGTGCCGATTCAGCTCCCGATCGGTGCTGAAGATTCCTTTGTCGGTATTATCGACCTCGTTCTCATGAAGGCTTTCATCTTCACGAACGACCTCGGTACCGATATTAAGGTGGAAGATATCCCTGCGGATATGAAGGATAAGGCCGAAGAATATCATGCAGCTCTTCTCGAACACGTTGCTGAAACGGACGAGGAACTGCTCGAAAAATATCTTGGCGGCGAAGAACTCACCGTTGAAGAGATCAAGGGCGCTATCCGTAAATCCACCATCGCAAATACCATGGTTCCCGTGGTTTGCGGTACTTCCTACAGAAACAAGGGCGTGCAGAAGCTGCTCGACGCTATCGTCGATTACATGCCTTCGCCGCTTGACATTCCCCCGATCAAGGGTATTGACCCGGATCTGCCCGAAGGCGAAAACGAAACGGTTCGTCATTCTTCCGACGAAGAGCCTTTCTCGGCTCTCGCATTCAAGATTGCAACCGACCCGTTCATCGGCCGTCTGTGCTTCATCCGCGTCTATTCGGGTACCATCACCGCCGGTTCTACCGTCTACAATTCCTGCAAGCACGGTAAAGAACGCTTCGGCCGTATCGTTCTCATGCACGCTAACCACCGCGAAGACGTCGATCAGATCTATGCCGGCGATATCGCAGCCGTTATCGGCGTAAAGAACACCACCACGGGCGACACGCTCTGCGATGAAAACCATCCCGTTATCCTTGAATCCATGGTCTTCCCGGAACCGGTTATCCGTGTTGCTATCGAACCGAAGACCAAGGCCGGTCAGGAAAAGATGGGCATTGCATTGTCCAAACTTGCCGAAGAAGACCCGACCTTCAAGGCTTATACCGATGAAGAAACCGGTCAGACCATCATCGCCGGCATGGGTGAGCTTCACCTCGAAATCATCGTTGACAGACTTCTTCGCGAATTTAAGGTCGAAGCAAACGTCGGTCAGCCGCAGGTTTCCTACAAGGAAGCAATCACCAAGAGCACCGATGTGGATATGAAATATGCACGTCAGTCCGGTGGTAAAGGTCAGTACGGTCACGTTAAGATTCACGTCGAACCCAACGAGCCGGGTGCCGGATACGTCTTTGAAAACAAGGTCGTCGGCGGCGCTATCCCGAAGGAATATATTCCTGCGGTCGATGCCGGTATCCAAGGCGCTCTCACGAGCGGTGTCCTTGCCGGCTACCAGGTAGTCGATATCAAGGTTACTCTGTACGACGGTTCTTATCACGAAGTCGACTCTTCCGAAATGGCATTTAAGATCGCCGGTTCTATGGCTATCAAGGAAGCTCTGCGCAAGGCAGGCTCCATCCTTACCGAGCCGATCATGAAGGTTGTTGTTGTTGTCCCGGATGATTACATGGGCGACGTTATCGGTGACCTTAACAGCCGTCGCGGCCAGATCCAGGGTATGGATCCGATTGCCGGCGGTCAGCAGATCCGTGCATTCGTTCCGTTGTCCAATATGTTCGGTTACGCAACCGACCTTCGTTCCAAGACCCAGGGACGCGGCACCTATGTTATGGAGCCGAGCCACTACGAACAGGTTCCGAAGAATATTCAGGAAACCATTGTTGCGGCAAGAGGCAAGAAAGAGTAATCATGAACAAAGTGTAAAATGTGCCGCGCGGCATATTGACACTTTGGATGATTCAAAGTATAATTGAACCAGTAATTTAAACACTTACTTTAAAACAGGAGGAAATAACAATGGCAAAGGCAAAATTTGAAAGAACAAAGCCCCATGTTAACATTGGTACCATCGGTCACGTTGACCATGGCAAGACCACCCTTACCGCAGCCATCACCAAGACCCTTTCTTTACAGAACGGTTCTAACGAATTCATGGCTTACGATCAGATCGACAACGCTCCGGAAGAAAGAGCAAGAGGTATCACGATCAACACCCGTCACGTTGAGTACGAGACCGCTAAGCGTCACTATGCTCACGTTGACTGCCCCGGCCATGCTGACTATATCAAGAACATGATCACCGGTGCTGCTCAGATGGACGGCGCTATCCTCGTTATCGCTGCTTCCGACGGCCCCATGGCTCAGACTCGTGAGCACCTGCTGCTCGCCCGTCAGGTTAACGTTCCTTCCGTCCTCGTCTTCCTGAACAAGGTTGACCAGGTCGACGATCCTGAGCTCCTTGAGCTTGTCGAGATGGAGATCCGCGATACTCTTAACGAGTATGGCTTCCCCGGCGATGACACCCCGATCATCAAGGGTTCTGCTCTTAAGGCTCTTGAGTACAACGGCAATGATCCTGACGCCCCCGAGCTTGCTTGCA
>ERZ773136.3310-NODE-3310-length-12146-cov-599.345546_pt1 | contig 12146 bp, 9 predicted proteins | sample MGYA00580855_ERZ773136 | MGnify/ENA primary metagenome ERZ773136 (study PRJEB29015, sample SAMEA2737860) | human gut metagenome | biome: human gut; feature: human-associated habitat; material: faeces | place: China | collected 2012 ... | reverse complement strand
GATGCAAAGGTAAATACTTAATGTGTTAAAACCTTACGCTGTAATGGTGATATACCTATCAATAAATGGATATTGACTGCTGTTACGAAAGTCTTTCTCAACTGCTCTCTATCTCCGACACCTAAAGCAAAGGTTAGGAATCGGCTTGTGGCCACAGACATAGCTCCTGTCAAGACAGAGAACATGGTAACCAAACCTCCAACTACATTATAGATACCATAATCTGATGCTCCTAAAGCATCGAGGATGACGCGGCTTGTAAACAAGCCGACAGCCATCATCACAAACATTCGAAAATAGAGAAGAACCGTATTCTTAGCTATACGCTTATTGTTTGAAGCACTATCTAAAGCCATATACGTTCTTATCTCAAATGAGTTATTTTTGCCATCTTCCTCAACACTCTACCTGCAAAATGTTTTGCATGAGAAGGAAGAAGGTAAAGTCTAGCCTCTGCATAGGATGGAATTGAATTGCCATGAGCTATGGCAAAATCTACATTATCCTTGGCATATTCGTCTGTATCATATAACAAACGGCACTCACACTTGTATTTATAACTTATCTTCTTATATTTCTCTATATCAAATACCTTTGAAAATGCCTCCAACTTATTCAACGACTCCAAAGTAATCAATGTTCTCAAACACTTGGAGCATATAGAACAGTTCTGTGCTGAAAGATAATCATCCGCATGATCGACACATACATTCAGGTATTGATGAGCTGGAGGATAATCTGCAATCAACTCTGTCTTCTGTGTTCGGCTATATTGATTACCATCATCAATAATCTCTGTACATTCAGTAGAGAGCAGCGTATTAACATATACATCATAGAAGGTCACTTCCATATACTCCGTTCTCTTAGAGAAAGGGAAATACATCAATTCCCAATATGAGTTGGAACCTGATGCAAAATACTTGGATACCTTTCTTTGGAACAACAAAATAGCTGATGCACGCAGGAATGCTCCCGCCTGATATTCCCATGGCTTCAAATAGAAATCAAACAAGTTAGAATCTACTCCAATATAAGGTAAGTCTTTGCTTTCTGGGAATGATTTCAGATAGTTAAATCGTTTCAGGAAACGCTGGCGGGCAATCTCACCGCCTCCACCATGTGAACCAACATTGAAAAAGAACAATGATGATATCTTATAGTTTTCATCAGTTTCCCTTTCTAAATGGTCATAAATGGTAGAGAAAGAATCTACTCCTGCAGAGAATCCCGTACCCACATTTTTTGCTATTTGCTGTGGGTTTGAAAAACCCTGAACCTTTACATTTGCCTTTCTGAACTCTGGATGAAAAGCTCGAATAATGTCTTGAACATAGTTCTTTACATTGAAAAACAGACGTTCTGAAACATTACCTTCAATAATGATATCCTCTTTATAGAACATTGCAGGGTACAAAGCTGCAATCAAAAATGAGTCATATACATCAGTATTTAACCAGTCTTCATATTCCTGATGAACAGAATACCAAACGGTCTTAACATCTGTGAACTTAGCTTCCATATCGCAAATCAAGTATGACATACCCTCTTTGCGCTCTATTCTCAAATTGTATATCTTCATCGCCATGCCTCCTGTTTATTGTTCATCACTTGTTTGTTATAACACAAACAGAAAGCACAAGGATATTGGTAAAAATTATCGGTTTTTACCCCCCCCCATTTTAGTTAGTAACTCTTTCATCTTAAGATATTTATCCTTTATATTTTTGTTATTTATTTTACCTACAATAAACTTACGCTCATTTTTAGTTAAGCCTATACTGTATTCTACGACAGCCGTAACTATAGTACTAACCAAACAAAGCAATATCAATCTCATCCAGCCTTCCTGCATAGAATAACGTATCATCATTGGTATAATAAAACAGATAATCATGACAGGCAATACTCGATATAAGACTTCACGAACATACATCATTACAGGAAGTTTCACCATATCTTTCAATAGGTATAGTCGTACTCCAAGTAAGACTGTATAAATGATAAAGTATAGAACATAAGCGATTTCAGGTTGGAATCCTAATTGAAATGCTATCCATGAGAATGGAAACACAAGACATCCTATTGTTGTAACTATGATTTGGTATCTTTTTATATTACCTGTTGCAAACATCGAAGTCACCAAAGAATTAGCAAGGACCGTATCTACAAAGGATGAAATAATTATTAATTGTAGAAATATCGCAGCATACTCCGGAACCGTTTTTAGCCATATTGTTAGAATACTCTGCGTTTCCAACAAGATTGGTATCGCAAAAAACAACATTAAGAACGCAGAGAACTTTGCACTACGACATACAAGCTTATGCATATAAGCCAAATCACCTTGAGCATACGACTTAGTAATCTGAGGATTGACTGCTGTGGTGAAGTTATTAACAAATTGTTTCAAGGCTGCATCAACTTGTGTTGCTATGCCTCGTGCTGCATTTACAGCGACACCAAAATACAGGTTCATGAGAATATTTACACCTTGCGTATTAAGCATATAAGCACCATTACCCAAGAAATTCCATCCAGCAAATCCTGTCATCTCTTTCAAAACCGGTTTGTCAAAGACAAAATGATAAGTACATTCTTCAAAATGGCGTTTACAATAATAGCCATAAATGAATCGGATAACAGCACCCACTAAGAGTAATAAAACAGCATAGGTTTCCAATCTATCGAAGGGCGAAATCATAAGCATATAAACAATGATCAATTTCAATGAGACTTCAACGACACTGATATATGCAAAAGCCGACATCTTTTCATGAGCAATGATAGCTGCATTATAAGGCACACTCAAAAGATTGAGTACAAATGTGAGGATAGCGCATTGGAATACCCAGTTGGCAGCAACCATTCTATCAGTTGGTATATTCATCTTGGTATTCAAGAACCAAATACCAACAGCTTCGGCAATGATGATTATCAATACAGACATTCCTAACTGTATATTCACACCTGTAGAGAATATCGTCTTAAGCCTTTCAATGTTACCTTTGCCTAATTCGAATGTAATAAAGCGACTGATAGATGATGAGAGAGACCCACTCAGTACAGAGAACATGGTTACAATTCCTCCAACCACATTATTAATACCATAATCCTCAACACCAAGTGTATTCAATATCACTCGTGATGTAAAAAGACTTACAGCCATTGTAAAGAGCATTCGCACATACAACAGCAATGTATTTTTCGCTATTCGTTTGTTATTGTCTGATGTTTGATTTGACATATATTACTTTCCAAATTCTTTAATTCTCTGTTCTTCTTTCAAAGAACAAACAAGCAGTTGTCCATTCTTCTCGGCTACGATATAGCTATCCAAGCCTTGAACTACCACCTTGCTTTCATCGGCTGCATGAACCACGCAGTTCTTGCATTCATACAATCTGATGCCATTACCTACGCTGCAGCGATATAGCAATACTTTTCGATGTAATCGTCCTGGATTGGAGAAATCTTATTGTTGAGTTTCTCCACCTTCTCTGGGATTACATCTACTGATGAGACATGAGAGTACTGATTTTTCTACCTCTCCGTCTCTCCTGCAAGGAGAGCTCCACTTTCTCCCCAAGCCCCTCTTCCTCAGGAAGCGGGGATGTAGCTGGCTCTGCTATAGCGCCGCCAGAGTTTTAGTATCGTCAGCGGAGCCTGTGCCCACAAGGGGCTGCCGATGCGTACCTACGCAACATAGTTGCGATTGTTTGTCGGCTAGCGCATCATCAAGATTCTATCAATCTGCCGCTCTCACGCAAACGTTTCTTGAAACCTTGCATCACTGTATCTGCCCATTCATGAAGGTTTTCTTTCATCACCTGCTTTTGCCTATTCATCAAAACTAGAATAGGCTATCTGTTGCTCCATAAAGGTTTGAGCCGTTTCCTTAGCTACGTCCAGTGTATGTTCTGTCACTTTGCCATCGTTAAGCCTCTCGCCTAATTGGGCGTAGAAGTAGCCTTCACAAAAGGCTATACAATATTCTTTTGCTATCATAACGCTTTATTCTGCCAGTTGATTCTTTAAATTTGAGGTAACCCATTCTTAATAACTGTTTTTTAAGAAATTACAAACGAACCATGCGCTCATAAAAGAACCAATAGTATGAAACTTATCGTCTTTTGCAGAATCACCCAAATCAGCTATTCCTTTTACCAGCAAACATGGTTTATTAAGTATATGCCCTGCAACATATAAGCCATAGCCTTCCATTTCCAAGCCGCTCATCTTACGATTAGTAGCCAATAACCCAGACATAAAATCATCATTGGCAATAACATAAGAGCCGCAAGCACCTGGAGCAAGGTGAATGCTTGGTACGTTTTTCCCAAAAGCTAAGTTATTATTTTTTAATGCAGAAAACATAGATACATCGACATCCGAACGCAAATAATCATTTATCTTTGTTTTTAAAGTATAATCACAAGGAATAACTTTGGGTTCTGGTTTTACAAAAGAAGATCCATCTTGATTCTTGGCAAGTTTTCCACTACCATAATCATATTCAGATTCTGCTATGAAAAGATCACCTAACTCAATACCTCTATCTTTAATACCTGCACAAATACCTGTCATAAAGAGTCCCTTTAGCTCAAACTTAGAAATCAAGAAAGCGGATAAGACAGAAGCAGACTGCATCCCTGGCTCATTACAAGATAAAGCAACGATTCTAAGAGTATTACCTTTCACAGTCCGAAGATGCATTTTGTAAAGAGAAAAATCAAACCCTTCAATAGTGAATTCTTCCCACTTATCTTTTCCAAAAGCTTTCAACATTTGCTCAAATTCTTCAGGTAAAGCACAAAGAACACCATAATCAAAGGTCATCTCTTCTTTTATTGCCAACTGTAACTGCGATTTAGAAGAATCAATTGCATTGACTGCATTTTTTAGAACCTCTTTCCAGTCTTCTTTCTTTAAATCAAAATGAATTAATTTCCATAACTTCTTTTCATAATTCTGTGCATTCGCCGTAATGGCATCCTCATAAGCTGACAAAGCTATAATGTATATTGGTTTTTTTAAACGACCAACCTTATCAAACTCGTCTATAAAGCTATAATTATTTGTTGCATCAACTTGTTCACCTTCATTTACTGGCATGACTAAATCTAGCAGAAGAATATCATATTGTTTCTTGAAGAGATAACTTCTACCTTCATTCAATGACTTTGCGACATCTATACATTCTAACTCTATGCCACATTCTTGAGTAAATACTTTCTTTATAGGAAGTATCTTCTCATCTTTATCATCCATTATTAAAATTCTAAGCATACATCCAAATATTTCTTTAATTGTTCTTTCCAATCATCATTTTTCAAGCTATAATATACATAGCCTTTATAAAATGAGCTATAATCTTTTCTAAAACGCTCGTCTAGTTCAGCAATCTTCACTCCATCAACGAAGCTTTCATACATTGTAACAACAATTACTGGAGTCACGATTTTCCTCAATAACATAAATCGCAAAATATTAGCTCCTGCCAATGGTTCAGGCTCGCCACCATTTTCTTTTTGATTTACGTCATAGGTATACATGCTAACATCAAGCAATATAACATCATATTTATTACCATGCATGATTACTTCCTGAAGAGCAGAGTTGTAAGAATTTCTATCTTCTACCCTAAAGGAAGAATAAGTCTTTTGGCAGAACTCCTTGACTTTTTCTAACTTTATCTCATTATCTTCAATAATAAGAATATTATATCTTTTCTGCATCTACTTTCAAGTCTTTTATGGATAAAATTATATTTGTAAAACAGTTGCCGTCTTTGGCATACATAGAGAATTTAGAATCGGTAACATGCAAATCTGATTTCATAATTTTAGCTATCTTTGGCAATCCACTTCCACCTTCACGGTTATAAGAATCTCCTTGGGTAGCTATTTTCTCTTTGAATGTTTCATTAAGCTTAGACTCATCAACACCCTTAGGTAAAGAATTTACAGCTTCCAATTGTAATGTATCATTAGCTATATCTATAATAATAGAAATTCTTAACACATGATTTTCAACACCACCATGTTTAAACATGTTTGAGAAAATATTTCTAAACAAGTCTGCAAAATGAATAACATATTGAGATTTTATTAAAAATGAATCTCCCTTTATTGTCGGGTTCTTTATATTAGATGTTAAATTAGGATAAGCTATCAATATATTATTAAATACCTGATAGGTTAATTTTTTAAAGTCTACATCCTCACGTTTCATTCCTGTCACATGAAACCATTCTGTCACTTTTCGTATTTTTGTAGATAAAGCTGACGATGCCTTTGTTATACTTTCCATTATATCTTGTTTACAATATCGTGGCATTGACTCCAAATCATATTTTAAAGTTGCAATCTGATCATTTATCGCTTTTTGAAAATCTGTAGATATATACTTTCTAATCTTATCTAATCCAACATTTGTCAAATCCCACAACTTTTCAAAAACTTTATCACAGAATAAGACCTGCTTGTTATCTGCCCTTACAGTAGCTAAGCCACATTCTATCGCCCAAAACACCATTTTATTCTCCGACAAGACAAAATCAAATAATCCATGAGGCTTTTCTTCTGACTTAATTTGCAAAAGTTCTTTTATCAAATAGAATACAGACTCATCAAATGCCTTAGAAAATTTGACTAAAGCCTCATTTAGAATTCGATTTTCTTCATTTGTCAAATTATACGTATCCTTCCAATATGAAGTAAAAACATATTCGTTATTTATTTGAGACAACACTAAATTTCTACCGGATAATTCTGGGCGCAATTCACTTTCCAATTCCCCATGGCGAACACGAGTGCTTAAATAAGCTACAAGTCCATATTCACTGTATAAAAACTTATCTACAATATAATCATAGATATCTTTAAACACTTCATAGATTCCATTACTTTTGACAGAAATTTCAGACTTTACTTCTTGGTTATAGTTTGTATTTTCCATCAAAAGATAACTATCATCAAAGTCTATATAATAAATAGACTTCTTCTCCTTAAAGAGAATATCAAAGTATCGAGAATATCTCTTATACATGCTATCCAACTCTGGAAGTTTCCATTTTTTGATTGATACGACATCTGCATATATTTTACTATTATCGATATTTTGACTCACTTTATATACAAACAAGGCATCAACAACAGACTTCAATTCATCCTCATAAATTTGTCTCTTAAATGTATTCAGATGAACTAAATACTCCAAAATAACCTTTCGTTCTTCTAACCTATCCTGAAAACTTGAAATGTTGAAATAGTGTCTTAATGTCTCATTATCATTCATTACACCAAAGAATGCTTCTATTCGCTCAATAGACGCTTTTCCTTCTAATTTTTTAATCAGTTCTGATGGTTTAAACGCATCATTAAGCTCACAGAATTCAAATAAGATAAAACTCTTATCCACAATTTTCTTGCAGTTGACTCCTACAAAAATTGCCAAATCTATCGTTCTATCAAATCCACAATATAATTGCGATTGCATATACTCTATGATAGAAGCCGTATTAACCTTAGCTACAAGATTTACATTCAATGTATAATAATCAACATATGTTTCTATCGCCTTGGAAATCAATTTTTGTTTAAAAAGACATTCTATCTTTCGACTGATAACTTTTTGTTTAGAAGGCAAACACAAAGATGCATCAGTCTCCAACTTAGCCAACAAATCCAAGCTCTCTATATATTGACCTTTTCGTAAGTATATTTCAGCATTGTGTCTCTCCCTAAAAGTTCGGCATAAAGACGCATCTGAAGTTACTTCTTGCTTTATTCTACTTTCCCACAATCTGCACGAAACAGAATTTCCAAATGACCGAAAACTCTTTAAGTATTCTAAAGACATAGCTTTATCCTCAAAATAAAGTGAAGCTTCTGGATCAAAAGCCCATGAATTTACCAATTTCAAACGCCCATCAATATTCTGATTTTCCTCGCGCTTTAGAAAACAAGTCAAATCTGTTGCAATGTGGAAGCTATATAAATTTTTGTCTATCTTATATAAATTATATATGGAATCGGCAACATCTTCACTATTCAATATTTTGAATACTAATTGTGCTATTTGATTTAACGGAGCATTTTTACCTATCAAAGGTTCTTGAAAATCTTTTTTAAGATGAATCAAACACCGACTATATATCACACATACATCAAATATCGAAGTTTCTGCATCACAAAAATCACGACAAATTTCGATACACTTTGCATAGTTTCCTTTATAGTATTCATCTAAAATTGAAACAAAAGATGAATTGTAAAATCCAGGCATATCAATGCTTTCGCCTAAATATCTTAATACTGGCCAAAGTTCTCTATCATGCGATATAGAATACAGCTCTAGAAGATCATCCTTAAACGACTTATATTCTTTACCTGTAACAACAACCGACTTGACTAATGTTACTAATATTTCATATCTATCAACCAATGCTGACAATGACTCAAACAGACAAATCTTACTCAAATCAACATCTTTGTAATAATTGAAATAATTGAGTCTAAATAGCAAATATTTATAATAATCTTCATGAAGCTCATTTCTATTTCTTTTATATGATGCATGTAAGTTATCATCGTAAGAATATGGAGCTAAGTCACTTGAACTTCTATCAAAAAGACATTTAAAGATATAGAGAATATAATTGTTATTTTTATCAATAGCTCGTTCCAGCTCATCTGACATCATTTTAATAGACAACGAACGTTCATCCGCATATTCATAAACAAGAAACTGGCTTTCATAATACCATAAAGAAATTCCAATCTCTGAACGAACTTTATCTAATAGATTTTGGCATTCATCATACTTACCTTTTAAAAAAGATTGTTCATATTCAATTCTATATTTGACAAATACCCTTATTTCTTTTTTATATTTTCTCAAACAAGAAATTATCCATTTTATTTCAGACTCTAAATCATATGCACGATAGAATTTAGATGATTTTTGGCAAAGGTCACTTAAATTCTGAGGGAAAGGAACTCCCCAAATTAGTTTTTTGCCATTAGGCAATCTTCTTGCTACAAAATCCATCAAATACCTCTGACCATCCAAATCCTTAATTTCCTTCAGTTTATAGATGGTTTCTTGGAAATTAAAATTTTGCAACAATTTGGAAAAAGACTCCTCGTACTGATAAGAAGGTATTTTTCCTGAAGCATTAGTTCCAAACACCTCAAACACACCTTTTAATGATGGCGTCATACATGGTATAAATCTTCTTCTATTCATAACACTAAAATTGTATATCACCAATACAGCGTCCCCACTATTTATCAGCGGGTTAGCCGTACCAGTATTTTTGAATAAAGTTTTGATTTTCTAAAATTTAATATCAAGCGATGGCTTGGGATGGTTTCGTTAACTCCGCAAGCGTACCATCTTCAAAATGGCGAACATAGCCACATGGTAAGAACGAGGCATCAACCTCCTCTCCACAAAGTATGAGAGTAAGGATATCCTCGATGTACTCACCAAAGTTCACTTTGTTCAATTTGCAACTTTCCAACAACCCGAACATAAATGCCAAATTCTGGGCAGTGAAGTGACTTATTGTCTGACCAATAAGATATAGGTTTATCCAATCTAGAAATCTTCATATTATCATTTTAAATTATCAGCCAACCCCTACTTTAACAAGTAAGGCATATTTTATATTCAACTTGTTTTATTAAACTTCGAAACTACATTTTTTCTCTCATCATCATTCAGGAACTTAAACATAGTATGAGCGAATATCTTGTAATGGTTTCTGTTTGCCAAAATGAACTCGGGAATATTCTCCAAGAAAGAATACTCATCCATATTTTCCTTGAATGTATAGACTCGCTTCTTATCCATACCTTTTCTAGAGATGCTATCATAGAACAACAAAGCCAATTCCTCATTGGTCAGTTGCGCTTGGATAAAATTCAAATAACCAATGGCAACATCCTTTTGTTTTTCACCTCCCCAATGATGAATGACAAAAGTTATCAAATTATGAATATAACGGAAGAAGAAACCTGCATTACAGCCTTGACTCTCCACATATTCATCATAAGCATGACCTAAATCATACATGGCGGTTTCTAATTCTGTCTTTTGATAATTGTCTTTTAACAAAATCGTCATTGCTTCTTTAAAGTCTGCCTCTTTGTCTAGTTTGTGATCATAGAAATCAACAAACGAATGATAAAACTCAAAAAGATTCTTAGACTTTAGCTTAGAATTAAGACAAATTTGTTGGTTCACCTCTGTTCTTACTTGATAGAGCATGGACATGATATTAAAGAATGTTCCTTCAAATCTTTGACGATAGGCATCTAACTGATTTTTTTCAAATTGAACTTGCTGCACACGAAAGGTAACAAACAAAAACAATGTTGATATAAAAGCAAGTATAGTGCCAATGGTTCCGGAAATAAAGTCACCAACATTAGACGACAACTGGGATTTCACAGTTTCCTGTACGTCAGTAAATGTAGAATATAGGTATATGTAATAGAAGGAAATTCCAACACATACAAATCCTAGAATACCAGCCGCCCATAAAATAATCTTATATGTTCTTCCCATAACTCTATGAATCTAAATATGATAAAACTTGATGGGCTTGCTCATTAAGAGAAGCATAAGTTGGATACCCTGTAGCGCCTTCATATTTAACCCTATTAGTGACATCTACATTCATACCCATATTGGTAATATTGGCAACAGATAACATTCTTGTTTTTCCATTGAATGATACCTCAAAGGCTACATCTTGACATTCATAAGCATCTATCTTGCAAGTTTCACCCTTATCTTTTTCTTTTTTCAGTTTTTCAAAGAGTGTTTCAAATCCAGGAATATAGTTATTCTTGGGTGCGACGAAAGACACTTCTGTTGCACAACCTGCAAACATCTGCTGCTTGGCAGTACCACTTACTGCATTATTTTTTATCCCTTTCAAGATAACTCGTTTAGCGCCACCAACAGACTCCATATTTAACTTCAAGACCTTTGGCATCAGATAAGGTCTAAGCACAAGCGTATATTCCTCAGACAGGGCATTGCTCAAAAACTCTCTTAATGCTTTTTCCAAAACGGTGACAATACCATTTTGACCGATTCTTTCCACTAACAGAAAGCATTCTTCTGTATTAGGCTTATGATAAAACATAAAGTAGAAAGGTCTCAAGCTAGCATCTTCTTTTTTCTTAACATACTTAGAACGACCAGTTTTGATTTCTATTATATCTTCCTGTGTTCCATACTCACCGCTTTCTATAATTCCATCAATAAATGTCGTATGGCGATGATATTCCCAGCAGGCATCACCTATTCTTCGCAGCCTACTTACTTTTTTAGCTTGCTCATCATTGTAAAGGGCTAACTCAACATCTTGCTTCCAAGACAAAAATAGCTGATCAACTAAACTCAGAAAGTCCTTTCCATGATCAAAACTAGATAAGTTTTCCAAATCTTTATTTTTAAAGCGCTTATATAAAGTAATACAGTAGACACTTAAACTGATAGTATTCATAGTTTGAAAATATTATACTCATTTTACAATCGAGAACCTTAATCTAAAAATTCTTTATCTAACATAAGACACTTATTTGTATAAATCTACATTGATATCGAATGGTGAATCGAAGTCTTTCAGCATTGCATGCTTTGTATCTTTCTCTGAGAGATTGGCATGCTCTGTAGGAATTTTCCTATCGATACCGAGGGTATCATCGAGAATAGAGATACCACCATCAGCCTCAGGATGATAGAAGTTGCAACCTTCTCTTCAAACTCTCGCTCGCTGAAATTGTCGAATTTGCTATCAGGGATAGCATATGGGGCACATTTGCCTGGTTCCGAAAGCATCTTATAGACATCGGACCGGAAGCGGATTTCATTAAGATTTTTGTCCTCAACTCTCACAAAGACAAAGGTGGTAAGAAAACAGCCTCACGGACAACACGTTTACCTCGACTGTTTATCATGATACGGCTTTCCAAAGTGCGTCGGATCTGTTGCTACAAAACCATTTTCAGCTACATATCCTTCACTTTTTGCCATGGCTTCGCCGTCGTCCCCTGCAATAGTGGACGTAACCTGTGAGTGTATATTTGTCTCTTTCATCATGCGAATCAAGTTCGTTTTTTGAT
>ERZ773136.3295-NODE-3295-length-12197-cov-5.281502_pt1 | contig 12197 bp, 5 predicted proteins | sample MGYA00580855_ERZ773136 | MGnify/ENA primary metagenome ERZ773136 (study PRJEB29015, sample SAMEA2737860) | human gut metagenome | biome: human gut; feature: human-associated habitat; material: faeces | place: China | collected 2012 ... | reverse complement strand
GTGGCGAGGGCCGCCAGACGCTCCCGCCCTGTGGCGCTTTCGCACAGCAGGGTCAGGCGGCACTCCGGCCTTTGGTCCAGCAGTTTTTCCGCCAGGCGCAGCAGCCGCCCCGCGTCCGCGGCATCCCGGACGGCACAGAGCACCTGCCCGTCCCCTTCTGCCCGGCGGCAGGCCCCGTCCCCGGCAGGGGCAAAATAGTCCGTATCCACCGGATACGGCAGGGTCACGACGCCCCGCTGTTCCAGATCGCGGCTTTCCGCTTCTGCCGCCAGCCTGATGACCAGATCGCTCTGCCGCATCTGGCGGCATTGCAGCAGATGGCGGACAAGGCCCCGCCCGTCGGCAGCCAGCCCGTCGGACGGCAGCCCTTCCGCAAAGCAGACCGCGAACGTGTCGGGGAACGCGTCCCTGAGGAACAGCCCCTGCTCCAGCGCCGAAGAAAGCAGCACCATATCCGGCACAAAGCCGCTCTGCCGCAGCAGGCGGAAGGCCTGCAGGGCCTGCCGGCCCGTCTCCACGGCCCTGTCCAGCACCGTGCCCGCCCCATCCCCGGCAAGACGGCGGGACCGGGAAGGCGAAAGCACCACATGCCGCACCCCGGGCACACTGAAATTCCGTCTGCCCCGGCAGGAGGCGAACAGGATCTCGTGCCCGGGCTGCGCGGCAAAGGCCGCCAGCAGCGGCCCCAGGTCCCCCGGGAAGGTGTGGTTGACGAAAAGGATGCGCATGTGTGTGTTCTGGAAGGGATGTTGCACGGGGCGGCCACAGGGCCGCCCCGCCTGGATAAGGTTTAACTGTTGGTATGTTCCAGGATGAAGACCTGCTGGGCCATCTCGCCATTGTCCGACGACGCGTCGGAATCATGCTGGAGATTGGTCTCCAGGGTCAGTTGACTATCCTTGGACGTAAAGACGTGGGTATCATCGGTGGAAGAATCGTTCTCCGTCCACTTGCTCATATCCAGCGTCAATGTTTCCTGACCGTCGGGATTGGTACCCAGCGTGATGCCGTACTTGTCGGCCAGCTCCTGGATGCTGGTCAGGCTCAGGGCATCATTGCCCTTCAACAGCACTTCGATGCTGTTCACGATGGGACCTTCGTTGTCATCCGTTCCGCCCTTGAGCAGAGTCTTCAACGTCAGATTGCTGTCATCGGACACCATGAAGTCGATGCCGCTGCCGCCGCTGACCAGATAATCATTGTTGTCGTAGACGATGATGTCGTTGCCTCTGCCGCCGAAGATGGCATCCTCACCTGCACCGCCGTCGATGTAGTCGTCACCGCCCATGCCGCCGAAGAGCCGGTCGTCGCCGTCGGCATCCGTGCCTTCCACGGACTGGATGAAGGCGTCCAGATCTTCACTAGTGCCCAAGGTCTTGATGTCAGCGACCGTATCGGCAGCCAGGTTTTCAGGCTTGTCATCCCCCACCAGCAGGTCGTCGCCCGTACCGCCGTAGAGGCTGTCATCACCGGCACCGCCGTAGAGGCTGTCATCACCGGCACCGCCAAAGATCGTGTCATCACCTTCCTGACCAAAGAAGATGTCATCCGCTCTGGAGCCGATGATGGTGTCGTCACCACCTTCGCGTCCGGTGTCGTCTAAAGAGACGTTCTCTACTTTGGTGCCGTCGGTATTCCACACATTGCCGTCGGCATCCACAAGATAGATCGTATCACCCTCCCCCAGCCGCGTCTCGTAGCCCAGTTCCTTATAGTGCCGCAGGGCATAGTCGATGGTCCTGCTATGGTCCCAGCCCTCGAATTCCGGGCTCTTCAGCAGGTCGGCATTCTGTTCCAGCCAGGCGAAGACGGCCGCGCCGGAACCGAAAGTGATTTTGTCTGCCTCGAGGGCCTCCTTGATAGCGCCATTCTTCATCAAATCCGCCAGCAAAAGATCCGTATTGAGCGCATCACCGTAGATGATGCCGGACGAGGCGGACTCGGCCGCCGTGATGGTGTCCTGCCCCATGTCCGCCAACTTCTCCTCTGTACGGCCTCCCAGGTCACCCGCAAGGATGGTCCCGGCGATGCCAGCACCACCGCTGATGAGGAAGCGATTAGCCGCATTGTTGTTATCAGCAGGCAGCTGCATCGTCACTTCCAGCGGGACATCTACAGTGATGCTGTCCGTATCACCATCGGCGTCCTCGGTCTTGAACACGAGCTCGAATTTGTTGGTATAAGCTCCATCTTCTGGGACACGGAACTGTTGGTACTGTTCCATGGTCCAGTTGTCGTCCTTGTCCAGCGTGACAGTGAAGACGTCACCATGGGTATCTGTCGTACCCGTCAGGATGGAGCCTTCACTCCCTTCGGCAACGTTCACGGTCACCGGGGTTTCCACACCGTTGATTATAAGCGTGATCGTACCGGACTTGCCGTTCTCCGCCATCTCGATCCCCATCGCCTCGAAATCGAACCTGATGGGTACATCACTGTCAGCAAAGCCATCAGCACCGGGCTCGGCCTTCACGCTCCCCTCATTGACAATGATGGGATCATCCCCCTTGGTGACGAAGTCAAAGCCCTTGATAACGAAATCGCTGTTCTCCTTGCTATTCGGGTCTGACTTGTTGTCCACGGCCGAAACGATGACTTGATCAAAGCCGTCTGCAATAAACTCATCCCTATTGAAGGTGAAGTCACCCTCCTTAGCATCGCTTGTAACAAGCTCAGTATGGACGATCTCGCCGTCCCGGTAAAAAGTGAGCAGCGCCTTTTCCGATGCGCCATCCCACCTGTTATCTGTAGGACCGTCATTACCGGTATAGAAGGCCCCAAAATCGATGCGGAAGCCATAGGCCAGATTCCCTTGCAGGTCGATCACAAGACCTGCGCTACTGCGCCCATCAGGAGAGACCGACAGTTCTTGGTCGTGGTATGACTTGTAATCTTCGATCTGATTTTTAGAGGTGACCATGAGCCCCCAGTCGGATTCTGGAGCCGGACGTGTCCCTCCATTCGGCAAATTCTGGGAAGTCCCGCCATTATAGGGGCTATACTGCAATGTGAAATTCTCATTCCGTGTATAGTTGCCGATGACAGGATGATCATCTTCCATGGCTACATTTTCGCCGCTAAGTTGGTAATCAACCTTTACACCATATATTTCGACCTGCCCATTCCAAAATTGTGTTTTAAGAGAACTAGTTATTGCTTCATACGTGATGTTTCCGTTCTCATCTTTTACGGGATCACCATTCTCATCTACTACCTGTTTATAATTGATAAAGGAAATATCTTCATTCGTATGCTTCAGATTTTGCGAGTCAGGATTTTCTGGCTTGACGCTGGAGACAGGCCCATCGACAACCTCGATGCTCGGCTCATCATCCTTGATGGTCAGGTCCAGCTCGACATTTTTCGATGCCGTATCATCGTCGCCGTCCGTTACCGTCACCTTCACGCCGACGCCCTTCAGGTGCAGCTCATCATCAGCAGCAGTCTTATCGTGCCTCAGGGTGCCCTGGCCGGTCATTTCCAGGGTCACCGTGCCGGTGTCTTCAGCCACGGATACGGTGAAGATGTTCCTCCCGCCGGCCGTCCCCTTGAGGATACCACCCTCCAGTTGCAGCGTTACATTATATTCCTCGCCATCCACGATGGCTTTGAGGCCGGAATTCGCATCTTCTCTATACGTGAGCTCATATTTCGTGGAGCTGCCCTCTGTATCCGCTCCGACCTTGATATCGAACAGCGCGGATGCGTTAAACGGCTGGAGCGCTGTTTCCGTCGACTCGATCAGCTCCAGCGAGGCAGAAACACCCTCTTTCACCGTCACCTGCGGCTCATCGTCAATGATGTCCACAGTCACAGACTGGCCGGTGTTTGCTCCGTTGATGGAGATGGCAAAGGAGTCAGCGTCGTCTGCACGCTTTGTCGGCGTGCCATTATCGAGATGCTCATAGCGCTTTTGCAGCTCATATGTGTAGTCGATGGTGAGCTGGCCGTCGCTCCCCAGTTGGGCATTGGTGATGGTGAGCACACCGTATTCACCGGGGACGGACTTGTCGTCGACAACAGAGACACTATCATCGGCACCGACCGTCACGGTCGCACCACCAATGGTCACCGTACCAGCCTGGCCGTGCATGTCCACCACCAGCTGGCCCGCGCCGGTCTTGCTATTGGAATCATGCACCAGACCGTCTTCGTCGACCTGCAAATCCGTCTTGCTACCCTCGTCGATGGTGGGCGGGATAGTCGTTACCGTCACAGAGCCTGTGGCCGTATCGCCATCGGCATCCGTCACCGTGATGTCGAACGTATAGCTGTCGTCCTTGCCATCGGCAATGTCCTGATGGGCTCTTGTGTAGACGATCTTGTAGCCACCGTCTGCAGTGCTAATGATAATCAGATCCTTGTCTTGACCTTCGGAAGGGATGAACTCGTATTTTCCGTCACCATTATATCCCCCTACTGTAAAGGTGTAGTACTTCTCCCCGACTTTAACAGAGATCGAGGCCACGCTTTCCGGGGAATCCAGAGAAAAATAGTCCGCACCTACAGAGAACTTTTCCAGCGGGATCTTGATGGTCTCCGCAGTATCCTTGACAAGCCCCTCAGGCTGGGTGACCTCCAGCACAGGGGCGTCATCCAGGGCATTGGCCGTAATCGTACCTGTGGCGGATCCCCCATCCGTCGTGACGGTGACAGTAAACTCATCCGCCAGGTGGGAGTCCCCTCTCCCGTTATCCCGATTGCCACCATCTACGGGGGTGTTAAGCGTGTAGGTGTAGTCGATCTTGATCGTGCCATCAGGCGTTACGGATGAGACATGGACATCACTTATGTAGCCATGCTTGCCCCGTATGACCTCATTCCCTATTTCAACGATATCACCGTTTTTATCGATGGTTATCGTTATTGATTTACTTGAGGGCGATTCTATGACTATGGTCCCGTCAGCATGGTCCAGATTGACGGTGATACTGCCCTGAGCGGTATTTCCGACAGGGTCGGTTACCTCCGTTTCACCTTCAGAACCGATAAGGGCACCCCCCATGATGATATTCCCTTCATCGGTGGTGACCGTATCGCCTATGACAGTAGGCTCCCTGAACACGGTCTCATAGTCCTCGCTGACAGTGACCGCATCTCCATCAGCATCTGTGATCGTCAGGCTGATATCATAGCTGTTCTTCTCCCCGCCGATATCTCCCTCGGGGCGGGTATAGGTGAATATGCCCGTCCCCTTGTCATAGGACAGTGAACCATATTTCCCGGTATCTTCAGGCCCTGTAAACGTGATCGTGTCACCATCATCGCGGGAGAAGTGCAATTGCCCATCCTCATCACGCGTCACTTCGATGCTGAACTCCATGCCGTTGACCTTCACCGTGAGCATGGCAGGAGCATCTTCTCCCCCTACGTCAGCGCCAAATTTGAGGTCTTCCAGCTTGGTGTTGCCCGGCGTGGCGCCGATAGTGAACAGGATCTCAAGCGAATTGTCATCGTAATTCCCTGCTCCGTCCAGAGTCATAAAATCGATCTTGCCCGGCTCCACCGGCGCGTCGTCCCTGATGGATACGTCCACGGTGATGCTGGAGGGCGTGCCGTCCGCAAGCGTCACCTTTAGCTTGCCGCTGAAACCATCGGCCAGCTCGTCTGGTTGGTCGGGCTCCATATGTCCGGTATAGGCCTTGGTCTGCACGAACGTCACCTTGCCGTCTTCGTTCACATACAGCTTGCCGTACACATCGTCCTGTGCATCCATCACCGGCACTTCCTGATTCGGTACCAACGTTGCGCCCAGCGCCTCAAGCTGCTCCGTAGGAATCTCCACGTCAACAGTCTGCTTGGTCAGCACGTTGGCGTCGTCACCGGTCACGCTGCCTTTCACTCCGGCCAAATCGGTACCTTCTACCCTGAAGCTGATACTGTCAGTATCCTTGTCATCATCGCCATCCGTCACGGTCACTTGCAACGTATAGTCCCGATCCGCACCGCTGTCCGCCAAGGGCGTGAAAAAGATCTGCCCATCCTCGCCGATCCTCACCGAACCGATACCGGCAAAGGTATAGACCCCATTAGATAGTACACCTATCTTGCCATCGATCTGCAGCTGAAGGGCTTCCAGTGTATTCTCACCATCTGCACCGTAGTCAGAGTCCAGTGTGCCGATCTTCACCTTCTGGCCATACTGCGCATCGTTGCCCTGGGTCACCGTCACTGTCGGGCCGTCATCCTTGATGGTCAAGTCCAAATTGACGTCGACACTTTTCTCGTCTCCGTCACCATCCGTCACGGTCACCTGCACGCCGATGTCCTCAAGCTTCAGCCCCTCATCGGCGCTGGTGCTATCAGGATGCTTCAGGCTGCCATTCCCGGTCAAAGACAGGTAGACCTCGCCTTTTTCGTCTACAGACACATAGAAGATCTCCTCACCCTCGGCCGTGCCGGAGATCCTGTTCCCTTCCTCGTTCAGGGTGAGCTCAATGTCATAGACCTGGCCATCCACGATGGCTTGCAGATTTTCTCCGGCCCCTTCGCCCAGCGTGAGCTTGTATGTACGGCCGGCTTCGCCGTCTGCACCTGCGTCCACGGTTAGAAAGTCATTGATATCCACTTTAGCCTGATGGGACGCCTCTCCGCTCTCGTCCACTTCCATGGAAGCCTCTCCAGGCGCCCCTATCGTCGGTGCATCGTCCACCACGTTCACCGTGATGGTCGTGCTGGCGCTGTCGCCGTCCGTGTCCGTCACCGTCACGGTCAGGTCATGGGAGATCTGCGTATCCGTAGCAGGATCGCTCTTGACGTGTTCCGTGGTGTTCCTGTCGAGACTGTAGCTGAAGTCCAGCTTGCCCGTGGCAGAGTCATAACCCGTCACAGACAAGGTGCCTTCATCCGTGCTCACGACCTTACCGGTCAGCGCGCCGTTCTCGAATACCACCACGCCGCCGATGACGATGGACGCCACACCGTCAGGCGCGTTGATGCTCAGGGAGCCTCCGGCCATGGTGGGCGCATCCTTCTCCCCAGCCTGAGAACCGCCTGCCAGGCCGGCTTCATAGACCGTCACCACCTCCGTGGCCGCACCGACACCGGAAGGCGTCACGGTCACACCATGATCGACTTCAGAGTAAGGGCTGGGCTCCACCGTATCTGTGGCAAGCTGCGTGCCGCCATCAAAACCGATGTCCAGGCGCCCCAGATGGTCAAGGCCGTCCAGCAGGTCGCTGCCGCCGTATTCGTTATAGCGGCCGCCGCGCGCGGCGCTGCTGCCGGAGGCAGGACCGGCGGCAGGCATCAGGTCTTCGTCAAGGGCGGCGAAGAAGTCCTGCCCGCTGATCTCCACGCCGTCCACCTGGAAGGAGGGCATCTCTTCCTTGGAATAGGTGGTATAGAACCCCTGCAACTGGATGGAAGCGCCATCCTCGAACGTCAGGACGAGGTTGTCGCCGCTGCGGGTCAGCGTCGCGGCATCCGCAGGAAAGTCAAAGATGAAGCGCCCGTCAGGAGCGCTGGGGACGGTCTGCGTGGTACCAGCAGCAGGCTTGGCAAGACGGATATCGGCCATGAGGGACCCCCGGAGAAAAAATGGTATCTTTCAAAAAATAGGTAAACGTCAAAAGCCCTGCACCAACACGTGGTCAGGACAGGGCTCGGCTCTGCAAGGCACGCTCAGGGAGCGTCCGGCGAAAGGCAGGGGGAAGACATAAAAAAATCCTGCCATGCCAGATGATTGCATATACTTTGCCCCTGTAAGGAACACGATGACGCAAATCCCTGGAATCAGGCAGGAACGCTACAGGCCATCCATCAGTGACAGCCAGATGCGAACAGATACTATTTTTGTGCCGGTGCTGTCAAGGGGCATCATGCCCGGCACCGCCGACGGCGGCCAGAAAAACCGTCGCCAGGGGAGGCAGCCCGGGGCAGGCGGACGCGGCCCGCCGGATCGCCGTCAGGTAAAAAAGCGGCAGCGTGCCGACCAGCGCCCTGACCGCAGGCCCCATCCCCATCGGCCTCCCCGGCTGCCGCCCGACCACCACAGGCTGGCCCTCCCCATCCGGCCGGCAAGAACGCTCTCCAGGAGACAAAAGGAGACCTCCCGGCAGGGCAGCCCGCGCGGGAGGTCTCAAGAAAAGACGCCTTGTCAGGACAGGCCTAGAACAGGCCGGTCACCTGGCCGGATTCCAGATCCACGTCCACATTGCGGAAGGCCGGACGCGAACCCGTACCGGGCATGAGGCTGATGTCGCCGGCCACCGGCACCACCAGGCCCGCGCCGCCGTAGAACAGGCAGTCGCGCACGTGCAGGCGCCAGCCCGTGGGCGCCCCCTTGAGGGCGGGGTTGTCGGACAGGGAGTACTGGGTCTTGACCATGCAGATGCCCAGTTCTTCGGCGTCGGGACGGGCCTGCAGTTCCTTGATGCGCTGCTTGGCCAGCGAGGAGAATTCCACGCCGTCGGCGCCGTAGACTTCCTTGGCGATGGTCTCGATGCGCTGTTCGAAGGGCATGGACCAGTCGTACAGGGGAGCGAAGTTGTTGGGCTCGTTGCAGGCATCCATGACGGCATCGGCCAGTTCCAGGGCACCGTCGCCGCCCTTGAGCCAATGCTCGGACAGGGCCACGCGCGCCCCGGCTTCTTCACAGATGCGGCGGATGGCGGCGATCTCGTTCTTGCTGTCGGTGGCAAAGGCGTTGATGCAGACCACCGGCGACACGCCCGAACGGCGCACGATGCCGATGTGGCGCAGCAGGTTCACGCAACCGGCTTCCACCAGGCCCACGTCCTCGCGGGTGTAGGGCTCGGGCAGCGGACGGCCGGGCATGGGCGGCTGGGCACCGCCGTGGTTCTTGAGGGCGCGCACCGTGGCCACGATGACGGCGGCATCGGGCTTGAGGCCGCTCATGTGGCATTTGACGTTCCAGAACTTTTCGTAACCGATCTCGGAGCCGAAGCCGGATTCCGTCACGTGGATGTCGCTGAGTTTGAGGGCCACGCGGTCGGCGATGATGGAGCTCTGGCCCAGGGCGATGTTGCCGAAAGGACCGGCATGCACCAGCACGGGCTGGCCCTCGATGGTCTGGATCAGGTTGGGCTTGCTGGCTTCCAGCAGCCAGGCCATCATGGCGCCGTCCACTTCCAGGTCGGCCGTGGTCACGGGGTTGCCCGCGCGGTCAAAGGCCAGCACCACGCGCGACAGGCGCTTGCGCAGGTCGGGCAGGTCGCGGGCCAGGGACATGATGGACATGATCTCCGAGGCGGCCGTGATGTCGAAGCGCGAGCGCATCATGAAACCGTCGTTGCGGCGGCCGTCGCCTTCGATGCCGATGATGACGTTGCGCAGGGCCTGACAGCAGAAGTCCATGGCCCAGCCCATGCCCACGCGGGTGGGGTCGATGTTGAGGCGGCGCATGCCGGACAGGCGTTCCAGCTTTTCGTCGTCATAGTTGCGCTCGTGCTGCATGCGCGAGGTCAGGGCCACCATGGCCAGGTTGTGGGCCGAGGTGATGGCGTGGATGTCGCCGGTGAAATTCAGGGAATACGGCGTCAGCGGGATGCACTGGGCCAGACCGCCGCCCGCGGCGGAGCCCTTCATGCCCATGGTGGGGCCGCCCGAAGGCTGGCGGATGGCCGCCGTGGTTTTGACACCACGCTTGGAGAGGCCCTGCACCAGACCGATGGTAGTGGTGGACTTGCCTTCGCCCAGCGGGGTCGGCGTGATGGCGGTCACGTCCACATATTTGCCATTGGGCCTGTCAGCCAGACGGCGCAGCACCGCCTGTTGCTCGATCTTGCCCATGTAGTGGCCGTAAGGCAGCAGCTCGTCCTTCTCAAGCCCCAGCTCGGCAGCCAGGGTTTCCACAGTTTTCATAGATTTTTCGGCATCCTGGGCGATCTGCCAGTCAGGGTGCTTGGTGGGATCAAGAGCCATGGCTTCTCCTTTTTTGTTTGCCTGTTACTTATCCTTTTACAGGGCTTTGGGTCAAGCAAATGCCTGCCTCCGGCTTGCCTTTGCATGCCATCTGCAGCATGCTTTGCGGATGGAAAGATCCCAGCCCTTTCTTTTGCGCTGCACGCACGGCCGGCTGGTCCTGGAACTGCGCCTGCTGCCCGCCGGGCAGGACTGGCAATTGCTACTGACCGGCGGTGATGCCCATATCGGTGCCGTGATCCTGGCCGAGCCCGCAAACGCCATGCCCCCGGACGTCCCGGAAGCCATGTCCGCCCGCACCGCCGGGGGCAGGTCACGACCGGGCGTCATGTCCGACACCGCCTCTTCCGGGACGGAAGATGGCGTGCGCCTGCATGTCCTGCGTCGTACAGGGCACCACGACGACAAGGCCGCCCTGCCGCTGGCGCGGGACTATTGCCGTGCGCTGAAGGCCACGGTATGTGTCAGCGCGGGCATCCACTATGACCATATCAGCCGCGAGGAGATCGACACGGTACTGGCCCTGGCCCGCATGCTGGGAGCCTGCGGCCTGCGCCGTCTCCGGAGGCTACAGGAGAACGACCATGCTGACAGTGAAAGATCTTGAAGAATTCGAGAACTACATGCGCTCCGGCGAGCTGGAGACCGACTTCAAGGACGGCTGCGAAAACGACCGCTACTATCTGCTGGAGCTGCTGGAAAAATTCATGGACGTGGCCGAACTGGCCGACGAGACGGCCACCAAGGTCATCTTCCGCGGCCAGATAGGCCTGCTGGCCGGTGCGGGGGCCACCCCCGAAGGTGAGAAAAAGTAACGGGAAAGATATTTTTTGAGGGAAGGAGAGCTTTCCTCCGGGCGCGCGGCTCTTGATGCCCGCAGATCCCTGTGGCGCAACGGCCCGGCCCTTACGGCCCCTTGAGCCTATTGCCGGTACACGAGATGGGCCCCTCGCCCCTCAGGCCCTTTCCCCACGCGTCATTCCGCAAAGGCCCCGCCTGCCATCGGCAGACGGGGCCTTTGCCATCATCAGGATATGTTTTCGCAAGAACTCCCCTGCCCTACGCCAGCATGCCGGGCAGGGACAGCACATCGTGCATGGCCGCGCAGAGGCGCTCCACGTCCTCGCGGGGGCTCACATAGGGCGGCATCACATAGACCAAACGGTTGAAGGGCCGTATCCAGACGCCCCGCCGCACGAAAAAGTCCTGCATGGCGGCCATGTTCACCGGCCGGGTGGTCTCCACCACGCCGATGCTGCCCAGCACACGCACGTCTTCCACCTGCGGCAGTTCCCGGCAGGGAGCCAGGCCCGCTGTCAGGGCCGTTTCCAGCATGGCCACCTGCTCCTGCCAACGCCCTTCAGCCAGGATGTCCAGGCTGGCGCAGGCCACGGCACAGGCCAGGGCGTTGCCCATGAACGTGGGCCCGTGCATGAAGACCATGCCGTCCCGGCAGATGCCCTGGGCCACTTCTTCCGTGCAGGCCGTGGCGGCCAGCGTCATGACGCCGCCGGTCAGGGCCTTGCCGCAGCACAGGATGTCCGGGCAGACACCGGCCCGCTCCGCGGCGAACAGCGTCCCGGTACGGCCAAAGCCCGTGGCGATCTCGTCGAAGACCAGCAGGGCCCCGTGCTCACGGCACAGGCGGGCCATGCCGCGCAGATAGTCGGGATGATAGAACCACATGCCGCCCGCGCCCTGCACCAGCGGCTCAAGGATGACCGCCGCGATGCGCTCGCCCTGCTCCGCGAAGATGCGGCGGGCGTCATCCAGGCTGGCCGGATCGAAAGGCTGGTCAAAACGGCAGGAAGGCCGTTCCATGAAGATCTGGCGCGGCAGCATATGCGTGAACAGGCAATGCATGCCGGTCACGGGATCGCACACCGACATGGCGCCGGTGGTATCGCCGTGATAACCGCCCCGGGGCGTGAGGAAGCAGGTGCGCTGCTTCTGGCCGATGCCCTGCTGGTATTGCAGGGCCATCTTCAAGGCCACTTCCACCGACACGGAGCCTGAATCCGCCAGAAAGACACGCGCCAGGCCCTGCGGCAGCATGGTCAGCAGGCGTTCGCCCAGCTCCACGGCAGGCGCATGGGTCAGACCGCCGAACATCACATGCGGCATCCTCCCGGCCTGCCGCTGGGCCGCAGCCACCAGACGCGGATGGTTGTAGCCGTGGATGGCCGTCCACCACGAGGACATGCCGTCCACCAGCTCCCTCCCGTCGCGCAGCCTGATGCGCACGCCCGATGTGCCCACCGCCTCCCGCACCGGGAGCGGGTTCAGCGCCGACGTATACGGGTGCCACAGGT
>ERZ773136.3276-NODE-3276-length-12250-cov-5.069865_pt1 | contig 12250 bp, 10 predicted proteins | sample MGYA00580855_ERZ773136 | MGnify/ENA primary metagenome ERZ773136 (study PRJEB29015, sample SAMEA2737860) | human gut metagenome | biome: human gut; feature: human-associated habitat; material: faeces | place: China | collected 2012 ... | reverse complement strand
AACTGCTGCACGATACCCTGCTGCGCAATCCTTTCGATGCCGCGGCCATGCTCCTGCTGGCCCGCCTGTATCTGGACGGCGACGAGGATCCGGCCATGGCCGAGCTGCTGGCCCGCAAGAGCGTGGGCCTGCGCGACACGCCCGAAGGCTGGCAGGTACTGGCCCGGGCCCTGCGCGCCTTGGGCCGTGAAGAGGAAGCCAGCCTGGCCGAGGCGCATGCCTCCGTGGGCTAGCAATCAGGCGGGGGCGGCAGCTGAGGAAGGGGCTTTGCCGCATTCCGCCGTCTGTGCTCGTGAGGGCAAGGGGATGCCCCGCGCCTTGGGGGGCTGTGGCGGCCCAAAAGCCCTTCGCCCAAACGGGCCGGGAAGGAAAAAGGATGGGCGGCCATCTCTTCATCCAGGATGGCTGGAAGATATTTCTCCGCTTCGTGTGTCCGGCGGAGAGGATGCGGGACGGATCAGCCGTACCGTGCATCGTGAAGAGGGGGGAGCCTGCGGGCCCCCCTCTTTTCGTTACAGCTTACCATGTATAAAATTTTGTGCAGAGTTAATATATTCAAGTCCCTCAGATTGTATTTTTTTTACTGTACTTAATCGTATCGTTTGATTTATGTTGTAGCTAAATATATCAAGATGTTCTTTTATATAATTTGTCTTAGTTGGGAAGATAAATATTATTTCCAATAATATATATTTTACTATTTTTGATACAAGAAATGCTCCTCCGACGAGCATTAAAAAACCAAATATGTATAAAAACATATCGTAATTAGCTTTGTGCATACTTTTTAAAGAGTCAGGTAGTATGCAAATAAAAAATGCTACTCCACAGATATTTGCGATAAGAGAGTAATGTTCTTCGTGCCTATTTAGTGCTTGCTCATATTCCTTGGGGAGTATTTTTTGTTTTTCAGATATTAGACGGGAGATTTCTTCATTATGTTCTTTTATTATTTTTGTTAGCTTTAAGTTGTCATTATACTCTTTATTTTGTATTTCTCTTTCTGTATCAATTCTTGATTTCTGATAGTAAATCTTATTTTTGCAGACTGTTCTTACTGCGTGAATGCATTCGGAAAGGGAACAGCTAAACCATTCCTTTCTAACATGGTATTGTTTTAGAAAATGATGAACCTCTCGCTCAGATTCTTGAGGACTATCGACAACAGCTTCATATTCGACAACAAAAGGATATGGAACTCCTGTAGATTCTAACTCAAGAGCTCTTGTGGCTGTATCTCGAGTTGTAAAACCAATTTTAAGGAGTCCAGGAATTCCTTTATTGCTAAGTGCATAGATTGTTCCTGTCATATGCTCTCCCCCTAGCGGCCCAGCAGGGCCTTGCTGGCCGGGGTCAGACCGCGCAGACTTTCCACGACCTTGGCCGTGCCCAGACCGGCCGGATCCTGTTCCATGATGATGAGGATGCGGGCGTCATCGGCGCTGACGCGGGTCAGGGTCTCCATGGCCATGGCCCGGCTGCGGGGCGTGCCGCGGAAGGTCCACATGGCGCCTTCCTGCTGCAGGTCCGTGGGAGCGTCCTGCATCTCGCGCATGCGGGAAGCAAAGGTCCTGGCGTCCATCTTGTCCTTGTTGGGCAGGATGAAGATGGTGATGTGGGCCTCCACGGCTTCCTCGCCGCGCTTGCCCAGCAGGAGCATGTATTCGTCCGGGTGTCCGCTCTGGAAACCGGGACGTTCGTCACTGGTCCAGCCGTCGGGCAGGTCCACGGCGAACTGGCTGAAGGTCTTTTCGGCGGCCGGAGTACTGACGGCGGCGGTCAGCAGGAACACGAGAGCAAGAAGAATATGGCGCATAACGGATCCTTTGGAGTGGGGTAAGATGTTCTCGTCAGCATAGCCCGCAGCGGGGACGGGAGCAAGCGGGGTCAGGGCCGCGGCAGCTGGGTGAGCGGTACGGCCATCCGTATGATGAGGAAACACCAGGGCAGGAGCTGCAGCACAAGGCTGCGGGCCTTCTGAGGCCGGTACAGGAAGACGCTCCAGCTGATGATGGCCAGGGCGGCCAGCACCGACAGGATCAGGGCGTTCATCTGGGGCATGATGTCGAAGGGGACGCCGCTGTGCAGGCTGCGCAGCAGGGCGGCCAGCAGGGTGCTCCAGAAGTCTATGATGGAAGGCAGATACCCCACCACGGCCCAGACCGCGCACCAGCGGACGGCCAGGGTGAACGCCCTTTCGTCCGTCAGCGGTGCGCGATGGCGCAGATACCAGAGCCAGAGCAGGGCAGCGCCGCCCGCCAGCGAGAGGTAGCGGAAGAGCAGGTGCAGGGCCTGACGGATCTGGAGCAGGATGAAGTTGCTGCGCTCCATGCCCTGCGGCGGCTCCAGCAGCAGGCCTGTGGACAGCAGGCTGCCCAGCAGGAAGAGCAGCAGGGCCAGCAGGCAGCCCCAGAGCGTCAGGCGCAGGTCACTGGTGCGATAGGCCGTGATGGCCGGATCCGTGGCATCGGGCCAGTGACGGGAGGCACGCAGCAGGCCCCAGAGCAGCAGGGTGGCCGGCAGCCAGGCCAGCAGGGCCACGCTGGCGGGCTGGACGAGAAGGTCGGCCAGCGGAGGCATCTGCGGTTGCCGCAGGGTTTCCAGCAGGAGCATGAGCGGGAACAGGGGCAGGGAGAGGGCGGCACAGAACAGGCCCAGACGCAGGAGCTGGCGCCCGCCCCAGAGGCACAGGGCCGCGTTGCCCTTGCGGCCGGCCAGCAGGGTCATGAGGATGAGGAAGGGCAGGGCCTGGGCCGTCTGTGCGAGCAGGGCCTGCAGGTTGCCAAGCCAGTATATGAGGATGAAAGTCATTTGCATGGGATACTCTCCTGCCCGCTATATAAGCGTTGCCCGTGCGGGCTGCAAGAGGAGGGCGCCGGGACAGCAGCCTTTGCCGCGGGCCGTCGGGATGCGGATCTGCCGTGCGGGCGCGTGATCGTGGCTGCCGCGCAGGAACGCGGAAGTGGTTTCCGGCTCCGGAGCCTTCTCCCGGCCGGGGATGCTGCGGCGGAAAACTTGCCGCCGTCGTGCGCTTGGGGTATGACTCGTCTGTTTCACCTCCGTCAACCTGCGGGATAATCATGTCATTTTTTACTGTTTTTCTGCTGGCTGTGGCCCTGTCCATGGATGCTTTTGCCGTGGCGCTGGCCTCGGGATGCGCCATCCGCGAAGTCCGGCTGCGCCAGTATGTCCGGGTCAGCGCGGCCTTTGGCTTTTTCCAGTTCTTCATGCCGGTGCTGGGCTGGTTCCTAGGGCAGTCGGTGCATCATTTCATCGAGGCCTGGGACCACTGGCTGGCCTTCGTGCTGCTGGCGTGGATCGGCGGCAGCATGCTGCGCTCCGGTATCGGTGGCCTGCGCAAGAACGAGCCCGTGTCCTGCCCCCAGAGCGACCCCACCGCAGGCTGGAACCTGCTCCTTCTGGCCGTGGCCACCAGCATCGATGCCCTGGCCGTGGGCCTGACCTTTGCCATGACGAATACCAATGCCTTCCTGCCTTCCTGTCTTATCGGGGTGGTCTGTGCCGCCATCTCGGCCTGCGGGCTCTTTTTGGGCAAAAAGCTGTCCTCGCTGCCCATGCTCAACGGCTGGGCCGAGGTGCTGGGCGGCGTGGTGCTGCTGTGCATCGGCCTGAACATCCTGCACGAGAGCGGTGTCATCTAGCCTGCCGGGAAGGCCGCAGGCCCCTGCCGGATGGTTGCCGAGCCGCGCCAAGATGCCCTATAGTGCCGGAGGCCCGGAGACCGTCCGTGCCGCAGGCATGTCCGAAATCATCCGGCATGCCGGAGTGTTGAGAGGAGACCATGATCAGTATCTGCCGTTATCATGATATTTCCGTGGGACACCGCATCTGCGGGCACGAATCCCACTGCGCCCGTCTGCACGGGCATAATTACCGCATCCATTTCACCTGCACCGCCGACGAGCTGGACGCCCTGGGGCGCGTGCTGGACTTCCAGGTGGTCAAGGAACGCCTGTGCCAGTGGCTGGAAGACCACTGGGATCACCGCTTTCTGGTCTGGGACAAGGATCCCCTGCTGGAAGGCCTGCGGGCGCTGGATCCTTCGGTGAGCGTCCTGCCCTGCAATCCGTCCGCCGAGAACATGGCCCGCTATCTGGGCGAAGTGGTGGGGCCGGCCCAGCTGGAAGGCACCGGGGCCCGTCTGGTGGCCGTGGAAGTGGAAGAGACCGCCAAGTGCAAGGCGCGCTGGAGCCTGTGATGCGGACCCTGGCGGTCAACGAATTTTTCGTCACCCTGCAGGGCGAGGCCTCCTTTGCCGGGACGCCTGCCGTGTTCGTCCGTTTTCAGGGCTGTCCTGTGGCCTGCCCGTGGTGCGATACGCAGTACGCCGCCCGGCTGGACGGCGCGACGCTGGATTTTGCCGCCGTGCGTGCCAAGCAGGGGCCGGGAGCGGGCTATGCCGATGTGGAGCCCGAGGCGTTGCTGGCAGCCATCCGGGAGGCCGGGCCGCGCCATGTGGTGCTGACCGGCGGCGAGCCCTGCCGCCATGACCTCACGGAGCTGACCTCCCGGCTGGTGGAGGAGGGTTTTCGTGTCCAGATCGAGACCAGCGGCACCATGCCCATCCGTTGCCATGCGGATGTCTGGGTGACCCTGAGCCCCAAGCTGGACATGCCCGGGGGCCTGGAAGTGCGTCAGGATGCCTGGGAGCGGGCCGGAGAGATCAAATTCCCTGTGGATACGGCCGCAGACCTGGCCCGTTTCGAACAGGCGCTGGCAGCGGCCCGCAAGGCGGCTGTCCGGCCGCTGACGGAGCTCGTCTGGCTGCAGCCTGTGAGCCAGGGAAAGGAAGCCACACGCTTGTGCGTGGAGGCGGCCTTTGCCCATCAGTGGCGTGTGAGCGTCCAGGTCCACAAATATCTGGACTTGCGTTGACGCAGCCCTTTGAGCAGGGAAAGACACAACAAATATGAAAGGCGGCATGCACGGCATGTCGCCTTTTTCTTTGGGGCATTCCCCTCTGCCGGACAGGGGCGTCTGCCCCTTTGTGGTAGGACGCAAGTTTTGAGAAAAGGCTTGTCCTCATGGCTGGAAGTATTCCATGCAGGCTGTAAAATCTTTGCCGGCAGTTGTCCGTGTCGCTATCACCGCAGAGTGATGGATCGTTCAGGCTGCCCTGTATAGTGATGGATGAAACATATTAGGGTAACAGGGAAATACAGTTTTTGGGAGGAATGAATTCGAAAAGGAGTTCTTTGAAAGCGATGCTCTGCGGCGGGATATACCGGTTCTTTTTTGAGATCATGATATATTTGCGTAGCGGAATCTCATCTATTATGTTTGTTATGCAAAGATCATTGTCATCCTTTACGGCAAATGAGTCGATGATCGAGATGCCAATATTTGCTTTGACCATGTTGATGAGAGTATTGAAACTGGATATATAGGAAATGATATTCAAACTGATATTGTTCTTGCTGGTATAGTTTGAAATCGTTGATCCTACAGCATATTCAGGAAAAAATGATATGAACGGGAATTTTTCTATGCTTTTTATGGATGCTTCTTTCGGAATGGAAAAATGATTGTTGCGCGATGATATTATCTGAAGACGCGCACCAAACAGCGGAGTGATGTCAAGAGCTGTATCTTTATGGTCTGTCATATCAAACTGGTTTGCTATCCCAAAATGAACTATACCATTCTTTACTTTTTCATAAATTTGTTTTGAGCTTCCACTAAAAAGGGAAAAACAGACCCCTTCATGCTTGTCATGGAATTTTGAAATGACTTCAGGTAGCAGGTTTTGGGCGATGGCATGGGGCATGGCCATCGAAATGGTGCCGCTGAGGTCGTTTTTATTTGAAGAGAGCGCATGCCTTGTTCGCTCAAGCATATCGAAAAATTTTTCTGCATCTTTATAGAGGATCTCTCCTGCCTCTGTCAGGATGAGGCGATTGTTTTCTCTGTAAAACAGTGTCGTATCAAATTCTTTTTCAAGATTTCGTATGTGGTGGCTTACCGCTGATTGCTTTATATTCATATGAAAAGCAGCATTACTCAAATTTCCATACAGTACAACATTATAAAAACCGCGCAGCCATTGTAACAGGTCTCCGCTAATTCTTTGGTTCATAATATTTTCTCCTTAAAATTGTAAGAAAATATATCACTTATATAAAAAAGTCCATAGGGATATTGATAATTTTGCATTTATCAATATTCCTATGGGCTATATCTGTATATCTCTAAAAAACGCCGACGAATTGCCAGTAAGGGTAAAGCACAAGGGCCAGGAATGCGCCGGCAAGAACCATCCGGACTGCGAATATCGTCATGAAATGGGAAAGCTTGATGTAACCGGTAGAGTAGAAATAGAGGGTCACGACGAATTCGTAGGGAAAGAGGTATTGATCGAGGCCATAGGAGAAGGAGTAGACCAGCGCCAGCGGGGACATGTTCATCTGGGAAGCCATTTCCACAAGCGGAGCGGTCATGGCCGAGAATGCGGCGATAGGTGTAAACAGGAAGTTGAGGATGATGCCGGAAACGAAGGTCGAGAATGACGTATAAAGTTCGCCACCGCTCAGGAGAGGCATCAGAAGATCGGCAATGACCTTGTCGACTCCGCTGGCCTTCGCGGCGCCTCCGATCGTCATACAGCCCACAACAAAGAACACCTGCTGATAGGGGATGTTGCTCAGGCTCTTCTTGTCGAGCAGGGAAAAGCCGGGGAAGAAGGCGAGGGACGCGATCATCAGCATCATCCAGCCGGCATCGATCTTGTGGATCTGGTCTGTCACAAGCGAGAGAAGCAGCAGGCCGAGCAGGATAAGGGCCTTCTTTTCCCGCAGGCTCATGGGGCCAAGAGTTTCGTATTCCTCCCTGATGAAGGTCTCAAGGTCGAAAGACAGCTTGGGACGCATGATAAAAAGCAGCGTATATATGGAAAGGGCCGCATAGAGCAGGCTGGGAGGGAAGTTGTGCAGGAAGTACGCACTCCAAGATATGGGGGTGCCTGTCGCCTGCGCATACAGGCCCATCGCCATGGCCACATCCACGCCGGCAGAGAGGAAGGCCAGCTTGGGAATCGCCACGGCCAGCAGGGCACCGATCACCAGCGTGGCGGCCTCTTTGCTGCAGGGCTGGATATTGAAGCCCTTGCAAATGCCGACCGCCAGGATGGCGAAGATGGCCGCCTTGCCTGTGACCGTGGGGATAAAAGGCGCCATGATATAGCCGGCCAGCATGAATCCCCATAGCAGAAAATGGAAGGAGCCCCCGGTCAGCTTGATGGACCAGACTGCGATACGCTTGGCGATGCCCGTGCTCGACATGACCTCGGCAATGAACAGGCCGCTCAGAACAAGCCATCCGGCTGACCCGGACCAGGCCGAAAGGATCTGGCTGGGCTTCCCGACCCCGGTCACGATATAGATGATGGGCAATATCATGGCCACGAAAGGCTCGGGAAGGATATTCAGTGTCCAGATGGCTAGGGCGCAGAAGGTAAAGGTCAGGAAGCGCTGTGCCTCGGGGGAAAGGTCAGTCGTACCTGTCCAGAAGTATGTGACGACGGGTATCAGGAGCGCGATGCCCCATTTGATCCAGTAAGCTCTGTTGAGATGTTGTTCCTGGTTCATGGAAATACCTCGTTCGGCTGGCTATGCCGCTATACAGGGGAAGCCTGAAAAGACGCAGCTGGGGACGGTCAGTTCCATTTTTCGCGCCATGTGGCATGGACCGTGCCCGCTTCATTCTTGAGGACAAGGAATTTGTTGCCCAGCAGCGGATTGGTCAGCGGATAATCGGAACGTACGTGGTTGCCTCTGGTCTCCTTGCGTTCGAGCGCGGCATGCATGATGGCTTCACCACAGTCGAGCAGCTCATAGACTTCAAGGGCTCGCATCAGTTCATGCGGATTGGCGGCGGAGAGTTCCTTGTCGAACCTTTTGCGCAGATCCCGCAGATAGTGCAGGCCGATGGTGAGTATCCGGGCCGAGCGTACTCGGTACGGGGGCACGGCGGCGTAGGAGGTCATGACGGTTTGCAGCGCGATGTTGGCCTCCCTCCACGTGGCCGCATTTGCAGCCTGCCTGCGTTCATAGATCCGGCTGCAGTGATGGCGGGACTGTTCCAGGGCTTCCTGATCCAGGCTGGCGGGGGCGGCAACTGTACAGGAGCGCTTTGCGGCATTCTTTCCGCAGATCTGTCCGTAGACCGCTGCGCCGGCGACACCCACACGGAAGTTGCCCACGATGTCGCCGGCAGCGTAGACGTTGGGCACGCTGGTTTCGCCATCAATATTGATCTCGATGCCCCGCCCCTGGATATGGGGTTCATACTGCATGAACTCGATGGCATCGGCGGCAAGGTCGATATGTTCCGTCTCCATGTGGTCTGTCATGGCGGCAACGCCTTCCCAGTGGAGAGCTTCTTTCATTTCATCGAGCCAGGCAGCTTCCGCTCCGGCACAATCGACAAAAATGGGGCCCCGGCCATCACAAAGGGCTTCAGTCAGGATCCGGTGCGATACATCCAGGGTCACGTCGCCATATTCCCGGTCAGGGCGGGTGATGAACGGGCCGACGGGCGAACCGTCAGGATAGCGGGCAACGCCGATGAAGGAAGCCTTGCCGCAGCGGGCAAAGTGCTTGGGACCGGCATGGATATAAGGAATTTCCATATTCAGCATGTTGAACGCATGCCGCCAGGCCAGTGATATCCCGGTCCCTGTGCAGGAGGGACAGTAGGCAATGTTGAAAAGCATGCCTGGCGTCGTGGTGCTGCTGTACAAGCGTGTAGCGACGCCTGTAGCCAGGATGACTGTCTTGCCGCGGATCAGGGAAAATTCCGGGACATCAGTCCGGATATTCAAGGCAAGCACACCGGAGACATGACCTTCATCGTCGAAAACGAAATCGACGACGGGGTGGTGGGAAAGGAACGCGACGCCGTGCTCCTTCGCCTTCTTGTACAAGACAGGCTTTTGCTGGCGCCCGTCATAGTGCAGGAAGGCCCGGGGACGGGTGGGAAAAGCGTGGCCCTTGAATTCATAGAACCCTTTGGGCTTCATGGGGATGCCCCAGCTGTCCCAGAGATGGACCATGGCTGCGGATTCTTCAAGAAAGCGGCGGGTAAGGATGGGGTCGTGGCATGTGCCGGTCTGGCTGTTCAGGATCTCCCTGGCGATGACGCCCATATCGTCGCCATGGACTTCCGGGAGATAGCATCCAAAGTGGTCGCATCCTGTGGCACCCGAGCCGCTCCTGCGAGGATGGCTTTTATCCACAACAATGACTCGTGCGCCTTCTTCGGCTGCGGCTATGGCTGCCTGCAGTGCTGCGATGCCACCACCCACACATACCACATCATATTCACATTCATTTGTTATGGAAATCATAAGCTGAATCCTCTCATGAGATCTTCTGATTTTACATGCAACAAGCGATATGGAATCGGTATGCGTAAGGTTATGGCTCCACTCGGACAGTCCATCTTGCACGCCGTACAATGCCAACATTCTTCAGGATACATGATTTGAGGGATATTCCCGTCTTTTGGAGGAAGAAAGATGTTCATTGTACATATTTTTTCACATAAACCGCACCGTATACATTTTTTTTCATCAATAATTGGAGGCATAACATCTCCTTTATGGCATGGGCGCCTGTCAATTTTTTGATGAATAAAGTATTGTTATTCAAAAAAATTTAATCAATACATATTTTATGCATCTCAGATTATGATATTTTTTATAGTGTACTGAGGGCGATTCTATGATGTCATTAAATACAGGCAGATAGGTATGACGGGATTTTCAGGATAAAAAGGTGATGAAAAAAATTGAAAGCAGCGTCCAAAATAATTGGATGTCTGTGACGACAGAAGTTTGAGGTGTGGTGATTTATAAAATTATTACAGTGTATTATGGTTATTTCAAGGAAAGGTGTTCCTGATGGCGTCCGGGGCGGGGCAACAGTAAAAAAAATCGCCTTGATGAAGGTGCGGGATATGGGGAGGGGGAGGAAAGGTGGGGCTGGAGCAGAGGCAGATCCCCTGCCCTAGGAATGTAGACGAGGCGTCAAAACAACAGGGATAGGGAGCTCTCTCTGTCTTCCGGCTCTGTTGGGCTGGGCATGCAGCGAGATGCTCCTGAGCGCCTCCAGGCTGGGCGAAGAACGCTCAGCCTGGAGGCGCTTTGTCATGCCAGGCGCATGGGGATGCATTCACCTGGCGTACGCTACAGGGCAAAGCGTGGGGGACGAGGCATCCTGATGATCCGTGCGGCCCGTCGTTGCGAGGCGAGAGCGGGAAAAACTCAGACGCGCCAGAAAAACGAAAAAAGCCACCCGAAGGTGGCTTTGTCTATCCTGTAAAGCGTGCGCCCTAGTGGCGCTTCAGGCGCTTCATCTCGTCCTGCATCAGCTCCAGGCCGACCAGGATGTTGCGGCGCATGGCTTCCATGAGTTTTTCTTCATCCTTTTCGCGCATGGCGGTCAGGATGTCCTTGTGCTGCTGGATGAAGAGCGAGATGTCTTCGGGAGAATAGCGGCGGGTATTGAGGAAACCTTCCACATAGTCCAGCAGGTGGCTGTCCACGGCCAGCAGATGGTGCATCCGCGAAAGGGAGTAGAGCTGCAGGTGGAAATCCCTGTCCTTGTGGAAGAAAAAGTCGGCATCACGGGTATCGGCCAGGTCGCCGGCCAGCTGTTCCAGCCTGTCCATGTCTTCGGCGGTCGCCTGCTGCATGGCCTCCTTGGCCAGGGCACATTCCACCTGGATGCGCAGGTTGAAGATGTGCTCGATCTCCTTGGAAGAGGGCGGCATCATGACGATGGCCCCCTTGTAGGGGATGTTCTGGACCAGACCGGATTTGTCCAGGCGCATGAGGGCATCACGGATGGGGCCGCGCCCCACGCCGAGCTTTTTTTCCAGATCAACAAGGACAAGACGGGTGCCGGGCAGGGCCTCGCCGGACAGAATCATGTCGCGGATCAAATCGTAGGCCGCCAGCGATTTGATGGTAGAAGCAGTACTCATGGAAACTCCTTCTGTAAGGTACATATTTTGATAAATAATTTATAAAATTATGTCAAATGGCCCAAATGGCAAAAAAAGGAGCAAACTCGCCCGTATGGCACGTTTTTTTGCGGTCCGGGAGCAGGACGGGGAAGCCTTCGGACAGCCGTGCAACAGGGAAATGCTGACGGGGGATGTGTCCGGGTACGAAAAAAGGGGCTTTCTCCAAAGAGAAAACCCCTGAATTTGCTGGAGCGGGAGACGGGATTTGAACCCGCGACTTCAACCTTGGCAAGGTTGCACTCTACCACTGAGTTACTCCCGCTCAACGAAAGAGGGTTCTACGCTAGAGACCCCCTTTCTGTCAAGCAGCTTTTTTCATTTTGTCGAAAAATAAAAAATTTATTTCCCAACATGCTGCTTTTATTATCTTTATTCTGTGGGCCGCTTGTCGATGATACGCTTGGCCTTGCCCTCGGAGCGCTGGATGGAATGCGGTTCCATGAGGCGCACCTTGGTGGTGACGCCCAGGAATTCCTTGATGCTCTTCTGGATGGAGCTTTCCAGGCTCTGCAGCTTGCGGATCTCGTCGGCAAAGAGGGTCTCGTTCATCTCCACCTGGACTTCCAGGGTATCCAGGTTGTTCACGCGGTCCACGATGATCTGATAGTTGGGGCTCAGGTTCTGGTTTTCCATGAGCAGGGCTTCGATCTGCTGCGGGAACACGTTGACGCCGCGGATGATGAGCATGTCGTCGCTGCGGCCCCGGATGCGGGTCAGGCGCACATGGGTACGTCCGCAGCGGCAGGGGGTGTAATCCAGGCTGGTCAGGTCGCGGGTGCGGTAGCGGATCAGCGGGATGCCTTCCTTGGTGAGCGTGGTGATGACCAGTTCGCCCACTTCGCCCTCGGGAAGCTGTTCGCCGGTGACGGGATCGATGATCTCGGGCAGGAAGTGGTCTTCCCACAGGTGCATGCCGCACTTGGATTCCAGGCATTCCATGGCCACGCCGGGGCCCATGACTTCGGAAAGGCCGTAGATGTTCAGGGCGTTGATGCCCATTTTCCGCTCGATGTCCTGGCGCATCTCTTCGGTCCAGGGCTCGGCACCGAACACGCCGGTACGCAGGGGCAGGTCACGGAAGTCGATGCCCACTTCCTGGCCGGCTTCCCACAGGTGCAGGGCGTAGGAGGGCGTACAGCACAGGGCCGTGGCGCCGAAGTCGCGCAGCAGGTAGGCCTGGCGACGCGTGGCGCCGCCCGAGGCC
>ERZ773136.3270-NODE-3270-length-12270-cov-2.726975_pt1 | contig 12270 bp, 7 predicted proteins | sample MGYA00580855_ERZ773136 | MGnify/ENA primary metagenome ERZ773136 (study PRJEB29015, sample SAMEA2737860) | human gut metagenome | biome: human gut; feature: human-associated habitat; material: faeces | place: China | collected 2012 ... | reverse complement strand
CAGGCTGTTTTAATATCAAAGGGCAGTCTTTTATCATTAAAAAGTATATGCTCTGGCGCAGCTTTTTTTGGAAGTAATTCAATACGTTCACAAAAGTTTTTATAATCAAGCTTGTTTTCAAGTACGAAAAACGTATCAGGACTATATCTTACAAATAGCAGATCAATATCAGTTTCATCATGAAAAATCTGGTTTAAAAGAGAGTAAAGACTGCATATAATTCCAGAGGCAGCCATACTTCCTTCAGACTGAGTTATGTCATATAAATGTCTGAGGTTGATAAGCGCTGTGTTTGATCTGTGGGTTTTCTTTGCTTCACATATAAGATTAGGAAGATGTTCAGAAAGATAATCCCTGTTATAGGAATTCGTTTCTTTATCCTGCAGAAGCTGACTGTTAAAAGCGTTAATAGCACTTATAAGCTTCTTTCTTGAATTAGAAGAGTTATAACGGTTGTATGTGTAAGAAAAAAGCTTGACTATCTCTAAAACAAGAGCTTTTCCATCAACAATAACAGGACGTGATGTTACCTGATATATATTGTTATCAACTACATCAAGCTTTGACTGGGTCTGTTTAGTTATAAGAGCTCTTGCTGAGGTGCAGTTCTGGCATTGGTATGGAGCGTTCCATACATCATAGCATTTATTCGTTAGAGAAGTACCATCTGTTTTATTATCTTCAATCTGTGTAACGCAGCATTCAAATGGATTAACAAGCCGTACACTGTCAAATGAGCGGGAAAGTATATCCATTTCTTGTGATATTTCATTTTTTGTGTATGAAATCAACTCTTTATTGCTGTTTACAGAGTCATTAGTATGAATGTTTTCGTCATTATAAATATCATTATTATTCATAAACTGTTCCTGCCTTTTAAAGTTAAGTAGATATTAGCATAATTTTTAACGAAATCCAACTAATATTTGACTTTTATATGGCAAAATTGTATTTTATATATTAAGATGTCAGGGTTAAAAGGTATTCTGTCTCTTACATCAGATATAGACAGAAGGGAAGATGATAATGTTAGATAGTGTGTTAAACATGTCAAAAAAACAGATAGAGGATGCTATCAGGATATTGAATCCGTGCATGAATGATTATTTATACGTGTTCGATCTTAAGGAAGATTATTATGTCATATCAAAGCATGCAACAGAAAGGTTTATTCTTCCATCTGATAAATTCTATAATGCAACAAAAAAACATGAGGATTTTGTATATCCAGAAGATATTTCTATGCTTGGTAAGGAAATAGAACAGATTAAAGCTGGTAAGAAAAAGTTCCATGACATGAAATACAGATGGCTGGATAAGCATAATAATCCAGTATGGATTAACTGCAGAGGTTCAGTTTTGTTTGATGAAAATACCCAGCCACATTACCTGGTTGGATGTATTAATGAAATAGGTGTAAAGCCGGAGGCTGACAACGTAAGTGGTCTTCTTGGTGAATATGCACTTGACAGATATATTAAAGATACCTGTACAGATAATATTCCAGATGGCTTTATTATAAGAATGAGTATAGATAATTTCAGTACAATTAATGCTGATTTCGGAATGAGCTATGGGGACTTTATATTAAAGAGAACTGCAGAATGTATATTAGAGAGTATAAAACCAACACAAAAACTTTTTAAGGCAGGATCAGATGAATTTATTATTGTTGATTTCAATGGTTCTTCAATAAACGAGGCAGTTGATATATATAAGCAGTGTAAAAAACATATTAATAACTTCATTGAAAATAACAGATATAATACTATATATACTTTATCAGCAGGTATTATTAATACAAGGGATATAACACTTGAAGAAGAAAACTATGTAAAGTTGTCAGAATTTGCTTTAAAAACTGCCAAAGATAATGGTAGGAATAATTATTATATATATAGTAAGACTGACTATGACAGCTATAAAAGAAAGCTATACATAAGTAAAGCACTTCATAATGCTGTCAATGAAGATTTTAAAGGTTTTCAGGTGTTTTATCAGCCGGTAGTTGATGCTTCTACATATATGCTCACAGGTGCAGAAGCTCTTATGAGATTTTCCATAAAAAAAGAAGGCGTGGATGAGTGTGAATATATATCGCCAGTGGAATTCATACCTGTTCTTGAAGAAACTGGTCTTATAATACTAGCTGGCAGATGGATACTTGAGCAATCTGCAAAACAGTGCAGTATCTGGAATGAGCATGTAAAGGATTTCAGGGTAAATATTAATGTGTCATATATCCAGGTTATGAAAAGTGATGTTTTTTCAGATATAATGTCGGTTATAGATAAATATTCATTACAGCCATCATGCATCGGAATAGAACTAACAGAAAGCGGATACCTTGACTCTAGTACACATTTTAATCATTTGTGGAGAAAGCTGAAGGATAATGGTGTGTATGTTATTCTTGATGATTTTGGAACAGGATACTCAAACCTTCATTGCCTGAGTGATCTTAAACCCAATTATATTAAGATAGACAGAACATTTACATTAAAGGCACTTAGAAATAAATATGATTATGAGCTTATGACATATATAATAGATATGGCACATTCGCTCGGACTTAAGCTGTGTATAGAAGGTGTTGAAACATCAGATGATTTAAGACAGCTAAGAGAACCTGGTGCTGATTATATACAGGGATATCTTTTTGGAAAGCCTTATCCGGCTGTGGAATTTGAAAAAAGATACGTCAATGATGAAAAACTGAATAATGAAAATTAAAACTAGAATTTCTGAGCTATAGAAAATTTAATACAATGTTAATACTAAATGGGGTATATATGATACTCCAGAATGGAGGAAATTATGGAAAATAAAGCTAAAACAGGCAGGAAACTTATAATGATGGCAGCTGCATTTTTCGCACCTTTGCTTATAGTCATGATAGTTATCTTTATTTTGTTAAACAATAATATTATTGGGGTTTTACCAGCATTTATTATTATGCTTATAGTATTTGGCATAGTTCTTTTGCGTATTATTAGTGTTATAAGGAGTGTTGTTATTCCTATAAGGGCTGCGATAACAGGAATTTCAGCAGATGATAAAGCAAATGAAAAGGTTAATGAAAAACTTCAGAAGTTATCTTTAAGAAATGATGAGACAGGAGAACTGGTACGTAATATCCAGAATACGTTTGGTGGTATAACAAACACTATATCGGCAATAAGAACGGCAACAACTGAGCTTGAACAGGTATCAGAAGAGTTTGTCAAAATGTTCAGCCAGATGCAGGAAGTTGTAAACAATACTAATTCGGCAGTAGATACAATCACAGGTAATACGACAGTCCAGGTGGATAAGGTAGAAGATATAAAGGTAAAAACTGATTCAATAAGCAGTGCTGTAGATAATATACATAAGAATATTGAAGGACTTAAGGAGAGCGTGGATACCGTTACTGAATGTAACGATAAAGCGGCAGACATCATGAAAGAACTTATATGTATAAGTGAGAAAAGCGGACACGCCATGGAAGAGGTCAGCAAAGAAACACAGCGTACAAACGAATCTGCACAGGAGATAAGAAAAGTAACAGAGATTATAGCTGGTATATCAAACCAGACGAATCTTCTTGCACTTAATGCCAGCATAGAAGCAGCAAGAGCAGGTGAGAATGGACGAGGATTTGCCGTAGTAGCTGAACAGATAAGAGCACTTGCAGACCAGTCAAGGGAATCAACTGAGCATATTAATAACATAGTTAATGGCCTTATTGAGAATTCTGATATAAGTGTTGAGACAGTTAAGAAGGTAACAGATGCATTTGAAAAGCAGGATGCAAAGATTAAGGATACAGAGGCTATATTTGGAACACTTAATTCAGAAATAAACCGTGTTGGAGATGCAATAGGTGGAATAACAGGTGAAGTAGATGATCTTGAAGAACATAAGAATAATATAGCTTTAGGAGTTGATAATCTTACAGAGTTTGCACAACAGAATGCACAAAGCGGAAAGATAACAAGGGATAATATGAAGAATCTGGAGAACGTCATGGCCAGCTGCAAATCATCTACAGACAGAATAGTAGGTGTTTCTAACGAACTTGTTAAAGAAATAAAAAGTATTAGTAAAGCAGGTCTTAAAAAATAAATCTAATAATGACTAAAGCGTAATAATTTTACGGTAAAAGGTTTAAAAGTCTTATCGTGTGGGTACGATAAGACTTTTTTGGTTATTTTTGGTTAAAGATAAAGTTTATCACTAAGCGGAAAATATTTAATCAGCTATTGACAAACACTTAAACATTTGTTTAAATGTTTATATAAGAAATGGTTCTATATGAATCAGACTATATATATTGTTGTTATAGAATTGTAAAGAAAGGGTAAGCATATACAATATATGCGGGTATTTATTATGAAGAAGACTTATGGAATCGAAGTTAACTGTGCTTTAAAGATGGAGGAGGCAGCTAAGAAAACAAGTGGTGTTAAGGATGCCACAGTTTCTTTTATGACACAGAAGATGAAAGTTGAATTCGAGGATGGTGCAGCAGCTGATACAGTTATGCAGGAGGTTTTAAAGAACTGCAAAAAGGTAGAATCAGATTGTGAGATTTTTTTATAAGCTGAATCTGATTGATATGAAAGGTTGTGGTTTATATGACTAAGAAACAAAAAAAGGTGCTTATAAGAATAATAATTGCTTCGGTATTGATTATTCTTCTTAAACTGGTATTTCATTTTGTTAATGTTAATAAGTATGTAGAACTTATCGCTTTTCTTGTTCCATATTTTATTATTGGATATGATATATTAAAAAAGGCTGTATATGGGATATTTAACAGACAGGTATTTGATGAGAACTTCCTTATGGCAATAGCAACAGTTGGTGCTATAGCTCTTGGCGAATATGTTGAGGGAACGGCAGTTATGCTGTTTTATCAGATAGGAGAACTGTTTCAAAGCTATGCAGTTGGAAAAAGCAGGAAGAATATCACAGCACTTATGGATATAAGACCTGATTATGCTAATATTGAGGTTGATGGGAAGTTAGAACAGGTTGATCCTGATGATGTTGAGGTTGGCAGCGTTATAGTTGTTAAACCAGGAGAAAAGATTCCTATTGATGGCATTGTAGTAGAGGGAAGCTCTACACTTAATACAAGTGCCCTTACAGGCGAAAGTGTACCAAGAAGTGCTAAAGAGGGTGAAGAGGTTATAAGTGGCTGTGTTAATCTTACAGGGCTTCTTAAGATTAAGACAGATAAAGAATTTGGTGATTCAACAGTATCTAAAATACTTGACCTGGTAGAAAATTCCAGTATGAAGAAATCACGTTCAGAAAATTTTATAACAAGATTTGCAAAAGTGTATACGCCAGCTGTATGTATAGGAGCACTTGCACTTGCTGTTATTCCACCGGTAGTCAATCTTGTTATGGGGAATTCCTCTGAGTGGTCTAAGTGGCTTATAAGAGCACTTACAACACTTGTTATAAGTTGTCCATGTGCATTAGTCATATCTATTCCGCTTAGTTTCTTTGGGGGAATAGGTGGAGCATCTTCAAGAGGCATACTTATAAAAGGCTCTAATTATCTTGAGATTTTATCAAAGGCAAAATATATCGTATGTGATAAAACCGGAACACTTACAAAGGGTGTATTTGAGGTTACGGATGTTGTTACCGCTAATTCATATCAAAAAGAAGAACTTCTTAAACTGGCAGCATATGCAGAAAGTTATTCTACGCATCCTATAAGCAAGAGTATAAGGAATGCATATAATAAGAATATTGATACTAATGTTATATCTGATATAGAAGAGATAAGCGGACATGGTGTGTGTGCAGATATAAAAGGCAGAAAGATTCTTGTAGGAAATAAAAAGCTTATGGAACAATATGGCATAGACACAACACCTACGCAGTCTTTTATAGATAAAAAAACAGGAACACTTGTGTATGTGTCAGTTGACGGCGTATATGCAGGCTGTATAATCATATCAGATATAATTAAGCCAACATCTGCAAAGGCGGTTAAAGACTTAAAGAAAGCAGGAGTAAAGAAAGTTGTTATGCTTACAGGTGATTCAAAGAAGGTTGCTGATGCCGTAGGAAAGCAGATAGGGGTAGATGTTGTTAAAAGTGAATTGCTTCCTGCAGATAAGGTTTTTGAGGTCGAAAAGCTTCTTGATGAAAAAGAGAAGAATGAAGTACTTGCCTTTGTTGGAGATGGAATCAATGATGCGCCTGTGCTTTCAAGGGCAGATATTGGCATAGCTATGGGAGCGCTTGGTTCTGATGCGGCTATTGAGGCAGCAGATATAGTACTTATGGATGATGATCCTTCTAAGATAGCAACAGCTATGAATATATCAGCAAAGACTTTAAAAATTGTACACCAGAATATAGTGTTTGCACTTATGGTTAAGTTTATATGTCTGTTTTTAGGTGCTATAGGTATAGCTAATATGTGGATTGCTATATTTGCAGATGTAGGTGTTATGGTGCTTGCTGTGCTTAATGCTACAAGATGCCTTGTATATAAGGATTAGATTAGTAAAATATTAATATGTTTACAAAAGGAGATACGCATGTCAGGAGTTAATCTTCCACATGATCATGGACAGAATATAGAAAAAGTGCTGGAAAGAATGCCAGATTCAGAGGAGTGTGTGTTAGTTGCTGAGGTATTCAAGCAGATTAGTGATGGCAGCAGAATACGTATATTATGGCTGCTGTGCCATTGTGAGGAATGTGTCAGTAATATAGCTGCAGCTATGCAGATGAGTGATCCGGCAGTATCACATCATCTTAAGCTTTTAAAAAAGAGTGGACTGATAGTCAGCAGAAGGGATGGCAAGGAAATATATTACAGACTTGCTGATACACAGACTGCACAGCTTTTACATCACATAATAGAAGAAATGTTCAGGATCACATGTCCTCTTGGATAAAAAATGATATTAAAAAGGTGCAATATAGACTATTGCATCTTTTTTATTTTGGGAAAGCTTGAAAATTTTTGTGAAATTGTTTATAAATCTCGTCATAAAAACAAAAAAGTTATTCATTTTTAATATCATATGTGTTAAAATAGACTAAATTAATCAGTTATCAGATATAATATATTGAAATCTTGGAGGATATATGTATTGATTCTGATATTGATATAACGTGAATATATTGTTAAGGAGAGTTTTTATGTTTAGTCAGTTATTTGGAAAATATCTTATTGAGAGTGATATTATTAGTGAGGAACAATATGAGGATATTCTTGCAAAAGTAGAAAAAACACGTGCAAAGCTTGGTCTTATTGCTGTTTCAGAAGGTATCCTTACAAAGGAAAAAGCTGAAAGGATTAATATACTTCAGACACAAAAGGATGCAAGGTTTGGTGATATAGCAGTTGAAGAGGGATATATCACTAAAGAACAGCTTGATATGATACTTTCAAAACAGGCCAGTCCATATATTAAGTTTATCCAGGTGCTTGAAGAGGTTACAGGTATTAAGCAGGATAAGATAGAGTTATACATAGAGGATTTCAGGAAAAGCATAGGATTTACATTTGAAGAACTTGAGTCACTTAAGAGTGAAGATATAGACAGTATAGTTCCTATGTTTGCTTATGCCGCTAATCCTTATGTTACAAGAATAGCCGCACTTGCTTTAAGAAATATAACAAGATTTGTTACAGATAATTATTATATCGGAAAAATAGAACATGTTAACAATTTTGATTACAGAGCTTTTTCCGGACAGCAATGTGAAGGCGATATTAATACAGTCATAGGCTTTGCCGTAAAGGATGATCCAGATGGATTTATAAAGATAGCTGCTGGATATTCAAAGCGTGGGGCATATACCTTAGGACTAGAAAGTTATGATGCAGTGGGTGAGTTTGTTAACTGTATAGATGGGCTTTTCTCATCAGCATTATCAGCTGAGAATATAGAAGTTGAGATTCTTCCACAGTTTTCATACGAGAATCAGATTGCAAAAGGCAGTGCCTATGTATTGCCTATATACATTAATGGCAAAGAGGTTTCATTGTATATTGCAGTAGACAGTGATGTGAGCATAGGACAGATGCCAGTTACAAGAAAGATGGCAGTTAAGGAAGGTAGTGTTGATGAGACAGGTGAAAAAACAACAGTACTTATAGTGGATGATTCTGGAATGTCTAGAATGATGTTAAGAGATATATTAGAAGAAGCCGGTTATTGTATAGTCGCAGAAGCATCTGATGGTTTTGAAGGTGAACTTGCATATAAGCAGTATGAGCCAGATATAGTTACATTGGATATTACAATGCCTAATATGGATGGTATTGAATGTCTTGAAAGAATTATGGATTATAATCCTGATGCTAAAGTTATCATGATTACAGCAGCAGGACAGCAGAATAAGGTTATTAAGGCTTTAAAAATAGGAGCGAAAAAGTTTGTTACAAAGCCATATAATGTAGATGATGTTCTTAAGAATATAAAAGAACTGGCTGAATGATATAAATAAACATATAAATATAAAAAAGAAAGCGTGTATAGCAGATCTCCCCAGCTGCTAACAGGCTTTCTTTTTATATAGATAACTTTTTACAAAGATAACCTGTTCACGTACTATAAAATAAGATATTATGGTTAAAAATCTTATTATGCAGGTTATATGAAAATATGCTTACATCAATTCCGGATATATATGTTAAGCATATTTTCATATTATCATAGTACACAATATTTACATCCTACTTTAAGGGGGATTTTCTGTTGGATATAATTAATAACGTATTTTTTTCAATACAAGTCATCAAAAACTGAGGAAATTGTCAGTGAAATACTAAAAATCATATAGCCAGATTACATATTGTATGATATAATTAATAGCAATATATTTATAGAAACGGAGCATTTATAATGGAAAAGTATTTTAAAGTAAAAGAGCATGGTTCTACAGTAAAGGTTGAAATTCTTGCAGGTATTACAACTTTTATGGCCATGGCTTATATACTTATGGTAAACGCAGGTATGCTTTCGGCTTTACCAGAGGTATCTTATAATGCGATATATATCGCAACAGCATTATCAGCAGTAGCTGGTACTTTTGCTATGGCATTTCTTGCCAATCTTCCGCTTGGCTTAGCTTCAGGCATGGGACTTAATGCATTTTTTGTTTATACAGCATGCTTTAATTTTGGACTAAGCTATGCTAATGCACTCGTGCTCGTATTATTAGATGGTATAGTATTTATAATTCTTACATTGACAGGTATCCGCACAAAGCTTTTTACGGCTATTCCTGATGCCGTAAGAAAGGCTATTTCAGCTGGTATTGGTCTTTTTATTGCATTTCTTGGATTACAGAATGCTGGAATTATAGTTAATGATGAATCAACACTTGTTAATCTTTCATCTTTTAACATTCTTAATGGTAACGCAACATGGACTGATATTATGCCTAAGTTTGTTACTATTATGGCACTTGTTATTATAGCTGTACTGACTGTCAGGAAAATAAAGGGGTCAGTACTCTGGGGTATTCTTGGTGGAAGTATTATCTATTATGTACTAGGTTTTACAGTGCCAGGGTTTTACGATGGCTTTTTTGATGGTATGACTCTTAATCCTTTTGCAGCCTTTGGTGACTGGGCATCTGAGTCGTTTGGTAAGGTGTTTACAGAAGGGTTTAATTTCTCAGGTTATCTAGCGGACCATTCAAGCGCAGATCTTGTGCTTGTTATTGCAACAACAGCACTTGCTTTCTGTATGGTAGACATGTTTGATACTCTCGGAACTTTATATGGTGCATGTTCAAGAGGTGATTTACTCGATAAGGATGGACAAGTTCCTAACTTTGAAAAGGCTATGTTATCAGATGCCATAGCTACATGTGTTGGTGCTATATGTGGTACATCAACGGTTACTACCTTCGTTGAGTCAACATCAGGTGTAGCTGAGGGTGGAAGAACAGGCCTTTCAGCATTTACAACAGGCTGCCTTTTCTTTGTTGCCATGTTTTTAAGTCCTATAGCAGCACTTATTCCAGGATGTGCAACGGCAGCAGCACTTATATATGTAGGTGTACTTATGATGGGTGGAGTTGCAGACATTGACTGGAAAGACATTTCTGTAGCTGTTCCTGCTTTCTTGACTATTGCATTTATGGCTTTTGCATATAACATAAGCTATGGTATTGCATTTGGTATTTTATCTTATGTTCTGATTAAGGTATTTTCAGGTAAGGCTAAGGAAGTTAAAGCATTTACATGGATTATTGCCGTATTATTTTTGTTAATGTTCTTCCTTACGCATTAATGTTTTAAACAATATGTTTGTTTGTATGTGTGTTGAAATTTGCTTTTGACACGTATATCATTCTATTATATAATAAACACAGGATAGTTATGGGGGCATACACTATGTATCCCCCATAATCTTTGTATTATGGTACGTGACTATGATAAGGGACATTTTTTTGATGCAGGGATTAAATATTTGGCTGCCGGCATCTTATTATTTATTTGACAGGAGATAGATATATATATGGATAATATAAGAGATTATCTTAAGGATAATATACTTATAACGGATGGAGCGTTTGGTACATATTATGCTGGATTATATGATACACGTGAGCTTCCCGAAAAAGATAATATAAACTATAAGGACAGAATTACGGCTATCCACAGGGAGTATATTGAGGCTGGTGCCAGACTTTTAAGAACTAATACATTTGCCAGTAATACGATTAATCTTGATACTGATATAGAAGGTGTAAGAGCCAATATTAAAGCAGCTGTGCAAAACGCCAGACAGGCAGCTTTATTATCTGGAAAGGAGGTTTATATTGCAGCAGATATAGGACCTGTACCTAACGATAATATGTTTGACCGTCAGATAACAGAGAATGAATACGTCCAGATAGTAAACACATTTGCTAAGCTGGGGGTTAATATATATGTGTTTGAAACATTTTCTGACATTTCCCATATTATAGAAGCAATCAAGGCTGTTCCAAAGGATGCCTTTATTATAGTGCAGTTTGCTATTAATCAGTATGGATACAGCAGTTCTGGACTTAGTGCAAGAAAGCTTATATCACTGGCTGATGAAATAGATAGTATAGATGCTGTTGGATTTAACTGTGGCATTGGTCCTGCACATATGGAGCAGTTTGTAAGCAGGAATAGAAAATACACAAAAAAAATATTCACTGCACTTCCAAACGCAGGATATCCTCAGGTTATCAGTGGAAGAATGGTGTTTTCGGATAAGAATATAGAATATTATTCACAAAAGGTATGTGATCTTGTCAGGGCAGGTGCAGATATAGTTGGTGGCTGCTGTGGAACAACACCAGATTATATAAAAAATATATCTGAAATGATACGTTCATCACATATATCATGCAATATAAATATTGATACTGATGGTGATTTTAATAAAACACCAGTTAAAAATAGTGCTTTTTATTGTGGTAAAGAAGGAAAGAAGCTCATAGCTGTTGAACTTGCACCTCCTTTTGATAGTGATGCTGACAAGCTTATGGATGCAGCACATTATTTAAAGGAAAAAGGAGTTGATGTACTAACATTTCCTGATTCACCATCTGGCAGAACGAGAGCTGACTCTATTCTGATAGCAGCTAAGGTGTCACGTCAGACAGGAATGTGTGTTATGCCTCATCTTTGCTGCAGGGATAAGAATGCCATAGCTATAAGATCACAGCTTCTAGGTGCACATATTAATGGAATTAATAATTTCCTTGTGATAACAGGAGATCCTATTCCTCAGATGATAAGAAGCAGCGTTAAGAGCGTGTTTAATTTTGATTCTGTAGGACTTATGAATATCATAGAAGATATGAACGAAGATCAGTTTAAGTATGAGCCTGTTGTATATGGCGGTGCTATTAACCAGGGAAGGAAAAGACTTGATATAGAGATATCCCGCGTTAAGAAAAAAATGGAAGCAGGAGCAGCTTTTTTTATGACACAGCCAGTTTTTTCTGATGAAGATATTAAACGTCTTAGTACCATAAAAAAAGAAACAGGTGCGCGTATATTATGTGGTATTATGCCACTTGTCAGTCTTAAAAATGCAACATTTATGAAAAATGAGATGGCAGGAATAGATGTTACTGATGAAGTTCTTTCAAGATATATGACTGGCGAAAGAATTGTCACCGGAAACGTACAAAGCCGTACAAAAGACCACACCCAGAACTACATTAAGGAATTCAATTTGAATTATTGGAATCCCCGTCCTATCAAAAAGGACAATCCATATCTGACCGTCCAAAGGAGGCTCTCAC
>ERZ773136.3268-NODE-3268-length-12278-cov-8.658185_pt1 | contig 12278 bp, 10 predicted proteins | sample MGYA00580855_ERZ773136 | MGnify/ENA primary metagenome ERZ773136 (study PRJEB29015, sample SAMEA2737860) | human gut metagenome | biome: human gut; feature: human-associated habitat; material: faeces | place: China | collected 2012 ... | reverse complement strand
GCTCCATCTTGCCTCCGCAGACACCACACCGGACAAGCCCGGCCAGCGGGTGGCGCGCTGCCGCTGTCTGCCCGCCATGCGCCGCCAGCCGTGCCTGCGCCAAGGCAAGCTCCATCATCCGCTCGTCAATATCCGCCATCTTTCATGCCTCCATGAAAAGAGCCGCAAACAATCACTTGTCTGCGGCTCCTGTTTTTTTACTGTCAAGGCTGCTCCGTTGCCGCCAAGTCCGTTGCCGTGCCGACGGTTGCATCCGCTAAGTCCGTCGCCGTGCTGACAGCGCCCTCCGCCTTCTCGCCGAAGTCACGCACCAGAATGTTCAGCAGCTTTACAGCATTATCGTCATTGCCACTAGCCGCCAAGACGCACCAGTAATGATCCTTCAGGCTGTAAATGCCGTATTCCTCCATGCCGCCGAAGCTGTCCGCAGGAATGCCGTACAAATGCCGTTCCCCGGTCTCTGTGTACGTGCGCCAGCCCTTCGTCACGTCAATGCCCTTCGTGTCCAGCGCACCGGACTCCACATAGGGCTCCAGCTCCACGGCCGGCAGGGCGGCCTTCTTCTGCTGCTCCTGCAGCTCGTTCAGCTTGGCCAGGGCTTCGTCCACATCGATGCGGGGGAACAGGTTCTCACCCTTGCTGATGACCGCCTGGTTGGGCAGCACGCCCCACACGTTGGCGTTGTCCCAGCTGCGGCAGGCCTCGTCCGCGCCCAGCTTGGCGAATATCTTATCGCAGGTGTCGGGCATGACCGGCAGCAGCAGGGTCGTGCAGATGCGGATGGTCTCCAGCAGGTTGTACAGCACGGCGGCCAGGCGCTCGCGCTTGTTCTCATCCTTGCCCAGCGCCCAGGGGGCCGTCTCGTCGATATACTTGTTGGCCCGGTCGATAACCTTGAACACCTCGTCCAGTCCGTTCTGCAGCTGCAGCTTGTCCATCTCCGCCTGATAGCGGTCACGCAGCGCGCAGGCCATCTTCTTCAGCTCGCAGTCCTCCGGAGCGTCCTCCCGCTGTACGGGCAGCTTGCCGCCGAAGTACTTTTCCGCCATGCCGGTGGTGCGGCTGACCAGGTTGCCCAGCTTGTTGGCCAGGTCGGTGTTGATGGTGCCGATCAGCAGCTCGTTGCTGAAGTTGCCGTCGCTGCCGAAGGGAAACGTCCGCAGCAGGAAGAACCGCAGAGCGTCCACGCCGAACATCTCGGACAGGGCGTAGGGATCGACGACGTTGCCCTTGGACTTGGACATTTTGCCGCCGTCGATGACCAGCCATCCGTGGCCGTACACGTGCTTGGGCAGGGGCATACCCATGCTCATCAGCATGGCGGGCCAGATGATGCTGTGGAAGCGCACGATCTCCTTGCCCACGATGTGGTAATCGGCAGGCCAGTACTTGTCGTAGTCGTTATACTTGTCGTTGTCAAAGCCCAGGGCGGTGCAGTAGTTGAACAGCGCGTCCACCCACACATACACCACGTGGCCGGGATCAAAGTCCACGGGAATACCCCAGCTGAAGCTGGTGCGGCTGACGCACAGGTCCTCCAGGCCGGGCTTGATGAAGTTGTTGACCATCTCGTTGACGCGGGTGCGGGGCTGCAGGAAGTCCGTATCCTCCAGCAGATGCTGTATCCGGTCGGCGTACTTGCTCAGCCGGAAGAAATAGGCCTCCTCCTCCGCGTCCTTCACCTCGCGGCCGCAGTCGGGGCACTTGCCGTCCACCAGCTGGCTCTCGGTCCAGAAGCTCTCGCAGGGGGTGCAGTACTTACCCTTGTAGGTGCCCTTATAGATGTCGCCCTTCTCGTACATGGTCTTGAAGATCTTTTGCACGGCGGCGCAGTGATAGTCATCGGTGGTGCGGATAAACCGGTCGTTGCTGATGTTCATCAGCTTCCACAGGTCCAGAATGCCCTTCTCGCCCTCCACGATGTGATCCACGAACGCCTGGGGCGTCATGCCGGCCTCCTTGGCCTTCGTCTCGATCTTCTGGCCGTGCTCGTCGGTGCCGGTCAGGAACATGACGTCATAGCCCTGCAAACGCTTGTACCGCGCGATAGCGTCGGTAGCCACGGTGCAGTAGCTGTGGCCGATGTGCAGCTTGTCCGAGGGGTAGTAGATGGGCGTGGTGATATAAAACGTCTTCTTCTCCATAGGATAGTTCTCCTTTTCCCCGTTCCGAATGGAAGAACGGTATAAACTCACATATATCATTTTAGCCCACACTATGCGCTTTGTCAATCAGACCCGTATGTAAAATACCGTATTTTTGCGTAAAAACCCATTTACAGACGGCATCATATTCTGTATAATAAGGAATGTTGATTTTACCCGCTGTGCCGCGGAACAAAAGAGCATAGGAGGAAAACAAACGTGTCTTACAGAATTCTTGTAGTCAATCCCGGCTCCACCTCCACCAAGATCGGTGTCTATGAGGATGAGCAGCTTCTCTTCGACAAGACCCTGCGCCACAGCGCGGAGGAGATCGCCCAGTTCAACACTATCCCCGCCCAGAAGGACTGGCGCCGCGACCTGGTAATGAAGGCGCTGCGCGAGCAGGGCTTCGACGCCCGCACCCTCTCCGCCGTCTCCGGCCGCGGCGGTCTGCTGCGCCCCATTCGCGGCGGTACATACGCTGTCAACGACAACATGGTCAAGGACTGCACCATCGGCGTGCAGGGACAGCACGCCTCCAATCTGGGCGGCCTGATCGCCCGCGAGATCGGCGACGAGCTGGGCATCCCCTCCTACATCGTCGACCCTGTGGTCATCGATGAAATGACAGACGTGGCCCGCTATGCCGGCCACCCCCTGTTCCAGCGCGTCAGCATTTTCCACGCTCTGAACCAGAAGGCCGTGGCCAAGCGCTTCGCCAAGGAGCAGGGCAAGAAGTATGAGGATCTGAACCTCATCGTCTGCCACATGGGCGGCGGCGTTTCCATCGGCGCTCACATGAAGGGCAGCGTGGTGGACACCCAGAACGCGCTGGACGGCGAGGGTCCCTTCTCTCCCGAGCGCTCCGGCAGCCTGCCCACCGGTCAGCTGGTGAAGCAGTGCTTCTCCGGCAAGTACACCGAGGGGGAGATGCACCGCATGCTCTCCGGCCGCGGCGGTCTGGTGGCCTACACCGGCTCCAACGATATGCGCTATCTGCTGGCGCAGGCCGAGCACGATAAGAAGATCGCCGGCGTGGTGGATGCCTTCCACTACCAGATCGGCAAGGAGATCGGCGCCATGGCCGCCGTCATGCACGGCAAAGTGGACCAGATCATCCTCACCGGCGGCATCGCCTACGGCAAGGAGACCGTGGACGCCATCTCCGAGATGGTCGGCTGGATCGCTCCCATCACCGTCTATCCCGGTGAAGATGAGCTGCTGGCCCTGGCCCAGGGTGCCCTGCGCGTCCTGAAGGGCGAGGAAAAGGCCCAGGAGTACCGCCGGCCCCGTCCCGAGGACAACAACTGATCAACAGAGAAAACGAAACGTCCCGCGGCGAGAGCCGCGGGACGTTTTTGCCTTGACAATAGCCCGGTTTCCCGATATATTGAGGATATCACATATAAAAAGGAGAGAGAAATCATGATGCCTACCACCATGCTCATTATCGCCGGTGTCCTGGCCCTCGTCGCCACCGTCCTGGCCTTCATCTATGTGGTCCCGGAGAAGAAGCGGGAAAAGCTGGGCGCCTTTGGCAAGTTCCTCCACGATACCTGCAACTTCAAGTACCTGATGGTGGAAAAGATCCTTCAGGCCCTGTACATCTTCACCACCGCCGCCGTTATCATCTTCGGCGTGCTCATGCTCTTCCGCACCGAGTACAACTACTGGACCGGCGACCGCATCTGGATGGGCGGCTATGGTCTGCTGATCATCATCCTGGGGCCCATTGCGATCCGCCTCAGCTATGAATTGATGATGATGGCCATCCTGCTGCTGAAGAACGTCATCTCCATCAACCACAAGCTGGCCGATCAGACCGGCAAGGGCAGCGGCGATGTGTTCGCCGCCCCGAATATGCAGGAGATGAAGGAGGCTCTCCGCCAGCGCCGTGAAGCGGCACAGGCGGCACAAGCTGCGGCACAGGCGGCACAGAGCCAGCCCGCCAATTTCTGCGGCCAGTGCGGCGCCAAGCTGGAGAACGGTGTCTGCCCCCACTGCTCCGCCCCCAAGGACAGTGCCCCGGCCGACAGCACACCGCCTCAGGAATAAATCAGGCAAAAAAAGAAGCACCCGCCCGGGTGCTTCTTTTTTTGTTCAGCTTACGATCACATAGCTTCCGCTTTGCGGTGCCTCCGCCGTCATGGCCACCACCCGCGTCTCCGGGTCATAGCCCTCCGGCAGTGCGGCCTTCACCGCGGCCAGTGTGTCCGCCGACGGCACATACAGCCGGTCGAACAGCTCAGCCATCTGCTCCACGGACAGACTGTCCGTGCTTCGCACTACCACCGACAGGGCTGTGCCCTCCGGCAGTGCCGACCGCAGATTTTCGGCAAAGTCGGCCAGCACCTGCGCCGGGTCCGCCGCCGTGTTGGCAACGCCCGTCGTATCCGCCGGGTAGCAGAACTGGTCCAGCAGGACCTCCTTAAAGCCCAGCTCGCCGCACTCCTTCACCAGCGCGGTGATGTATTGCAGCACCTGCGGGTCGGTGGGGTCCAGCCAGGCCTGCCCCTCCGCATCGTACCACAGCTGCCCGTCCTCCCGGACCAGCGCCGTTTCCGGCACGCTCCGGGCGTAGGCGCTGTCCCGGAAGCACACGATGTGCCCCACGGTGTACCGTCCGCTGCTCAGTAGTGTACGCAGACATTCGATGGGCCGTCCTGTCTCCACCACCACGCCCTGCGGCGTCTCCACGCCGGTGGCGTAGGTGATGCCGCCGGTGGTACGCTTTACCGCCAGCACCAGGTCCTCCGGTGCCAGCGTGTTCATGATGTAGTCCGCGCCCCACCACAGGCAGTCGTCCGGCAGCCGCGTGCCGTGCAGCGCCGCCACCTTCACATGGGGATGCTCCGGCACCACCGTGTCCACGATGTCATCCCGGTCTCCGGTGCCGTTGACGGTGCTGTCATCCGTTTTGTCATCACGGTCGTCCTTCCTGTGGAAAAAAGGAAGGTCGATGGTGGCGTTGCCCGCCTCGTCGTATACCACGTAATTCTGCAATGCCAGATAGGCCAGCGCGCCCACCAGCACCAGCGCCAGCACCACGATCAGCACGATCTTTCCGCCGGACATTCGGCCACGGTAGCTGTTGTATCCCTTTGTTGCCATAGGCGTTTACCTCACAAATACGTTTTCCTGTTTACTGTATCGCGTCCAGCAGCGCCACACGCCGGGCGTGACGTCCACCTTCAAACTCCGTGTGCAGGAAGATCTCCACCATCCGCTTGGCCAGATTGCCGCCGGTGATGCCGGCACCCAGCGCCATCATGTTGGCGTCGTTGTGCCGCCGCGTCATCTCCGCCTGGAGAGAGTCGGTGCACAGCGCGCAGCGTATACCCTTCACCTTGTTGGCGGCGATGGAAACGCCGATACCCGTGGTGCAGATCACGATGCCCTTGTCGCATTCCCCGGCGGCCACCGCCCGGGCGGCCTTTTCAGCGAATACGGGATAGTCCACGCTCTCGGTGGAGTAGCACCCGAAATCCTCGTAGTCGATGTCGTTCTCCTCCAGCCAGATGAGGATGTCCTGCTTCAGCAGGTAGCCGCCGTGGTCACAGGCGATGGCAATTTTCATAGTGGTCGTCTCCTTTGTGTTTTTACAGCTTCCGGAACGTGGGCTTTCCGCCCTCAAACGTGCAGAAATACCGGAACCCGCACGTCCGCAGCAGCGCCTGCGTTTCCCGGACGCAGCAGCCTACATATTCGGCGGAGTGCGCGTCCGAGCCGATGGTGATGATCTCGCCGCCCGTCTCCCGGTACAGCTTCAACAGCGGCGCGTCCGGCAGGGGCACGTTGCCCCGGTTGGTGTTGCACTCGATGCCGCACCCGCTTTCGATCAGCGCCCGGAAGATCTCCCGGCACTGGTCGTAATGCCCGTCGAAGGTCATCTGCTCGCCCAGATTTTCATTCATGTACCGCAGCGGCAGCGTCAGGTGGCCCAGCACACTGAACCTACCCCACCGCGCCAGACGCAGTACGTCCTCCAAGTAGCTGTCTATGACTCTATGATAATACGTTTCGCTGTTTTTTTCAATGTAATACAGGTCAAAATGTTTGAATTTTTCGCCTGCCATATGCACGGAGCCTATAACAAAGTCCAGCTTTGGTGCCTCGCCCAGCAGTTTCTCCGCCCGGTCAAAGCCCATGGGCGCCTCGCCCAGCTCCGCCCCCAGCCGGATGGCCAGCCGCCCGGTGTATGTCTCCCGCGCCTCCGGCAGCTCCCGCAGCAGCCGCGACCAGTCGAAATGCTCCCGGGGCCGGTGGTCACCCCACAGCACCGTGTCCACGTGGTCCGTCACGCAGATCTCGTCCAGCCCGGCCCGCACCGCCGCTTCCGCCAGCTCACTGACCGTCAGCTGTCCGTCCGGCGACGTGGCCGAGTGGGTATGATAGTCCGCCAGATACATCCTTCACCTGCTCATTTCTTCTTAAAGAAGCTCTTGCGCTTTTCGTAGTTGCTCTCGCCCAGCATATCGCTGAAGCTCCGCAGGGCCTCCTTCTGCTCCTTCGTCAGATTTCGCGGCGTCTCTATGTTCACGGTGACATACTGGTCGCCGCGGCCTCTGCCGTTCAGCACCGGGATACCCTTGCCCCGCAGCCGGAACACCGTGCCCGTCTGGGTGCCCTCCGGCAGGTCGTATTTCACCTTGCCGTCAATGGTGGGGATCTCCAGCGTGGCGCCCAGCACCGCCTGGGCGAAGGTGATGGGCGCGTCGCAGAACACGTCCACGCCCTCCCGGCGGAATGTCTCGTCCGGCTGCACCATGACGGTGATCAGCAGGTCGCCGGCGCTGCCGCCGTTTTTGCCGGCGTTGCCCTGGCCCCGCAGGGAGATGGTCTGGCCGTGGTCGATGCCGGCGGGGATGTTGACCTTGATGGTCTTGCGTTTCCGCACCCGACCCTGTCCGCCGCAGTCGGTACAGGGCTGATGGATAATGCGGCCGGTGCCGTGACACTTCTGGCAGGGACGGCTGGTGGCAAACACGCCCATAGGCGTCCGCTGCTGCACCTGCACCTGACCGCTGCCGCGGCAGTCGGGGCAGATCTCCGGCGTGGTCCCCGGCTGGCAGCCGCTGCCCTTGCAGGTAGCGCACTGCTCGCTGCGCTCCACGGTCACGTCCTTCTCGCAGCCGAAGGCCGCCTCCTTAAACGTCACGGACACGCTGGCGCGGATGCTCTCGCCCCGCTGGGGCGCGTTGGGGTTACGGCGCTGTTGGCCGCCAAAGCCGCCGCCGAAAAAGCTGCCGAAGATATCGCCCAGATCGCCGAAGTCGAAGCCGCCCGCACCGCCATACGCGCCGCCGCCTGCGCCTGCGCCGTAGCTGGGATCCACGCCCGCGAAGCCGAACTGGTCGTACCGGGCCTTTTTCTCCGGGTCGGACAGCACCTCGTTGGCCTCGTTGACCTCCTTGAACTTCTCCTCGGCCTCCTTGTCGCCGGGGTTCATGTCCGGGTGGTACTTTCGGGCCAGCTTTTTATATGCTTTTTTGATCTCGTCCTCCGATGCGCCCTTGCTGACGCCGAGGACCTCATAATAATCTCGTTTTTCCTGTGCCATGGGATAAATCTCCTATTGCCAGTCTTGTTGCCTGCGGAGCCGACTCCATCGGCAAAGCGATGGATTTTGCGTCCTGCCGATGGCAGACCGACGACGGCGTACCGCGTGTACGTCGAGGAGGTCTGACGATGGCAGGGCGCAAAAGGCGCGCTTTTCCTAAACACCACAACAAGGGACAGGTACTTCCTGCCCCTTATTGCGGGATATATTTGCCTTACTTGTTGTTCTGGTCATCATCGTCGACTACCTTATAGTCGGCGTCGTAGTACTGCTGACCGCCGTTGGGGTCGCCGCCGGGCTGCTGACCGCCCATGTTGGGGTCACCCTGAGGCGCCTGCTGCTGGTACAGCTTCTCGCTCATCTTGTAGAACAGCTGGGTCAGCTCCTCGGTGGCCGCCTTGATGGCGTCGGTGTCCTCGCCCTTCAGCGTCTCCTTCAGCTTCTCGACACCGGCGCGGATAGGCTCCTTCTCGCTCTCGGGCACCTTGTCGCCCACCTCGTTCAGGGTCTTCTCGGCCTGATAGACCATCTGGTCGGCCTGGTTGCGGACCTCCACCTTCTCCTTGATCTTTGCGTCCTCGGCGGCGTACTGCTCGGCCTCCTTGACGGCCTTCTCAATATCCTCCTTGCTCATGTTGGAGGAGGAGGTGATGGTGATGTGCTGGGCGTTGCCGGTTCCCAGGTCCTTGGCGCTGACGTTCACGATTCCGTTGGCATCGATGTCGAACGTGACCTCGATCTGGGGCACGCCGCGGCGGGCCGGGGCAATGCCGTCCAGGTGGAAGCGGCCCAGGCTCTTGTTGGCGGCGGCCATCTCACGCTCGCCCTGCAGCACGTTGACCTCCACGGAGGTCTGGTTGTCGGCGGCGGTGGAGAAGATCTGGCTCTTCTTCACAGGGATGGTGGTGTTGCGCTCGATCAGACGGGTGCACACGCCGCCCATGGTCTCAATACCCAGGGACAGGGGGGTCACGTCCAGCAGCAGCAGGCCCTTCACGTCGCCGGTCAGCACGCCTGCCTGCAGGGCGGCGCCCATGGCCACGCACTCATCGGGGTTGATGCCCTTGAACGGCTCGCTGCCGGTAAAACTCTTCACGGCCTCCACCACGGCGGGGATACGGCTGGAGCCGCCCACCATCAGCACCTTGGCCAGGTCGCTGGGCTTCAGACCGGCGTCGGACATAGCCTGACGCACGGGGCCCATGGTGGCCTCCACCAGGTGGCCGGTCAGCTCATTGAACTTCGCCCGGGTCAGGGTGACGTCCAGATGCTTCGGGCCGGTGGCGTCCGCAGTGATATAGGGCAGATTGATATTGCTGGTGGTCACGCCGGACAGCTCGATCTTGGCCTTCTCGGCGGCCTCCTTCAGGCGCTGCATGGCGACCTTGTCGCCGCTGAGGTCGACGCCGTCGGTACGCTTGAACTCGCTGACCATCCACTTCATGATGCACTCATCGAAGTCGTCGCCGCCGAGGCGGTTGTTGCCCGCGGTGGCCAGAACCTCAATAACGCCGTCGTCGATATCGAGGATGGAGACATCGAACGTACCGCCGCCGAGGTCGTAGACCATGACCTTCTGGCTCTGCTCCTTGTCGACGCCGTAGGCGAGGGCCGCGGCCGTCGGTTCGTTGATGATACGCTTGACCTCGAGGCCGGCGATCTTACCGGCGTCCTTGGTGGCCTGGCGCTGGGCATCGGTGAAGTAGGCAGGAACGGTGATGACCGCTTCGGTGACCTTTTCGCCCAGGTAGCCCTCGGCATCGGTCTTCAGCTTCTGCAGGATCATCGCGGAAATTTCCTGAGGGGTGTACTGCTTGCCATCGATGTTCACCTTGTAATCGGTGCCCATGTGACGCTTGATGGAAGAGATGGTCTTTTCGGGGTTGGTGATAGCCTGGCGCTTAGCCACCTGGCCTACCAGACGCTCATTGTCTTTGAATGCTACAACAGAAGGGGTCGTGCGGGCGCCCTCGCTATTGGGGATGACGACGGCTTCGCCGCCTTCCATAACTGCTACGCAGGAATTGGTGGTACCAAGGTCGATGCCGATGATCTTACTCATAATCTATTCCTCCTAAAAACTACTGTGAATTGGTTTGATTTATGTGAATTTGAATTGCTGACTTAATTTAATTGGCCTGCTGCACCATGGCATGCCGCAGGATGCGGTCTCCGCGGCGGTAGCCGCTTTGGAAGACCTGCGCCACCACATTTTTGCCGAGGGATTCATCCTCGATGTGCATGACGGCATTGTGCAGGTTGGGGTCGAAGGGCTCTCCGGCTTTTCCGAAGGTCTCCACGCCCATCTTCTTGAGATATTCCTCGAAGCCCGTCTGGATCATCTTGATGCCGGTGAGATAATTTTCATCGGCACAGGGGGTATCCAGCGCCCGCTGGAGGTTATCCAGCAGCGGCAACAGCTCCTTTAGGGTATTCGCTACTGCATCGGGATAGACATTTTCGCGTTCCTTTTGGGTGCGGCGGCGGTAGTTATCGTACTCGGCCATCAGGCGCAGGTATCGATCCTCCAACTCCTTTTTTTCGGCCTCGCACTTTTCCAGCGCTTCCGCTTCCCGGCTCTTTTTCTTTTTGCCCTTTTTCTGCTCCGGGGCGGCTTCCTCGGCGGGCTCGGCGGCTTCAACAGCTTCGGCCGTTTCCTCCGTCATCAGCTCTTCCTCGGGGGTGGTGTTTTTGTTTTCCTGATCCACAGGGTCTCTCTCCTTTCGCGGTTTACAGACCGTTATTCAGTGTATCGCTCAGCATCCGGCTCAGCATATTGGCGAAATATTCCACATGGGGGATGAGCCGGGCGTAATCCATGCGGACGGGGCCAACCAGCCCCAGGGCGCCGATGGAATCCTCACCGATGCGGTAACGGGCAACGATCATGGAGGAATTCTCCATTTCGGGGCGGGCATTTTCCCGCCCCACGCTGACAAACAGGTCATTTTCCCGGCTGCCAATGATCCGCAGCATTTCCTCGCGGGAATCGAGGAGGCGGTACAGCCGGTCGGCCACATTTCTCAGCTCTGGGTGTTCCAGCAGATTCCCCGTGCCGCTGCGGTACAGGGCACCTTCGCAGGCTTCCCGGCACAGCTCGTAAATAGCGGCCAGAAGCGGCGCAAAGATATCGGTGTGCTCACCCAGGGTAAAGGCCATCGAATTGATGTACTGGGCGGTGATCTCATTGAGGCTGCGCCCGGCCAGCCGGCCGTTGGCAAAACTCTGGAAGAAATCCACCACATTGGGGGTCAGATTGAAATTGACCCGGCAGACCTTATTTTTCACCATCCCGTTGCTGCACAGCAGCAGGATGACGACGGTATGCGCCGTGGCCGGAATGATCTCAATGCGCTTGACAAAGAGGCTCTGGCGGGAGATGGTGGTGGAAATGGCAAAGCAGCCGGTTTCCTTGGCCAGCATCCGGGTGGCGCCTTCCAGCACGCGGTCGGGGTCGGGGTCGCAGTAATTGAACAGGGCGTCAATCTCGCCGCGGGCGGCGTCCTCCAGCGGCTGCGGCTTCATCAGGTGATCGAGGTAGTAGCGCAAACCGCGGTGAGTGGGGATGCGTCCGGCGGAGGTATGGGGCTGCTCGATGTAGCCCTGCTCGCTGAGGTAGGCCAGGTCATTGCGGACGGTAGCGGAGGAGACAGTCTCCTCCAGCATGGCGGCGATCATCTTGGAGCCGATGGGCTCGCCGGTCCGGATGTAGCTTTCCACCACGCAGGTAAGGATCCTGCTTTTTCTGGGATCCAGCTCCATATTGCTCCCTCCTTTTTAGCACTCACTCACTTCGAGTGCTAACGATTATTATTGTACTCACTTTTTCGCGGTTGTCAATAGGGTTCACAAATAATTTACAACTATTTTTCGCAGTCACCGTTGCAGAGTGCTAAACGCATGCTATAATGAGAAAAAGCTGCCCGGCGGGCTTCCCGCGCGGGTTTAGCGTACATGGGTGCGCGTACGCACACGCACGAGGGAGCCAATAAAGTATAACCGATGAGCCGGGACGAGTGGAGAAAGGCGGGGCGCAGCCCGGAGCCTGCACTTACTTGCTAAAGGAGAGAATGCAAACCATGTTCCAAAACAAATGGTTTTATCTGTTCTGCATATCCATGCTGCCTATTGTGGAGCTGCGGGGCGGCATCCCGGCCGGGGCTGCCATGGGGCTGTCCTTTTGGCCGGTGTACCTCACCTGCGTACTGGGCAACCTGCTGCCGGTACCGTTCCTTATCTTATTCGCGAAAAAGATACTGGAGTTTCTCTCAACCCTGCCCCGTATCGGCGGGGTCTTCCAGAAAATCATCCGCCGGGCGGACCAAAAAGCGGCCGAGATCGGTCATTACGAAAAATGGGGGCTGTTCCTCTTTGTAGCCATTCCGCTGCCGGGCACCGGCGCCTGGACCGGTTCACTGGTGGCGGCGGTGCTGCGGATGCGTATCTGGCAGGCGTTCCTGGTCATCACGGTCGGGGTACTGGTCAGCGGATTCATCACCGGCGGGATCGCCTATGGGCTGTTCACCGCGCTGGCATAATACAATAATATATATAAACGGAGAAGACCCCCTGCT
>ERZ773136.3259-NODE-3259-length-12310-cov-3.622440_pt1 | contig 12310 bp, 17 predicted proteins | sample MGYA00580855_ERZ773136 | MGnify/ENA primary metagenome ERZ773136 (study PRJEB29015, sample SAMEA2737860) | human gut metagenome | biome: human gut; feature: human-associated habitat; material: faeces | place: China | collected 2012 ... | reverse complement strand
TTTCGGATTTTTATTGAAATCGGGCTTCGCCCGAAAAGCCTTATAGACTTTTGCAGCAGTCTGAAAAACGGGTGTATGCCCGTTTTTTAACATGTCTTAATTATCTGCCACGCTGTCACAAGCTTATCAAACGTCCATGCGGCATTGGCCGGTGATGTGGACGGAAGAACTGCCGCTTCACGTCCGACAAGCGGTTTTGTATAGCGGTCATAAAAGCGCTTGGCCGTCTGACCATTGACGAATATCCACTTGATATCGGAAGCCGCGAAAATCGGTGAAAGGTCGTTGACCGCCACGTTTTTAATGCTGCTGTCCGAGCTGCCAGTAATCTCGCAGGACGCGATCACATCCCACAGCGCGATGCCGTGCGACAGCAAGAATTCCTTCTTTTCCGGAATCGTACCCGGCGCTTCCGAGCCGTAAACTGCCGCCGTCACGCGCCAGAAGCGGTTTTGCGGATGCCCGTAGAAAAACAGCTGTTCACGCGATTTGACCGACGGAAAGCTGCCTAAAATAAGAATTCGTGAATTTCCGTCGTATATCGGCGGAAACGGATGACAAATCATTTTTTCACCTCAAAATCAAGAAAGGAAGTCTCATCATGAATGTAACCGAAGCCATTCGCGCGCGGCGCAGTATTCGCAAATATGTGCCACAGGTAAAAATCCCCGACGAGCATTTACACACCATTCTGGAAGCCGCCATGCACGCACCGAGCGCCTGTAATTCCCGTCCGTGGGAATTTGTTGTTCTTCAAAGCGACAAAGCAAGAGAGGATGCGCTGTCGATTCATCCGTATGCTTCGCATTTGCGCGACGCGTCGCTCGGCATTTTGGTATGTGCTGACGAGAAAGCGCAAAGCGGCATTGCGAAAGGCTTTTTCCCGCAGGATTGCGGTGCAGCTATCGAAAATATTCTATTGCAGAGCTTAGAGCTTGGCTACGGTTCATGCTGGTGCGGCATTTACCCGAACGCTGAACGGGTGCAGATGTTCCGCGAAAAGTTCGGTATCGATTCCACTCCTATCGCGCTTGTGGTTATCGGAAAGGCGGAGGAGAAACCGGCATGCCGCGGTCACTATGACGAAAGCCGCGTAAAAATACTGTAAAACGAAAGCAACAAAGGACGGTCGGATGCTCCGACCGTCCTTCCCTTTTATTCTTTGTCTTTTTTGGGTTTTGTGAGTGCGTTTAACACAAGCACCACGCCGATAATCACGCCGATAACGACCAAAATGCTGAACATTCCGGCAGCCATATAGATGAGATTATTGACAAATTCCATTGGTTTGAAAAAGATATCTCCCATTTTCGTTTCCCCTTATTTCATAAAGAAGTTGAGGATCAGACCGCCGGCAATAACCGACGCGATCTGTCCGGATACGTTGACGCCAATCGAATGCATGAGAAGGAAGTTGCCCTTATCCTCGGCAAGACCCATTTTATGCACCACACGTCCCGACATCGGGAAAGCCGAGATACCGGCTGCGCCGATCATCGGATTGATCTTATTCTTTAAGAACAGATTCAAGAACTTAGCGAACAGCACACCGCCGACCGTATCGAAAATAAAAGCGAAAAGACCAAGGCCGAGAATGAGAAGCGTTGCCGGCTGAAGGAACTTATCTGCCTGCATCTGAACGGCAATGGTAAGGCCAAGGAAGATCGTAATAAGGTTGGCAAGCACCTTTTGCGCCGTTTCGGAAAGCGAATCAAGTACGCCGCATTCACGGATAAGGTTACCGAACATCAAGAAGCCGATAAGAGAAACCGATTCGGGAGCGACAATACCGGCGATGATAGTAATGACAATCGGGAAAAGGATCTTAGTAAGGCGCGAAACCTCGGTATTGGCATACGGCATACGGATAAGGCGCTCTTTCTTGGTAGTGAGCATTTTGATGACCGGTGGCTGGATGATCGGTACAAGCGCCATATACGAATACGCCGCGACCATAATTGCCCCGGTAAACTGCGAATCAAGCGCCTGTGCCACGACAATGGCTGTCGGTCCGTCTGCCGCACCGATAATACCGATTGACGCTGCGTCGTTGATCGGGAAAAACATAGAAGCAAGGCAAAGTGTGAAGAAGATGCCGAACTGAGCGGCTGCTCCGAAGATCATGAGCTTCGGATTGGCAAGAAGCGGCGTGAAGTCGATCATCGCACCGATGCCAATAAAGAGGATAAGCGGAAACAGCTCGTTGGAAATACCGGCTTTGAAAAGCGTGGTAAGTGCGCCGGCATCGCCGACTGCGCCCGAAAACGGGATATTGACGAGAATCGTGCCGAAGCCAAGCGGCAAGAGAAGCGTCGGTTCCATATCTTTCTTGATAGCAAGATAGATAAGTATTCCTCCGATAAGCCACATGACCACATAGTGCCAATCAACAAGCGCGGCAAAGCCTGTGTACAGAAAACTGATTTTGTCCAAGAATTCCATATTTTCACTCCTGTTCTTTTACGGCAAAAAAAACGACCTTTACCGCATAACGCCAAAAGTTATACGATAAAAGTCTCGCGTTTCATGCAGACGCGGATTGCATGGCTGTAGCCTGACAATCGTGATTGACGCTTCTGCAACGGTTTTCCGCCGCTACTCCCTTTTATCCGGAAGATTTGAATTTAGTTTCTATATTTTACCATATTAACCCGTTTCTGTCAAGTATTCTGATTAAATTTCTCGCGAAAAGTATTGAAAAAAACGTCTTTTTATGTTAAAATGAGAAAAAACAAAAGGAAATGCAACTATGGAAACAATAAAAAAACGCATCAATATCGCGCTTATCGGTTCGGGCGCCATGGGACGCGCACATGCGGCGGCAGTAGCCAATCTTCGCTATTGCTACAATCCCCTGCCCTTTGAAGCGGTGCTTCACACGCTTATTACGCGCGACGAAAATACGGCGCGGCCAAAAGCGGATATGCTCGGCTTTGTAAACTATTCCACCGACTACAAGGCCGTTTTAGAAAATCCCAATATTGACGTCATCGATGTCTGCACGCCCAACATCTGCCATTATGAAGAGGTCAAGGCGGCGCTCGCACACGGGAAAAACGTGCTTTGCGAAAAGCCGCTCGGCATTACGGCTGCCCAAGCGGAAGAGCTTGCCGCACTTGCGCAAAAAACCGACAGCGTTTGCGGCGTTGTGTTCAACAACCGGCATCTTCCGGCCGCCATACGCGCCGCAAGCCTTGTTGCCGAGGGCCGGTTAGGAAAAATCGTATCTTTCCGCAGCGCCTATCTGCATTCCTCCAGTGCCGATCCGGCCAAGCCGCGCGGTTGGAAGCAGGACAAAGATATCTGCGGCGGCGGTGTGTTGTTCGATCTCGGTTCGCATGCGATCGACCTTTTAGCGTTCGTTCTCGGAAATGCGCCGGAAAACAAGATCGATACCGTCCGAGGGCTATCGCAGATCGTTTATCCCGAACGCACAGGTGCGGACGGAAAACCGTGGCGCACCAATGCAGACGAAGCGTTCTATATCACGGCGCGGCTTGCCGGCGGCGCCTGCGGCACGATTGAGGCAAGCAAGGTTTCCGTCGGCGCGAACGATGATTTCACGCTGTCGGTATACGGTACGGACGGCGCACTGAAATTTGACCTTATGAACCCGAATTATCTGTATTTTTACGATGCAAAACAACCGTCCGCACCGAATGGCGGCGAGCGCGGCTTCACGGCCATTGAGTGCGTCAACCGCTACGACCTTCCGGAATCGGTCTTTCCGGGAATGCGTGCGCCCATCGGCTGGTTCCGCGGACACATTCATTCGATGTACAGCTACCTTTCTGCCGTGAACGAAAAGAAATCCTTTACACCCTCTTTTTCCGACGGCGCGTATGTTAACCGTGTTATGGAGGCGGCATACCGGTCGGACGAAAGCGGCCTTGAAGAACGCGTTTGACCGCATCTTGGCGAAGCTTGTAAAATGTCGAAAACATTTACTCATTAAATTGCGAAAACCTCTTGACAAACCGTGCCTGTTGTTGTATAATATATCCCGTCAGTTGAAAACATTGCGGAATTGTGTAATGGCAGCACGACAGACTCTGACTCTGTTTGTCTGGGTTCAAATCCTAGTTCCGCAGCCAGAAAAAGCGGTCAAAATAGATGCAATCTGTTTTGACCGCTTTCTTATGCGGTTTTTGAGCATTTTTGAAAAATTTGATTTGACTAAAAAACAGTAGATGCACCCACCGGTTTGACCGGACTTGAACCGGGGACACCATAAAAATCTAATATAAAATCAATTCAAAAAACGCTAATGTATGTAAGGGTTTCGGCAGTGGATCAGAATGAAGCAAGGCAAAGGCTTGAAATGAAAAAGCTCGGCATAGAATCAAAAAATATTTACATGGATAAGCAATCAGGTAAGGATTTTAACAGACCAAGCTATTTGAGGTTATTAAGAAAGCTGAAAAAGGGTGATTTGCTTTATGTCAAATCAATTGACAGGCTCGGAAGAAATTATCGTGAAATTCAGGATAAGTGGAGAATACTGACTGTTGTTCCAACGCGCTCTGTGAACTTGACAAAGAGCGTAGTTTATGATATATTTGCATGAGTGATAATAACAACAAAATGAAGTGCAATGAAAGGATGAATATATTATGAATTTTGAATTATTAAAGAATCTTGATGTGCCCAAAGGAAAGGTTGATGTTGTTCTTGATACCGATGCTTACAATGAGATTGATGACCAATATGCAATAGCGTACCTTCTGAACTCGGAAGATAAGCTTAATGTGAAAGCAATTTATGCGGCGCCTTTTTTTAATGAAAATTCAAAATCTCCCAAGGATGGAATGGAAAGAAGCTATGATGAAATAATAAAGCTTATTAATTTAATGAACAGAAGTGAACTTACCGATATTGTTTACAAGGGAGCAGACAGATATCTTCCTGATGAAAAAACACCGGTTGTGTCAGAGGCGGCACAACATTTGGCAGCTCTGGCTGCGAATTACACAACGGAAAATCCGCTTTATATAGTTGGAATTGCCGCAATAACAAATGTTGCCTCGGCTGTGTTAATAAATCCCGAAATTGCAAAAAATATAGTTGTTGTATGGTTGGGAGGACATTCTCTCGAGTTTCATGATACAAAAGAGTTTAATATGATGCAGGATATTGCTGCTGCAAGGGTTATAATGAAAAGTGATATACCGCTAGTTCAACTTCCTTGTATGGGAGTTGTGGATGCATTCAAAATTTCAAAACCCGAGCTTGAGTTTTGGTTAAAAGGAAAAAACAAATTATGTGACTATCTTGTTGAGCATACAGTTCGGGCTGCAGAGGCATATGCATCCGGAAAACCATGGAAAAGAGTAATATGGGATGTTACGGCTGTTGCTTGGCTCTTAAACGAAGACGATAAATTTATGCTAAGCAGGATCGTAAATAAACATATCCCTAACTATGATTTTCAATATAATTTATCAAAAGATTGCAGTTTTATGAGATATGTGTACAGTATTAATTGCGATAGTCTTATGAATGATTTAATAAGGAAACTTATAAGATAGCATAGGGTGATTTTGTGAAAAAGATTTGTGTAGTAGGAAGTATAAATATGGATTTGGTTATTGAAACCAATTATCCGCCGGTAATGGGAGAAACAGTGTTTGGAAATAACTTCAAGACTGTGCCCGGAGGAAAGGGTGCTAATCAAGCGGTTGCTGCAGCAAAACTTGAAAATGATGTATCTTTTATCGGAGCAGTTGGTGATGATATGTTCGGAGCAAAGTTGAAGGAAAATCTTAAAAACTCAGGTGTGGATGTTTCGGGAATTGAAAATATAGGCACGAGTGGCATAGCTATGATAATTGTGTCGGGCGGTGATAATACCATTATTCTTGAAGGCGGAGCAAACCAAAGTGTAACTCCGCAGCTTGTTGATAGATATGTCGAGTTAATTAAAGAATGCGATATTTGCATATTTCAGCTTGAAATTTCTTCTGATGCTGTTTTATATGCCATGAAAACCGCAAAGGATTTAGGAAAGTATGTAGTATTGAACCCGACACCAGTTACCGGCTTCATTCCGAAAATGTTTGAATATACAGACATTTTTGTTGTGAATGAACACGAAGCGTCGGCCTTGCTTGATATAAGTGTAAATAATGCTGATGAAGCAAAAATCGCATGTCAAATGTATCTTGATAAGGGAATTAAGCAGGTAATCATAACACTTGGTTCAAACGGATGTGTTTATAATGTCGGAAATGAAGTAAAATGCGCTGAGGCGTTTAAGGTTGATGCGGTTGACTCAACCGCTGCAGGGGATAGCTTTATTGGCGCGTTTTGTGCTGAGTTTGACAATCTCGGAGTGGATGAGGCCATCAGATATGCTCAGGCAACAAGTGCGATTGTGGTCAGTCGTAAAGGCGCATCTGTATCAATACCGACCAAAAATGAAGTTGAGAAATTTTTATCGTGCATAAATAATAGTAAATGAGAAGTCAATTGCTATTAACTGAAATATACATAATAAAGTTGAGCCGGCAACATAAACAGACTGTATAGATTGGTCAGAAAAAGCACTTGCATCAGCAAGTGCTTTTTTTAGCGAAGTAGACTCCTTCGGAATCTGTGAAATGCGCTTTGCGCGTGAAATGTGCCATCCGGCACGTGAAACGCCTATAGGCGTAGAGATCGGTTTCATTTCGCATTGTGATCGCAGAGAACAATATTTCATCTCCGGCAATAATCGGATATACCGCCTTATCTTTTCAAGATTTTTTCGGCGACGCGATACAAATCACGAAGCCAAATGAGATATCATGGCTTCAAAGCCCCGAACTCTCACGATTTCGAGGCTATTTTGCATTTCCTAAGGACGGAACATGCGCCGTTTTTACGCACCTTCTGCCCTTTTTTTGCAATAAAACCTTAAAAATAAAGTGATACTTTATATCCTTAACAACGGATTGATAATTGCTATTTTTGAAATCCGTGCTATACTATACTTACACCGGTGATAAACTTTTCGGAGGTAAGATATGAACCTTAAAATAGGCACGATTATCAAAAAGCTTCGTGCAGAAAACAATATTACACAAGACGCACTTGCCACAAGCCTTGGGGTTACCCCTCAGGCAATTTCACGCTGGGAATCGGAAAGCGGTTATCCAGATATCGAGCTTCTTCCGGTGCTTGCAGACTTTTTCGCGGTCAGTGTGGACGAGCTGATCGGCTATAGGCTGTCCGAACGTGAAGCCGAGCTTACAGCTATCAAAAAGGAAATGAACCGTCTCTGGGAGGTCGGATCGCTCGAGGAACAGCTGGCTTATGCACGAAATGCCTTCCTGCGGTACCCGAACGACTATGAGATTAGGGAGCAACTTGCGGTGTGCCTTTATTTCATGTGGCAGCAGACTCACGATACATCGCTTATTGGAGAGATCGAGAATCTTCTGAAAACCGTTATGGATGAATGTGTCAACGAGAATACACGATACGATGCCATCACGAAGCTGGTCAGCTTATACAGTGAGACCGATCAGGCCGACAAGATCATGGACTTAGTCAAACGGCTCACTCCCATGAAATACTGCCGCGAGTATGTACTGTCCTGCGGAATCGGAGACGGAAAAACGAAATTCTACATTCAGGATGAGATCGATAAGCTTACGGACGCTCTTGGTTTGGCGATTCGGAACCTTGTGCTGAATGAGGATATTCCGAATGACTCCTCAACCTGGGAGAATAAAATTGAAATGCTTCGGGTATCAAACAAGCTCTATTCCTTAATCTACGGCGACGATCTTATGTATCACCACTTCCGTTTAGCTTTTAATCATTGGCTGATCTCTACTTACGAAATCGCGCTCAGCAAAGCCAAAGAGGCTCTCGATTCGCTCGAAAAGATGTGTGACCATGCCGTGGCCTGCGACTTATCCTATCAGAACGACCACGGTAAGCATTTCTCGTCTTTCTTGGTTGACACACAAATCTATCCCGAAAACGGCGAGGATTTCCATGAACTCACCGAGCATACGCATTGCTACTATATGCTTGAGAAACTCAAACACAGCCGCTATGACGGCATTCGCCAAGACCCGCGTTTTCGCTCGGTTACCGAAAAATTGGAGCTGTACGCAAATTAAATAATTCCGGCCGTCCGAGAACTTTTCCCTCTCGGACGGTTCTTTATCGTGTCTTTTTGAAGAGTAATTTTTCTGCCAAAATAAGGCTTCTCACCGGTTACACTTTGAAAAATCACAGCCGCAAAACTGTTGGCGGTACAGGTCATATTCCCTTGAAAGCACAATGGAACGCTGATAGCCGCCTTTTTTCTTAAAATCGGACGGCAGATAGGAAACGCCGCTGCGCTCCGACTCCGCAGCTCCGATCTCGTTGATAAGCCGGGCGTTCTTGTGCGGACTGACCGTCAGAGTTGTAGCAAAAAGCGGAAAACCGTTTTCTTTTGCATAGTCGGCGGTGCGCAGAAGGCGCAAGGCAAAGCACCGGTCGCAGCGTCTTCCGCCCTCCGGCTCCCCTTCCAACCCATTTATCGTTTTCAAAAACATATCGGGCGCATACCCGTCATCGACGATTCGCACCTCCTTGCAAAACGGTGCGCGGTCGCACAGCTTATAAAGCTCCGCGAGCCTGTGCTCGTATTCCTCTTTATCCGTGATGTTCGGATTGCAATAAAAAACCGTAATGTCAAAGAACGCCGTCAGATATTCCAACACATAGGAGGAGCACGGCGCACAGCATGCGTGTAATAATAACTTCTCTTTTCTGTTTTCCGCCGCAAGCCGGTTAATCACGCGCTCGGTTTCTGTCTGATAGTTTATCGGATTCATCTGTTTTCTCCTTGTCGTTTCCACATCAAACCACTATTTTCGCTGGATAAAGCGTTCGATACCGTTTGAGTATGAGACAAAATGCGTAATACGTTTCAATACATATCATAGTTGGATTATACTATGAGCATAAAGAAAAATCAAGCAAAAATCTGTGTTTTTTCGTAACTTTACAAGAAAACTACTCGTGCACAATTCCACCGAAATAAAAAAATTTTGGGTATTTTGAAAAAAGGTCTTGACAAGTAACCGTTCGGTTGCTATAATACAGGTAACCGAACGGTTACAAGTAATAAGGAGTGAGAGCATGGCCGGAGAAACAAAGGAACGGATCTTGGAAACGGCGCTTGAATTATTTGCACAGAGCGGCTATTTGGGAACCTCCATGAGCGACATTGCAGGAGAGCTTGGAATCACAAAGGGCGCTTTGTATAAGCACTATACCAGCAAACAGGAAATTTTAGACAGCATTGTGAAGCGAATGAATCAAATGGACTACGACCGCGCCGAAGAATACGAAATGCCCGAAACCGAACCGGACGGCTTTGCCGAGGCTTATCTGCACACGCCGATCGATAAGATCCGCGCTTACAGCATGGCACAGTTCGACCATTGGACAAAAGAGCCGTTTTCCGCTAATTTCCGAAAAATGCTGACGCTTGAGCAATACCGCGACCAAGAGCTTGCAAAGCTCTATCACGATTATCTTGCGACAGGCCCGGTCATGTACATGGCGGCAATCTTCCGGAAATTTGCAGACAGCGACGAGAAAGCCATGCAATTAGCTTTGGAATTTTATGGGCCTATGTTTTTGCTTTACAGTGTTTATGACGGTGCAAAGGATAAAACTGCCGTCGCAGCAATGTTAGAAACCCACATTGACCGCTTTATTACGCGCAACGAACCGCTCTACAGAAACCGCCCTCCGATTTGAAGCCATAGAAAGCGTTTTTTACCATATTTAGAAAAGAGAATTTTTATGAATGCAATTATTTATACCACGGAAACCGGCAGCACGGAGCGCTATGCCAAATTATTAGCCCATGAGACAGGACTTCCGGTTTGCTCGCTTGCCGAAGCGAAGAAAAAAGTCCCTGCCGGCGCGGGAATCATTTATCTTGGCTGGATTATGGCCGGCAATATCAAAGGCTATGCCGGCGCTGCAAAGCGCTACAAAATACGTGCCGTCTGCGGCGTGGGCATGGGTCAAACCGGCTCGCAAACGGAAGATGTACGCCAAAAAACAGCCATTCCGGAAAGCATCCCGGTCTTCACCCTGCAAGGCAATTTTAACGTGAAGAAGCTGCACGGTCTATACCGCGCCATGATGGAAATTATGGTCAAAACGGCCGGCAAAGGGCTTGCCGAAAAGAAAGACCGCACGCCGGAGGAGAACGATATGCTCGATATGATACTTCACGGCGGCGAACGGGTCAAGATCGATCATTTAAGCGCTGTGCTTGCTTGGTACAAAACGCAAAAATAAAATTAGGAGGAACCTGTTATGACATGTCCGAAATGTGGGAAAAAAATGCGAAAGGGCTATTTGTTTAGCAGCAAGGACGGCGCGTTCAGCTTTGCAGACAAAGTGCCCGGTGCATTTGAGAATGCAAAAAATGCGGATGGCTTTGTAAAGATCACAGAGCTGAAATTCGGCGGCAGAACCGGCGTGGAAGCGGATTGCTGCGACGGATGCCGCATGGTCATTTTTTCATACTAAGAGGAAGTGGAACAACATGAAGCTCTATTTCGGGAACACCGTAAGTACGTTCACGACATTGATGATACTTGCCTTGCTTGGTTTTATCGGGTACTCCGTGTACAACCGCGAAAGCATTGAGCACTGGGGACGCAGAACTGTGTTTGTGCTAATATTCGGCCTTGTTATCTGCTGCTTTGCCGCGGCAAGGGACGGACTTGACAAGACGATACAGCACACGATCGACGGCAGCTGCGCACCGGGAATTTTTCCGCTTATCAGTGTTCCGACCGTCATCGGCTGCGTCGGAGCGTTTATCATCCTTATTGCCGCCATTGCCTCACCAATCGCAAAAACGCAAAAAATGCGCGAGGTCTGGTTTTATGTTATGTCCGGCGGCGCACTGTTAAAAATCGTAACCATGGAAGTTTCAAGAATCATTTTCTAACACAGAATTGAGGATCAATATGAAAAAGTCACTCATTCAAAAGCTTGGATTGCTTGGCATTGTCAGCTTTCTTTCGTACACGGCGGCGGTCGTGTTCGCGCCCCTTGCCTATCCCGGCTACAACTGGATGGCACAAGCGGTCAGCGACCTAAGCGCCGCCAATGCGCCGTCGCTTGGATTATGGAACCAGCTCAGCGCCTTTTACAATGCATGCGAGGTCGTTTGCGCCACTGTCGTATGCGTTGGCATTGGAGGGCAAAAAACAAAGCTTCTTCGCACCGGAATCTATCTTTTCGCTGTCATGGAGTGGGTTTCGGCGATCGGCTATCGGATGTTTCCGCTCTCGGACAGCGGCTATGCCGGCAGCTTTCAGGACGTCATGCACATGGCCGTCACGGTCGCTGTAGTGCTATTGTCCATCGTATCGTTAAGTATTATCATCGCCGCCGGAATAAAAAGCAGAAATTGCCGCTCTTATGGCGTGTGCGCCGGCATTGCCCTTGGCATGATGCTGGTAGGCGCGTTCGGCATGAAGCTTGTGCCGGCCGCATATTTCGGCGTTGTGGAGCGTTTCAGCGTATTTGCCGCAACAGGCTTTAACGCAGCGCTCGGCATTCACCTGTTTTGCATGAATATCAAAGAAAACAACTAATTTTACAGAGGAGAATTTATTATGTCAAAAAACAATATTATCATCCGTCCGGAAACAAAAAACGATTACAGAAATACCGAAGATCTCACACGTGAGGCATTTTGGAATGTCTACCGTCCCGGCTGTATGGAACACTATGTGCTGCACTGCTATCGGGATGATCCGGCGTTTGTACCGGAACTGGACTTTGTCATGGAACTGGATGGCGAGCTTATCGGGCAGGTCATTTATGTACGCTCGGAGATCGAGTGCGATGACGGTCGAAAGGTACCGATCATGACCTTTGGCCCGATCGGCATTGCGCCCAAATACAAGCGACAGGGTTACGGCAAGCAGTTACTTGACTATTCCATGGAAAAAGCGAAAGAAATGGGCGCAGGTGCGCTTGCCATCACCGGAAACATTCTGTTTTACGGCAAATCCGGCTTTGTTCCGGCCAAAACGAAAGGCGTGCGCTATGCCGACGACCCAGAGGCGGATTATTTCCTTATCAAGGAGCTGACGCCCGGCTTTCTTAACAGTATTTCCGGCACTTATAAAGACCCGGAGGGCTATTTTGTCTGCGAGAAAGACCCGGAGGGGTTTGAAGCGTTTGAAAATACGTTTCCGGCAAAGCAAAAGCTGAAGCTGCCGGGACAGTTATTTTAAGCAGGAGGATTTCGGGTGAAAGACAATATTTATCCCCGTCCGCACGA
>ERZ773136.3256-NODE-3256-length-12318-cov-3.863900_pt1 | contig 12318 bp, 8 predicted proteins | sample MGYA00580855_ERZ773136 | MGnify/ENA primary metagenome ERZ773136 (study PRJEB29015, sample SAMEA2737860) | human gut metagenome | biome: human gut; feature: human-associated habitat; material: faeces | place: China | collected 2012 ... | reverse complement strand
GCACGGAATACAAGAGTCTTGATATTTCCGAGTTTACCGGGATTCCGAACAAGGTCGGCATTTACGAGTACAAGGAGGACAGCGTGAAGCAGAACAAATACAGCTACGATGATACCGTGGACGCTATGATCTGTGACGGTGTGACCGACGTCAAGAACATGCAGAACTGGGAGAAAATGCTTGATGGGAGGGAGAAGTTGGAAGCAGAGTATGTCAAGGAAATCTTCCGGCGATATCATGAGAAACTGAATCAGAAATAAGAAAAGCACCGAGCAGAAATTAATCTGTTCGGTACTTTTTTGTTTGTCCAAATACTGTCTTAAAAAAGACGAAAGCGTTCGGATTATTCTTCATTGGTGACCCCTGGGAGAATCGAACTCCCGTTTTCGCCGTGAGAGGGCGATGTCTTAGCCGCTTGACCAAGGGGCCGTACCGCAGTACTTGTATACTATATCACAAAAGTGGCGGTTTGTCAACTGTTTTTGGCAAAAAAATGTGATTTGTCGTTTTTTTCTTACCAAAATACAAGAAAGAGCAAAGAATACCTGACGGCGTAATGCCGCAAAGACCTCTTCCCTGCTCTTTTTTCACTATAAACTGTCGGCAAAGGCGGTTGCCAACTCGTCACAACGTTCATTGAGCGGCGTGCCGTTATGCCCTTTTACCCAAACAAACGTGACGTTATGCGTATCAAGCAGCAAAAGTAACTTTTCCCACAAATCAACGTTCAAGGCCGGCTTGCCATCCGATTTTTTCCAGTTTTTCTTTTTCCAACCATACACCCAACCTTTATTGATCGCGTCAGTCAGATATTTGGAATCGGAATACAATTCCACCTCACACGGTTCTTTTAATGCAGCAAGCGCCTCAATAGCCGCCGTCAGCTCCATTTTATTGTTGGTAGTGGACGCGTCGCCGCCCGAAAGCTCTCTTTTCTTATCGCCGTACACGAGCACCGCGCCCCAACCGCCTTTACCGGGATTTCCGCGGCAAGCACCGTCGGTATAGATCGTTACTTTTTTCATTCTGCCGCCGTTTCCGCCTCATCGTTTTTCGGAGTTTCCACGCGCTTATACTCCACGCCGCCCAAGGTGAGCGTATCGTCCTTAACGCTGTATTCGAGCGTCACGGTACTGGTCGGATCCTCTTGCACGTAGATCTCCAATTTTCCGTTTTTGACGCGATAACAGTTTTCCGTGCCGTCGGCATTTCCGAAAAAGCCGGTCACGGTACGGTCGATAAATTTGCCATCCGACGTGAATTCAATGATCTGTTCCGAGCCATACAGCTCACACGACCACACGCCGACCACATTTCCCTTGTTTGCGCACGCGCAAAGCAAACAAACTGCGGCAAGAAACACAGGAATAAATCCCAGTAGTTTTTTCATATCAAAATCCTCTTTTCTGTCAATCTTCCTCAGTCATCCGACCTCGGCCGTAACCGACGCGCCGCCCGGACGCAATGTCCGCAAGCCGCTCCACAGGTAAGCTTTTACCGTTTTCGTCTCCGGAACGCCGGAAAATACTGTCGAAAAGGAACCGTCCGTCGCGACTGTCGGCATTTGAAGCGTCATAAAGCGGCCATCTTTGTCATACAACGCCACGATGAGTGTCATTCCCGACGGCAATGCCTGTCCGGCGCTGCCGGTCACAGTCACTTTTCCGGTCGAGTCCATGCCGGCATAGCTTACCGAAAGCTCCGCATTTGTTGTTTTGGTAATCACCAGATTATCCACATAAAATTCCAACGCTTTGCCGTTTTCGGGGTTGGCATAGATACGGAACGAATCCGTCGAACGGATAAAGGCATATTCCGGCACGGTAAAGGTGCGCTCCACATGCTGCCATTGAGCGGAATTGCTGTACGAGGCAGGGTCTGCCGCCGACAGGATGTGGTCGTCCGGATTTTTCTTGCCGTACTGTGATGGGTCGTCAAAACGCGGATCGGTATGGATTGTTGTTTTGATTTGGGTTTTGGTATCGCCTTCAAAAGCGCCGGCCATTACATCATAGCTTACGGTATAGGTAGCGCCGGCTTCGAAATTCATGGCATATTCCATATTCGTATACGTACCGGCCGAATTCGGTACGACACGGTAAACACGGTTAGACGAATCGGTCGGGTCAGTCACTACCGAAAGGTTCGCATTTCCGGAAACAAACGGCATTATTCCGTCCTCCGCGTCAAAGGAAACGCTTGTGAACTTTTCGGTTTTTTTGGTTTCTGCCGGAATCAGACGGATATATTTGATATAGCCTTCGCTGCCGGTGGCGTTGAACGGGTCAACACGGATCTCGGTAATGGTATCCTTCCAATAGATACAATCTGTGAGCTTCAGACGGTAGGTCTTAAACGCACCGCCGGTGCTTAACGATTCATAGCCGCATGACACCTGTTTTTTCTCGTCCCAGTTACTGTCGTTATCCGTGATAAAGTAGCACTTAAGGAAATCGCTTCCGCCGCGCTTGCTGTTATAGGAAAGGCAAATTTCAAAATCGGTGTATGCCGTAGAATCGAGCGATATCTTTCCCGACTGCATGCGCGTATCGTTATCGGTAGCAAGCACATAGAGCTTATCGCCGGTATTATAATACGTCGCATTCATCGACCAGCCGAGAAGATGTCCGTAGCTGAAATCCCACTCGTTTTCCGGACGGGTGAACAGATAGAAGTTGTCCGCATAATTGTTCGTTTGAATGTACAAATCACGGTTCTTTATCTGCCATTTAAAGCCGAAGTGGTCGCAGAGCGACTGCATATAGAGTAATGGCAATCCGTCCACCGTAAACACCTCGCACGGCAGCGAAAGCGTTCCGGATTCCGTCACGGCCTTGTCGCTTCCGACTGTATAAGCGATGGTTTTATCGTCGTCTCCGTAAAACGTTAAGGTCTTTGACGCATAGTCCCACTCAAAGTGCAGGTTCATAATATAGCCTTCGGCAATCGACGGGTCAAACGGATAGTACATATTTCCGCCGCGTTCAACCGGAAGCACCGACGAGGACATCGGATTTTCGTCGATAACGAGTTTTCCTGCGCCGAGTCCTTCGACGCTGCGCACCGAAAAGCGCACGCCGGAACGGTCAGCCGGGTAGATACGGATTTTGTCTAACGTTCCTTTCGTGTCTCCAAGCTCTATCGTATAGGTCCTTTCGCCGCCGGCTAAAGCGGTAAAGACAAGCTCGTTCTTCTTGGCGTACAGAGGACTTGCCGTGGAGGTATAATAGACCTTCACCTCGGTATCCTGCGAAACGCTCATGGTGATCCGGAAAGCATCTATTGAGCTTAAGGACATACCAACCGTATCGCGCGACTCGATATAAGTAAGATACGAGGCGTTCGACTGCGACACGCCGCTTACCGCGCCATCAAAGGAAACGCCTGACGCGCCTGCAACGCGGAAAGCAAGCGGCTCGTCAAAGGTGACCGTTTCAAGCGGAAACAGCGTTTCTTCGGGATCGTTCTTCTCGCTGTCAAGACGGCGAAGAAGTCTTACGTGCTGCGGATAGTTTTTGGTAATGCGCGCAAGCTGCGTTTCGTTCGGGATCACGTCGTTATGGGCGGTATCATCGTCAGTGAACACCTTGCGGATCGTATCGAGATAGCCGAATCCGTTTAATTTTTCTGCCGGCATGATATATGTGCCTTCGCCGTATTCATTCCAGGTAGAAAGCATCATAAAGCGCTCTTGCCAGGTCTTTTTCGGATAGGTCTCAAAATAGGTATCGCGTATCCACATAAGGCCGCGCTCATAATCGGAGAGCGACATGTTCGGATATCTCTTGCCGTGCCACGGCAGGCTGTTAAAGCCGGTGCTGAGGGTAGGCACGGTATAAGTCTTGCCGACGTCGGCGCAGGATTTAATGCGGCCGATGGAGTAATCGACGTCATAGCCCTTGGTGCCCCAGTTATAGGCATAACAGCCGTCAAGACCGGCGTCGAGCAAGGTCTGCGAGTCCCAAGCGTTGCTTGCAAGGATGATCAGATCGTCAAAGCCTAACTTTTTGACCTCTTCGCGCAGATAGTCAAGCTCGGTCTTGCAGGCAGCATTCGAACCCATATCGTTGATAAAGTGGTTGATACCGAACACCAAAAGCACCGGCTTATTGTCGATGACCATATAGCGGCTGTCCTTGAAGTAGTTTTCAATCCAGAACGGCACAAAATACGAGCGGAACGCGTTGCTGTTTTCGGGATGTGCGCCGTTGGCAGCCTCCCAGATAATGCAGTACTTCATTTTATCGCTGTAGCGCGCATTCATGAAGCCGTCGTGCAGATGAATGGAGTTACGCGTGGTTTTGAGCGGTGCGTTCCGGTTATCGGCATACCAGCAGAACGCCTGAAAATCGACGCCATGTTCGGTTAAAAATTTGATTTCCCAGTCAGCGGTCTCTGCCGAGCCTTCGTCGTAATAGCCGAGCACCGGACGGTATTCTTCATACGGCGTGACGCACGACCAGCCGTGATTGGAGGTATACGCCCAAAGCGAGCAAACGTTAAGGCCGACGATGTTGTCATCCGAGTCGGTCGGAATGACCGGTTCAGGAACATAATCGTCCTTTTCAACAATGGAAACAAGACGGATATCGTCAAAGCGCATACCGTTCTGAGAGCCGGTCAGGTTTATGGTATCGACGCCGTCGGTCTCGGTTTCCAAAAGCACCTCCGCCACGTTGCGGCCGTTGAGCTTGATAAGGGCATAGCCGTTATCAAAATCCATTTCGGCGCGAACGCGGTACCAGAAATTATCGAGCATATCGCTGTAAACCGATTCGCCGTTGCAGGAAATCGCGCCTCGTGCAATGGTAAAGGAAAGCACCTCGTCTTTGCCGTCAAGAAGTACGACAGAGTTGTTCGAGCCGGCGTTCGACAGGAAGCAGAAATCAAAGGCCTGCTTGCCGTCTGTGCGGGCAAAGCTCTTTTCAAGAAGCGCGCCTTTCTGCACATAGCCGACCGAATTCTGAATATAGGCGTTTGCCGGGGCGCTCGACTTCCAGCCGTAAGGAATCTGCTTGGATGAGCCGGTATAGTAGGTGAAATCGTCGTGGAGCGTATAGTTTGCCACTAATTTCAATCCGCTCGGAACAACCGTCAGGGTATCTTCGGGCGTGGTGGCAAAAGCGAAGCGATGGATATTATCCGACAAAAGGTCACTGTCGCCGCAATTGGTATCGGCAATGACGGTATTGGCCCGGCCGGTCTCAAAATCAAGCGTGATGAGAATATGAAAGCGTGCCGAGGTGTTCGAGGGCGTATAGACTTTGCGGCGGCCGTCCTTTTCCAAAAGGTAAAATGCACCGTCGTCGGTTTCAAGCTGATAGGTGACGTTTTTTTCCGAATCGGTCAATACGAGCTTCAATCCGTCAAAGCCCTCTCGGAACAGCAACGAGGTCTCAAGCGTTGCAACGCCCTCGTCCATAAGATTCAGATCGCGGTAAAGGGAGCTTCCGCGAAGGTTGCTTACGTCTTTTAACACATCATAGCCGCCGGCAATGGAAACGCGTAAATTTCCGCCGCGGTTATCGAGCGTCCAACCGGCTTGGATACCCTCATGCGAGCCGGCATAGGTGGAATTGTAGCTTAACGTATACGGCTCATAGGCGGCATATTCCGAAAATGCGAAAGCTGCGGCAAGCATCCCTCCGGCAAGAAGGCCGAAAAGACTTTTTTTGATTCGGGTTTGATTCATAGCGGGAACTCCTCTTTTTGCGATTCATACTGATATCGGTATATTATAGCATACATTTAAAAGTTTTGCAAGGATTTCCATGCGTTAGATGAACATTCGTGAAATGTAACGAAAAACCGCGCTTTATCTTGTGCAACTTGCAGGATAAAGCGCGGTCACTTATGAAATTTTTCTTTTGGGAATGTGTTTTCTTCGCATACAAGCGATAAGCTTTAAAACGAGGACGGTAAGCAAAACGCCGACAAGCGCACCGCAACTGTCAATAAACACATCTCTAAAGCGTGCGTCGCGTCCTTTGACAAACAACTGATGAAACTCGTCGCAGAACGCATAGCAAACGCAGGCAAGCCAAGCCGAAAGATGAACGCGCCACAACACGCTCTTCTGCTCCGGCCAATCCGAATAATAGGAGCGCAAGGTCAGAAGCACCAACGCGCCAAGTCCCATAAACAGGCAGAAATGTCCCGACTTTCGGATAAACGCCTTGAATTTCAGCCGGTCGATGCCGAACCAGTTTTTGTTCGGAACCGGGTCATAGGTCTTGCTGTTGCCGCTCGGAGCAAACGCTTCGACCGACTCGGAACCGGACGCCTTACCGGAGCTTGCCGTATTCGAGCTTTGCGTAGTTCCCACATGCTCGCCCGGTTCTAAAAAATTTACGATAAATCGGGAAAAGTTGTCGCTTATGGCGCCTGATTTTGAGGCGTCCTGCGCTGAAAACAGAAAAATGAGAAGCATCCACATAGCCGTAAGCACGGCAAAGAGGCCTGTTCTGACTCTCGTTTTGCGCATATCCGTCACCCTTTCCCTATTCTTTTGGCGTCATCCCTTAATGAAGTGCAAGACCTTTATTTTCGATGACATCGACCACTTTTTTGACAAGCGCTTCGCAGAGGTTTTCGCCCATGGCTTCGACCATGACGCGGATCACCGGCTCTGTGCCGCTCTTGCGCAGAAGAATGCGGCCGTTCTCGCCGAGCTGCTCTCTAGCAAACGTGACGGCATTCTGCACATCCGGGTCATTTACAACAGCGTCCTTATCCTCCACACGCACGTTTTTCACGAGCTGCGGATAGCGCGTAAAGCCCTCACAGAGTTTAGAGGCCGGAAGCTTGCTTTCGATAAAGACTTCCATAATTTTAAGCGCGGTGATTAAGCCGTCGCCGGTCGTAGCGTATTTGGAGAAAATGATATGGCCGGATTCCTCGCCGCCAAGGCACAAGCCATCGTTCTGCATAGCTTCGTAGACATATTTGTCGCCTACGTCAGTCTTGACATAGGAAATGCCCTTTTCGTCAAGCGCCTTGAAAAGACCCAGGTTAGACATGACAGTTGCAGCGATGGTATTTTCGGCAAGCTCGCCCTTTTGCTTCATATGACAGCCGCACAGATAAAGGATATGGTCGCCGGTCAGTACGTTTCCGTTCTCATCGACGGCAAGGCAGCGATCGGCGTCGCCGTCAAAGGCAAAGCCGATATCAAGACCGTTTTCCTTGACGAGTTTGCATAAGCCTTCGATATGCGTCGAGCCGCAGTTATTGTTGATGTTGAAGCCGGTCGGGGCATTGTTGATAACAAAGGTATGTGCGCCGAGAGCGTCGAAAATGCTCTTAGCAAGCATCCAGGTACTGCCGTTGGAGCAGTCAAGACCGACCTTGATTCCCTTATAGGAATACTTGGCAAGCGAAATGATGTAGCCGGTATAGCGGTTTCGTCCGACGGCATAATCGACCGTACAGCCGATATCCTCGCCGGTAGCGAACGGGATTTCGCCGATAATGCCGTCGAGATAAGCCTCAATATCGGCAATAATCGATTCGCTCATCTTTTCGCCGCGGCTGTTGATGAGCTTGATACCGTTGTCGTTATAGGGGTTATGGCTGGCGGAGATCATGATGCCGCAGTCAAAATCTTCGGTACGCACGACATACGAAACCGAAGGAGTCGTGGTAACGTGAAGAAGATATGCGTCTGCACCGCTTGCCACAAGACCTGCAACAAGGGCATACTCGAACATATAGCTCGAACGTCTGGTATCCTTGCCGATAACGATCTTGCACTTATGCTCCTTGCCGTAATACCAGCCGAGATAACGGCCGACCTTATAGGCATGTTCGACATTCAAGGTAATATTGGCTTCGCCGCGGAAGCCGTCTGTACCGAAATATTTTCCCATATATAAATTCTCCATTTACTTCTGTATTTATGCACAAGGCTTTCGCCTTATACTTGTTTTCGAAGCGTCCGCCAAACGCGGCGGACACTTCGTTTTAGCGGCTGCGATCTTACTCGACCGTGACCGATTTTGCAAGGTTACGCGGCTTATCCACGTCCAAGCCTAACTGGAGCGCGGTATAATAAGCGATAAGCTGCGAGAGGGTTGCCGTCGGAATAGGCATGAACAGCTCGTCAAGCGTCGGTACGCGAAGAACATCGTCCGCGATATTTTCCGGGATGACGGCGTTTTCATCGCACATCAAAATAACTCTTGCGCCGCGTGCGCGCACCTCTTTGATGTTGCTTAACATCTTCTCGTAAAGACCGGCATAGTTTGCAAGCGCAAAGACCGGTGTTCCGTCGGTAATAAGCGAAATGGTGCCGTGTTTAAGCTCGCCGGCCGCATAGGCTTCGCAGTGGATATAGGAAATTTCCTTTAATTTGAGCGCCGATTCCATGCTCAAGGCATAGTCTGCACCGCGTCCGATAAAGAAAATATCGTTGTTATCCTTATACTTCTTTGCGATGGCTGCACACTGCTTTTCGCTGTCGAGCGCCTTTTGAATCATTTTGGGCGCAGTGTCAAGAAGCTCTGCCGTAAATAGTTTGGTCTTTTGCTCGTCAAGCTTGCCGCAGGCATAGGCGAGACGAAGTGCAAACAGATACAATACGGAAAGCTGGACGGTATACGCCTTAGTGCTGGCCACGGCAATCTCCGGGCCGGCCCAGGTATAAATGACGCTGTCGGCCTCTCTTGCAATCGACGAACCGGCAACGTTGACAATGGCAAGCGTATACACGCCGCGCTCCTTGGCAAGGCGAAGAGCTGCAAGCGTATCTGCCGTTTCGCCCGACTGCGAAACGATGATAACAAGGTCATTTTTGCCAAGAATCGGGTCTTTATACCGGAATTCCGACGCAATTTCAACATTCACCGGCACGCGTGCCAGCTTTTCGACGGCATATTTCCCGACAAGACCTGCGTGCATAGCCGTGCCGCAGGCAACAACATGGATTCTTTCGAAGGACGCAAGGCGTTCGTCGGTCAGTTCCGGAATACCGAAGTCCGGCATGCCGTTTTTGACGCGCGGACGAACCGTTTTGATGATCGCATCCGGTTCTTCATGGATCTCCTTTATCATGAAGTGCGGATAGCCGCCCTTTTCGGCCGCTTCGACATCCCAATCCGCCGTTTCGATCTTTTTCTCAACCGGTTTTCCGTCACGCGAAAGCACCGTAATATCGCTTGGCGTAACGATAGCAAGCTCGCCCTCGTCGATTCGGCAATAGCGGTTGGTATACTTTAACACGGCCGGGATATCCGACGCGATGAAGTTTCCGTTATCCGACAGCGCCAAAATCAGCGGACTGTCTTTACGCGCCGCGTAAATGGTATCCGGATGACCGGCAAAGATAACGCCGAGGCCATAAGAGCCGGTAAGGTGTGAAAGTGCCTTTTGCATGGCGCTTGTCGGATCGCCGGTCTCGACAAAGTAATAGTCGATGAGCTTCGCCGCAATTTCGGTATCGGTTTCCGACACGAAATCATAGTTCTTGCCGATAAGGAAATCCTTGATCTCATGATAGTTCTCGATGATACCGTTATGCACGATATACACACGAGGCGTACCGTGCGGATGCGCGTTGATGTCGCTCGGTTCGCCGTGAGTAGCCCAACGCGTATGACCGATGCCGCAATGAGCCGACAGCTTTTCGGACAAGTGGTCGATCTTGTCGCGAAGTAACGCAAGACGTCCCTTGGATTTGACGACCTTTAAGGTGTTGTTGCCGTCAAAGACCGCAATACCTGCCGAGTCATAACCGCGGTATTCGAGAGATTCAAGTCCTTCCAAAAGTCTGGGGACGGCATTTTCGCCGCCCGTATAGCCGATAATTCCACACATAATCATTAGTCTCCGTTTCACAAAATTTGCTTTTGTTCCGGTGGGACAAAGCCGGAATTGTCAGCTGAAAATTCAATTTTTAAGGTTCAGTGCTCCGTGAATCCATTTTTGTACGGTTCTCTTTCGAAAGCCGCTTTGTTTGGATCCTTTCGACTGGAGTATGCCGAAGAAATATCCGCCGAGTTTTTCGATAATTTCTTTCCTCGTCGCCGCACAGAAATAAGGCGTACCTGTACGGTCTGGCGCTAAAACAGGCTCGGTAAAGCGATTCTTTACCACTTGCCAAGAGCAGACAAGGCTGTCTTTTCATTAAAATGCAAATACGATTGCCGCGAAAAAGCGGCCGTTTTGCGACCACGCTTTCCGTGTCCCGTATTCATTATATTCGTTTGTTGATACAATGTTTCGGCAAAGCGTGCCGTTCCAAAGCCTTACAGCTTTACAACGATGCTCTTTTCCGATTTGAAGATACGGTTTTCCGGAATATAACCGCGCACGCGCGAGAGCGGATACACCGTGCAGTTTTTGCCGAGTACCGTACCCGGGCACAAAACGCTGTTGCAGCCGACCTCGGTTCCGTCGCCGACCATGGCGCCGAATTTTTTAAGTCCGGTCTCCACTTTTCCGTCGCTCACTTTGACGCTTACCGGCGTTTTGTCGCTCTTGACATTGGATGTGATAGCGCCTGCGCCGAGATGAGACTTATAGCCAAGAATCGAATCGCCGACATAGTTATAGTGCGGAATCTGAACATTGTCAAAAACAATGCTGTTTTTTATCTCGGTAGAGTTTCCGACCACGCAGTTGTCGCCGACAAGCACGCTTCCGCGGATAAACGCACAGTGTCTTACCTCGGTATTTTCGCCGATAATGCAGGGAGATGCAATATACGCACTCGGAAAGACCTTAGCGCTTTTTGCAATCCAAACGTTTTCACTCACCATATCGTACTTTTCCGGGTCAAGCGTTTTGCCAAGCTCGATGATGAAGCTTTTTATCTCACCAAGCGCTTCCCACGGGTATTCGCACTTTTCGAGCAGCGGACGCGCCAGCGTATGGGACAGATCGTACAGTTCTGCAGTTTTCATGACTTTTTCCTCCTTTCATTGCGGATTTTTGCGGCATACCGGAGCAATTTTCACAGCACACCACTCTGATATTATACCATAAGTACGACTGTTTTTCAATAGCTTTTACGCGTATTTTTTCATATCCGTCTATTCGCTCAAAAAATTTCACAAAACGCCGCGGGACAATAGGAAAAAGCGACAAAAAAGCAGAGCATGTACGCATACATTCTCTGCTTTTCGGTAAACTATCTTGATTGAAAGAATTATTCGTTTTCTTCGAATTCAATATTGCCTTCATCGTCCATAGAACGGATAACGGCGAGCGATTTGAGGTTAATACCCATTTCGCGCAGCTTTTCGCCTCCCTTTTGAAAGCCCTTTTCGATAACGATACCCATTCCGGCTACATTCGCGCCGGCCTGCTTTACGATATCGATAAGACCGAACGCCGCCTTGCCGTTGGCGAGGAAATCGTCGATGATGAGGATGTTTTCCTCCGGATGCAGGAATTTCACCGAAACCATGACGTCATAGGTCTTGCCGTGGGTAAACGAATGCACGGATGCGGAAAAGACGCTGCCTTCGATATTCTTGGATTTTGCCTTTTTGGCAAACACCACCGGCACGTCGAAATATTGGGCGGTAACGCAGGCAAGTCCGATACCGGAGGCCTCGATAGTCAAGATCTTATCCACCTTTACGTCTGAAAACAGGCGTTTGAATTCCTTGCCGATCTCGTTGTATAACGCGATATCGATCTGATGATTCAAAAAGCTGTCCACCTTCAGCACGCCGCCGGGTGCGACATGGCCGTCCTTACGTATTCTGTCTTCCAAAAGCTTCATAGACATACTCAACCTTTCCGGTTTTAGAAAAATATATAATATTATACTATGATATCTTCCAAAAAGCAAGAGCTTTCCGAAAAAAATATTTTCATCGGCCGATTTTGCGGCAAAAAGAAAAATATTTCCCTAAATCGTCATGTTTTCCGTATGTTAAATGAGGATAATTGATTTTCGGCCTCCGGCATGATATACTGTTATTGCAAACCACGGCAGAAAGGAGTTTGGGGTATGGGTTATCCCGTTCCGCGCGTATACGGACACATTGCGCAGCTTGAAAACTTTCACGAGACTGACGCTTCCAAGATCGAAAGCACTTTAAAAGAGTTCGCCGCCGAGTGCAACGCGCAAAAGATCGAGCGCACGTTTTTATTCGACCTGTCGCGTGATTTTGACGCACAAAAGGTAGACATAAATCCGATTGTTCCCGGCATTTTAGTCGGGTTACACCGGCATGATTACTATGAGTTCAATTATGTCTTAAAAGGGTCGCTTTACGAATACTTAGACGGAGAAGTCACCCGTTTGGACAAAAACGGCTTTGCGCTGTTTCCGCCGGCCGTTTTTCATTCGGTCTACCCTGCTCCCGG
>ERZ773136.3254-NODE-3254-length-12319-cov-4.214693_pt1 | contig 12319 bp, 9 predicted proteins | sample MGYA00580855_ERZ773136 | MGnify/ENA primary metagenome ERZ773136 (study PRJEB29015, sample SAMEA2737860) | human gut metagenome | biome: human gut; feature: human-associated habitat; material: faeces | place: China | collected 2012 ... | reverse complement strand
GTTCTACGACACTGTCAAGGGCGGTGACTTCCGCTCGCGCGAGGCCAACGTCTACCGTCTGGCCGAGGTGTCGAACAACATTATCGACCAGTGTGTGGCCCAGGGTGTTCCCTTCGCACGCGAATATGGCGGCCTTCTCGCCAACCGTTCGTTCGGCGGCGCTCAGGTAAGCCGCACTTTCTATGCCAAAGGCCAGACCGGCCAGCAGCTCCTTCTCGGTGCCTACGGCTCGCTGAACCGCCAGATCAAGAAAGGCACCGTGCGCTCGTTCAACCGCCGCGAGATGCTCGACCTCGTCATCATCGACGGCCGCGCCCGCGGTATCATCGTGCGCAACCTCATCACCGGCGAGCTTGAGCGTTACGCCGCCCACGCCGTTGTTCTGGCAACCGGCGGTTACGGCCGCACCTTCTTCCTCTCGACAAACGCCATGGGCTGCAACGGCTCGGCCGCCATTCAGGCTTTCCGTCGCGGCGCATATCTGGCCAACCTGTCGTTCACCCAGATCCACCCGACCTGTATTCCCGTCCACGGCGAAGATCAGTCGAAGCTGACCCTCATGAGCGAATCGCTCCGCAACGACGGCCGCATCTGGGTTCCGAAGAAGAAAGAAGATGCCGAAGCGATCCGCGCCGGCAAGAAGAAACCGACCGACATCCCCGACGAGGACCGCGACTTCTATCTCGAGCGCCGCTACCCGGCTTTCGGTAACCTCTGCCCGCGCGACATCGCCAGCCGCGCCGCCAAGGAGCGCTGCGACGCCGGCTACGGTGTGGGAACCGGCAATGCCGTCTATCTCGACTTCAAATATGCTATCGAGCGCCTCGGCGAAGACGTTGTCCGCGACCGCTACGGCAACCTCTTCGACATGTATCAGATGATCAGCGACGACAATCCTTACCACACCCCCATGATGATCTTCCCCGCAAGCCACTACACCATGGGCGGAATCTGGGTCGACTACGAGCTGCAGACATCTATCAAGGGTCTCTTCGCCATCGGCGAATGTAACTTCTCGGACCACGGCGCAAACCGCCTCGGCGCCAGCGCCCTCATGCAGGGTCTGGCCGACGGCTACTTCGTGATCCCCTACACCATGCAGAACTATCTGAGCGACCAGATCAAGGTCAAACATCCGGGCACCGATCATCCCGAGTTCGACAAGGTCGAGAAAGAGGTGCGCTCGCGCATCGACCGCCTCATGGCCATCAAGGGAACCAAATCGCCCGACCAGATCCACAAGCGTCTGGGCCATATCATGTGGGATCTCGTCGGCATGGGCCGTAATCTTCCCAACCTCGTCAAGGCTCTCGACGAACTCGAGAAAGTGCGCAAGGAATTCTACACCGACCTGCGCATCGTCGGCAGCGCCGACGATCTCAACCTCGAGCTTGAGAAAGCCCTTCGTCTCGAAGACTTCCTTGTCATGGCCCGCATGATGGCTATCGACGCCCTGAACCGCAACGAAAGCTGCGGCGCACACTTCCGCGAAGAATATCAGACAGCCGACGGCGAAGCCCAGCGCAACGACAAAGACTACATGTATGTAGCCTGCTGGAAATACACCGGCGACAATGAGAAGCCTATCCTGCTCAAAGAACCCCTCAAATACGAGGCAATCCAGGTTCAGACCCGTAACTACAAATCCTGACAACACCACGCGACGCGCCGCCGCCCCCACGAGGGGACGGCAACGCACGTCAACGATAGTCTAACCCAATATTCTACCAAAAAGAACAATGGAACATCTCATCAGCGTAAATCTGAAAATCTGGCGTCAGCGTGGTCCCAAAGATAAAGGCCGCTTCGCCACTTATCGCGTCGAGAACGTCAGCACCGGCTCGTCGTTCCTCGAAATGCTCGATATGCTCAATCAGCAGCTCGTCGAAAAGGGCGAAGAGCCCGTTGTGTTCGACAGCGACTGCCGCGAGGGAATCTGCGGCATGTGCTCGCTCTATATCAACGGTCATCCCCACGGCCCTGTGCAGGGCATCACGACCTGTCAGCTCCACATGCGCAAGTTCAACGACGGCGACACAATCACTATCGAGCCGTGGCGCTCGGCCGCCTTCCCCGTTGTGCGCGACCTTATGGTCAACCGCAATGCCTTCGACCAGATCCAGCAGGCCGGCGGCTATGTGTCGTTCAACTGCGGCGGTGCCCAGGATGCCAACGCTATCGCCATCTCGAAAGAGGTTGCCGACGAGGCTATGGACTCGGCTACCTGCATCGGTTGCGGCGCCTGTGTGGCTGCCTGCAAGAACGGTTCGGCAATGCTCTTCGTCAGCGCTAAGGTCAGCCAGTTCGCACTGCTGCCCCAGGGCCAGGTTGAGCGCAAGCGCCGTGCCCGCGCAATGGTCAAGAAGATGGACGAACTCGGATTCGGTAACTGCACCAATACCGGAGCCTGCGCCGCCGAGTGCCCCAAGAATATCTCGCTGAGCAACATCGCCCGCCTCAACCGCGAGTTCGAGAAAGCCAAATTCAGCGACTAAACTCCTTCAGCAGAACCTCGCGTGGGCGCCACGGCCGTCAGGCCGGGCGCCCGCGCTCTTTAAGGACTTTAAGGTCCTTAATGTCCTTAAGGTTCATGCTCTAATTCGTTTTTTTTTCGCTAACTTTGGGGCGAAAAACTATCTCAGACTTATGCGACGTTTCTTTCTTGCGCTTTTCTCAACCTTGCTGCTGACGGCCATGGCCTCAACTCCGCTCGTCTCGACAGGCCGCGCCGCCCGCTTCATCGACGTTGACGTCCACGCTCTCGTCGGCGGAACGCTTGTGACCCAGAATTTCGCATCGTGTTTTCCGTCGATAAGCGAACTGAGTGTCAATATGGGCCCGAGCTATGGCATAGGCTTCGGCGCATCGCTGAATTTCAACGATTTCATCGGCCTGGGATGCGAGGTCAACGCCCTGCTCAATTACTATAAGATGACGCTCGCCGTGGCCGACAATGAAGCCACCTCTATAACGAACACTTTCATCCGCAACCACTTCTTCACGGCCAATTTCCCGGTTTTCATACGCCTCAAGTTCAATCTCGGCGGCAATGTAAGATGGATAATCGACGGCGGAGCCTACTATACCTACGGGCTGGGCGGACGACAGAAAACGACAATGTATAGCGCCCACGTCAACGAGCTCGGCCAGCTGATAACGGTCACGACCTCGTCGAGATCGCCCTATTATAATTCTCCCGACGCCTTCATCTGCTCGAGCTATCGCGGCGACATAGGCCTCCATCTGGCAACGTCGCTGCTCGTGTCGCGCCGTTTCAGCATCGGCGTCCGAACCCAGATAGGTTTCAAGAATCAGGCCCACCTCTTCAACGGCGTCAAGACCCCCAACGTCCACAATATCGGATTTCAGGTCACCGGCGGCTACCACTTCTGACACGGAAGCCGACGAGGTTTTGCTGGTTTGCTTTCTTTTTGTTATGTTTGCAGCGGCATACAAACACGAAAGCATAATGAGTCACGAAAAATTCACTCACCGACAGATAGAAAAAGACAGGCGCGTTCTTGAACTCCTTTCACAGTCGTTCCCGAATGTATCGGCTGCGAGCACTGAGATTATCAATCTCGAAGCTATCCTGAACCTGCCGAAGGGCACGGAGCATTTCGTGGCCGACCTCCACGGCGAGGATGAGGCTTTCAGCCATATTCTCCGCAATGCCTCGGGAAATATCAAGCGCAAGGTGCGCGAGATCTACGGCAACAGCATGCGGGATACCGATCTCGCGCAGCTCTGCTCGCTGATCTATTATCCCGAGCAGAAACTCGAGATTATACGCTCGGAAGAGCCCGATCTCGAGGATTTCTACAATATAACGCTTCACCGTCTGGTTAAGGTGCTTCAGAGTGTGTCGTCGAAATATACGCGCTCGAAAGTGCGCAAGGCGCTCCCGCGCGAGTTCGCCTATATAATCGAGGAACTTCTCCATGAGGCTCCCTCGGGCGAAAGCAAGCAGCTCTACTATAACCGCGTCGTAGAGACGATAATCTCTACCGGTCAGGCCGGGCCGTTCATCGTAGCCATCAGTAATGTCATACAGCGTCTGGCCATCGACCAGCTCCACATTCTGGGCGACATCTATGACCGCGGCCCCGGCGCTCATCTGATAATGGACACGCTGGCACAATACAAGAATTTCGATATCCAGTGGGGCAACCACGACGCCCTCTGGATGGGCGCGGCCGCCGGCAACGATGCCTGCATCGCCAATGTCCTGAGGATAGCGCTGCGCTACGGCAACATGGAGACTCTCGAAGACGGCTACGGAATCAATCTCGTGCCGCTCGTCACGTTCGCCATGGAAACCTATGGCGACGATCCCTGCACGGTATTCGCACCCAAAATCGAGCCGGGAAGCCCCGCCGAAGGCATCAACCGCGATCTGCTCGCAAAGATGCACAAGGCCATGGCCGTAATCCAGTTCAAGCTCGAAGGCGCCCTCATCGACAAATATCCGGCCTGGAAGATGGAGCCGCGCAAACTGCTCGACAAACTAAGCGCCGATTTCTCGACCGTAGACCTTGGCGGCAAGATCTACGAGATGCTCGACCGCCGCTTCCCGACGATCGATCCCGCCGACCCCTATCGCCTGACTCCCGAAGAGAAGACGCTCGTCGACAAGCTCCACCATTCGTTCCGCATCAGCGACAAGCTTCAGCGGCATATCGGAATCTTCTTCTCGCACGGCTGCATGTATTCGATTGTCAATTCGAACCTCATGTTCCACGCCTCGGTGCCGCTCAACGACGACGGAAGCCTGAAGGAGGTCGAAGTAATGGGCAAGAAATTCTCCGGTCGCGATCTGCTCCACAATATAGGAATGCTGATGCGTGCCGCTTTCAACCGCGATACGCCGGCTGAGGTGCTCGACTATGCCCGCGACTACTACTGGTATCTCTGGTGCGGCCCCGATTCGCCTCTGTTCGACAAATCGGCCATGACAACCTTCGAGCGGTATTTCATAGCCGACAAATCGACCCACAACGAAGAGAAAGGCAACTACTACAAGCTGCGCGACAAGGTCGAAGTGTGTGACACCATTCTCGACGCCTTCGGCGTCACCGGCCCCCACCGCCATATCATCAACGGCCATGTGCCCGTGAAAGTGGGCAAGGGGGAGCAGCCCGTTAAGGCCGACGGACGCCTGATGGTTATCGACGGCGGCTTCGCCAAAGCCTACCACAACACGACAGGCATAGCCGGATATACACTCGTTTACCACTCGCGCGGATTCGTGCTCGTCCAGCACAACCCGTTCAGCTCGACCGAAGAGGCTATCAGGCTCGGAACCGACATCGTCTCCACCACCCAGCTCGTCGAGATGAGCAACAACCGCGTGAGGGTGCGCGACACCGACAAAGGCGCCGAACTCCAGGCTCAGATCAACGAATTGCGTGAGCTGCTTTTCGCTTATCGCCACGGAATTGTCAAAGAGCGACTGGCGCTCTGAAGTTGCACAGGCCGAAAAAAATCATTACCTTTGCCGCATCGACGCCCGGATGGCGGAATCGGTAGACGCGACGGTCTCAAACACCGTTGGGGCAACCCATCCCGGTTCGAGCCCGGGTCCGGGTACTGAAACGGGGATGCTCGCATCGAGCATCCCCGTTCGTGTGGATATGAAATCCCGAATTTAAGGCTCCCTGATGCTTTTTGTAGGAAAACGCAGTAAAATGAGGGCGAAAATCTATGGAAAACGCAGTTGTTGGTGGGGCGTGGCGATGATAATTAGCGCTGTGATAGGGAGTTATTTGAGGCGGATGAACTCTGAGAGGTCGTCGCGGGTGACGAAGGCTTCGGGCTGGGTGGGGTACTGGCGTATCGAGCGGAAGCTTTTCGCTTTCTTGAGTTCGGCGACGAGCTCTTTCCAGCGGGCGGGCGAGACGCCTGAGATGTCGATATAGTTGAACTTTTCGCCGTTCATGGTGAAGGAGCTTCTGTTTTTATCGCCGATTTCCCACATCAGGCAGGGCGGATCGAAGTCGGTCATCGTCCATATTCTCAGGGGTGAGTCGGGCGCTACGTCGTCGCCGGTCATGCCGACACCGGTGTTTATCGAATTGAATACGGCGGTCTTCTCTCTGTTGAGATCTCCGATCGCTATATTGTCTCCTTCGGGATGATAAAGCTGAGTGACTACGAGCCCTCCGGGATAGATTGTCACAATGGTGGTCTGCGACAACTGTTCTTCGCTATCGTCGTCGCCATAGCTGACTTTTTCTGTGTGGGCCCACACTTGCGGCGAGGTGATGGAATCGGTGTCGAAGGTGTCTGATTCGAGCAGTTTGCAGAATTTTTTCGATATGAAGCGTTTCGTGTCGCCGTTAGCGGGGAAAGGTGTGTCGATTTCCCACCATTCGCCGGCGTCCCTGACCCAGAAGCGGTTCCCTTTGTAGGCCTGAGGGACTTTGAGCTTTACTCTTCGGTTGTTCCAGTCGGTCGAGTAGAAGTGGGCTACGGGGAAATGCGTGCCGGCGCCAGAACGGATATTGATTCCATCGGCTGTCACTTCGGCAAGACTGACATCGATGAGGGTCACGTTCTGTTTGGCGGCGGCATGCCCGGCTGTCAGCACAATGGCGACAAGTATTATCAGGAGGTTTTTCGAATTTTACATTTGCATAATTTTTGCAAATGGAATTATTAGACGACGAATATACAAGTTCTCCTGAAATACAATGCCCAGTTTCGATGCGTATTAGCTTATTCTTTGGCAATGACAGCCAGCCGGTTGGGGTAGGCGGAGAATGAGGCTTTGCCCCGGGCTACGGTGGTTTTCTCGCCGGTGTAGAGGTTGGTCACGGAGGTGCCGTCGGCGAATGCGGCGCCGACATTGACGGCCTGCCCGTCAGAGAGAGCTACGGCGATGATGACGGTGTCGCTCTGTGCGGTGCGCAGGCAGGTGTGGGAGTCGATTGTCTGCTGGCGCCCGCTGCCTATGGCGCGATGAGCGCGGCGGATTGTGCCGAGTCGTCGGAAGTGGTTAAGCAGGGTGCTGTCGGCGGTCGCCCAGTTCATGTCGGAGCGGAAAGCCTGATCGGAATCGACGTTGAGGCGTGCGTCGCTTAGAGGGCGTCGCGATTCGTCGCCGTAGAAAATCTGCGTCACGCCGGGGGCGAGCAGCAGTGTTGTGGCGCAGTCGGTCATGTTGGCCATGTCGGCGTCGCGGTGGTAGGAGTTGTTGAGGTAGCTGAACGGATGCCAGTCGCTGTGGACAGCCATCGAGTCGGCATAGGCCTGCCAGGTGTAGACTATGGCGTCGAGATCGCCGTGTTTGGGGAAGTAGAAGTTCACCATGCTCGAGAATCCGGCATCGGCATAGCCGGGCTTATAGTCGATTCCCGCACAGTCGAAATCGCCTGTCATATAGAAGCTGTCGGTCCATTTCGAGGCCGGGTCGCCGGGATGGGCGGCGCGCCAGCGGGAGAGAGCGGCATTGCAGGCTTCGCTGAGTTCTTTCCATCGGTTGAGACGGACATTCTCGACGATGTCGCATCGGAAGCCGTCGATGCCGAATTCCTCGACCCACGAGGCAATCCATGCCGTGACATACTGCGCCGGACTCCATTCGTGGTCGGTTCTGAGCGCGCGTGCCGAGGGATTGACCCACGGATCGTTGGCTTTCTTCTCACTCTTCCACTTCTTTTTCAGGAAAGCGGGAATCCTGACGGGCTCATTGCTTTCGTCTTTGAAGTCGGGCATGCCGTAGAGGGTTGCTTCGAGAGGATTGTTCTCATCCCAGTTCTCGTCGGGCATTCTTATCCATCCGCGGTCGTACCATCCGTTCCAGCCGAGGCGCCCCTCGAAAAACCTGTCGTAGCTCCAGTCGCGGCGGTGTTCGGCGGCTTCGGCGGCGGTCAGCCCCGTCGGGGCAAAGCCATATTGCACGGCGTCGAGCAGCGTCGGATAGCCCGGGTCGTTGAGGTTGGCGCCGAGCATGACGCGTATGCCCTGACTGTGGAGAGTGTCGATAAGCTCGCGCAGCTCTTCGATGGTACCGTAGTTTTTGTCGGTCTGGGTGTAGTCGAGCGGATAATATCCGTGGTAGCCGTAGTGGGGGAAATCGTTGACAGCGCCGCTGCCCGACATCCAGCCGTGGATCTGTTCGTAGACGTCGGTCATCCAGACCACGTCGACGCCCAGACGGCTGAAATAGCCTTCGCGGGCCTTGGCGAGCATCCCTTTGAAGTCGCCGCCGTGAAAAGTGGCGGCGTTCATGCGCTCCGACCCGTAGTCGGTCTTGCGGCCGTAGTTGACATCGTTCAGCGAGTCGCCGTTACAGAAACGGTCGGTTATGACGAAATAGACTGTAGCCTTTTTCCAGTCGAAGCTGTCGGCGGCAGAGGCGAAGAGATGCGAAGAGAGAATCAGAAACGAAAAGAATGTAAGCAGAAGTTTCATGGGTGTATCGATTGTTCGCCGCAAAGGTAGCGCCGCCGCCGCACCCCCGCAATACTGAAAAATAACCACACGACGGGCTGAATTGATGTGGGTAGTCGGGGGAATTGCAGAATCTCCTGACATATCAGAATCAACGCCTCCGACAAAGAGTAGTTGCGAGCCTTTGGCTATAGACCCGGCATTTTCTTACAGATAGCAGATCATTCGCCGTCAAGCGCCGTGAGGCGCGATATTTCTATAGCCACCGCGATAGACGTGGGCCTGAGAACCAGCGAGATAAGCGTGTAAGCGCGGAGAGCGTGCGCAGTCACGCAACCGGCGACAGCCAAAGCCCGCGACCTGTGCTGTCGCGTTTCGCGATAATAAACTATATGCGTCTGCTGCTCGACCAGCGCCGCGATGACGAGGCGATGGCGCTCACGCGGACATACGCCGCCGATGTCGCCAAGATCTACGGATCGCCGCTCGAACGGCAATACCTCGATCTGCTGGCCGAGTATTATGAACGTCGCGCCGATTCGGCAAAGGAAGTCGCAACTTTGCGACGCACCGTAGAGACGATCAAGCATAACCTTAGGAAAAAACTTTCGATCGACGGGCCTTCCGAGGCCTTCATGCGCCGCATATCGACAGCCACGCTCTCGGAGTTCGACGCTATGGCCGCTGCCCGTTAACCGCATGACGGTCTCTTAGAGGGAGCGGAGGTCGGGCGGGAGCTCGGGCATGGCGCCTTTGCGGGTGCAGACGAAGGCCGAGGTTCTGACGGCAAGGGCGTGGGCTTTGGCGACGCTCTTTCCTTTAAGAAGCGAGGCTATGAAGGCGGCGGTGAAACTGTCACCGGCGCCGACGGTGTCGGCGACCTCAACTTTCGGGGTGGGCTGGAACGAGACGTTGCCGGGGGTGAAGACGTAGCTGCCGTTGATTCCGCAGGTCAGAATGAGCATTCTGAGGTTGTATTTGCCTAGCAGAATCCAGCATTTGTCCTGAAGGTCGATGCCCGGATAGCCGAACATGCGACTGACGGTGACAAGCTCTTCGTCGTTTATCTTCAGGATATTGCAGCGCTTCATCGAGTTGCAGAGGATTTCTTTGGTGTAGAATCCCTGACGGAGGTTGACGTCGAAGACAACGAGACTGTCGGCGGTCTGCGGCATGGCGTCGAGAAAGCGGTTTATAGTGTCGCGCGAAACAACGTTGCGCTGGGCGAGCGAGCCGAAGCATACGGCGCGGGTTTGTCCGGCGAGCGCTTCGAGGCGCGCGGTGTAGGGAATATTGTCCCAGGCCACGTTCTCCTTTATATCATATTGCGGGACGCCGGCGGGGTCTATCTCGACCTGGACTGTGCCTGTGGGGTAGGGAACTTCCTCGATCAGATGATTGAGACCTTTCGAGGTGAAATTCTCGACAATCTCTCTGCCGAGGGGGTCGTTGCCGACGGCGCTGACCACTCGGCTCGGCAACCCGAATTGCGATACATGATAGGCAAAGTTTGCCGGCGCACCGCCGATTTTCTTTCCTTCGGGCAGAACGTCCCACAGGGCTTCGCCCATTCCAACTACAATGTCGTTCATGATTATCTTGGTAAGAAGGTTATTGGCTCATTCTTTCTTCCGGATATTATCCCAGTTGTTAAGGGTTGTCTTTCCGACACCTTTCATAGGATTGTCAAAAAATGTGCCGGAGAACCGTGACTTATCTTGTTTCCCTAAGATATGTTATTTAGGCTATTTTCTATAGTTGGATTCGAATCCGAGGATTTCGCCGGCACGGTATTTCCGGATTTCCTGATCGAAATTCGGGGCGGATATGATTCTTGCTCCGATAACATACTTGTATTCCTTGCAGAGCCGCTTCAGGTCTTTCTCGGTAATTGTTCGGGAATCTCGACTCCGTGCTTCTCGGGAATAATGCCGGTGCAATAGGCATCAGGCATCTCATCGTTGTCCGGAATTAAAAGCCATTCCTTAGGCAGGCATACGTTAGGAGTGTTTCTGAGCTCTTTGAACAGGGGCGCTATTTCCTCATCTTTGAAGCCCGCGATTCCGCATCCAATACGTGTGACGAGGAAACGGTTGTCGGGATGACACTTTACATATTCCACGAAGTCGTCGACATACGGTTTTATGTCTTTGACTCCGCCATGCATCGTCGGGATGGCATAACATTTGCCTGTCGGGCCGACCCCGACGCCCCATTCAGCTCCGAAACACCGGTGGGCCATACGTGCGGCTCCGCCATAATGCTGTCCTCTTAAATTGCTGCCAAACACAAACACTTCGCACATTGACAGCTCGGTTACTCTTTCAGGCGTTATTCTTCCACTCATATTATTCATCGTTATAATTGTGACTCATTTTATTTCCTGTATCGCGGAATTTGTCACTGAACCATTGGGAACAAAGCACAGGGCGATCTTTTCCTGATTGCAAATCTACAACAACAAACTGACAAAACGCGGCTGCCTGCAAGTGAAATTCAAAAAAAATTTCTAATGTTTGTCGGAAATTCCGGGAGTGATTATGTTGCAGGGGATTGTGTGGATCAGGGATGTTTAATGATAACTTTTGGCAATTGGCGGAAAATGCGTAAATTTGAGGACTTCTAATCTTTTAACTATGAAATTATGAAACAGATCTTGACAATTATCATTGCACTGTTCATGGCTGTCGTGGCTGTGGCGCAGAATTCGCTTGTCTATTCCGAGAGCCTCGAAAGGCTTGCCGAAGACGGCAACGCTGTGGCGCAGAACAATCTGGGCATCGTCTATCAGCAGGGAAGCGGGGTGGCCCGCGATCTTGAGAAAGCTGCCTACTGGTTTCAGAAAGGCGCGGAGAACGGGAGCGCTCCGGCGATGTCGAATCTCGGCGCGGCCTATCTGAACGGCAAGGGCGTGGAGCGCAATCTTCCGCTGGCCGTGGAATGGTTCGAGAAGGCGGCCCGGGCGGGTGAGCAGGGCGGTTATTTCAATCTCGCCACGCTCTACTTCCGTGGTGTCGGAGTGACGAAAGACTATGACAAGGCTTTCCATTATGCTCGCCTGGCTCTCGATGCCGACCCTTCGGAGTCGTTTTCCGACAAGGAGGTGAACCTGAAGTCGAACCGCCTGCTGAAGGGGAGAATCCAGGCGTTTCTGGCGATGTGTTACCGCCAGGGGGTCGGAACGTCTCCCGATATGCAGAAGGCGATGGAATATATGAAGCTTGCGGCCGACAACGAGAACCCCGAGGGCTGCCTGATAATGTCGCAGGCCTACGAGACCGGCGACGGTTTTCCGAAAGACCTCGCCAAGGCAGAGCGCTGCTATCGGACTGCCGCCGATGGCGGATACTTCCAGGCGCAGTATATTCTGGGAAGCCGCTATCTCGCGGGCGAAATTTTCGGACAGAACGACGGTCTGGCCGCCAAATATCTCGGCATGGTTGTCGACAACAATAAAAACGTGCCTCCGATGGTCAAGGCCGACGCCATGCTGAAGCTCGCCGACCTGCTCGACCGCAGCGGCGGCGACGCTGACCGCGCTGCCGAACTGCGCAGTGAGGCCGCAGCTCTTCCCGCTCCCGACCCTGCCAAAATCCACTCGCTCATCTACGACTGAGCCGCGCGATAGCTGTTTTTAAGCATGACTGAACTTGAAAAGTGTATGGCAGGACAGTTTTATGACTGCCATGATAAGGTTTTTCTGGAAATGAAAGCCGTTGCGACACAGTGGATGCAACGCTACAATTCACTGCCGTATGAGCAGTGGGCCGAACGTTATTCAATGCTGAAAGAGCTGTTCGGACATGTCGGAGAGAACTGTTCGGCAGGTGACGGCTTTATATGCGGGTTCGGACGCAATATCTATCTTGGAACGCGAGTTCGGGATAACGATATCCAACTCGGCGACATTACAGTTAGGCATGAA
>ERZ773136.3251-NODE-3251-length-12327-cov-3.501222_pt1 | contig 12327 bp, 6 predicted proteins | sample MGYA00580855_ERZ773136 | MGnify/ENA primary metagenome ERZ773136 (study PRJEB29015, sample SAMEA2737860) | human gut metagenome | biome: human gut; feature: human-associated habitat; material: faeces | place: China | collected 2012 ... | reverse complement strand
GAGCGGTGGTTGCCGCCAGCTATCGCAGGCGGTTGTAGAGATTTCGCGCGTCCCGCGCTTGTCAACAGAAGCAGTAATGATTTGCTATTCTGGGTCTTGAGATATACAGATGGCGAACGGTCACAATTCTGACTGTCAAATACGTCCGCCAAAATGGCAAAAAAATTGTCAGGTACTGTAACGTCCTAATGCTAAGTTAATAGCATTGAGGCACGTCCCTACGCCCGGACACATCAATTTGCCCGAAAAAAATCTTGATGCTGCCTGCGTCCGGCCACAAAAAAAGGGTAAGCTATCTACATCGCGCCGCTCAACCCGTTACCGCTGCTTCGGTCAAGATCTGACGGAGTTGGCGGGGAGCTGGCCGTGTAGGACTTACCCGACTGCAAAGATACAACCTTTTTCGTTCTCCGCAAAAAATTTTTACAGGTCACGAAATAAAAGAGCCGGCCGGGAGCTATCGAGGCCCCCGGCCGGCTTTATTATTGTCGGATATTCTCAGCGGACGATCTCTTTCGAGACCTGCGTGCCGCGCCTGACAATGTAGAGTTCTCCGGCTACGGGAGCAGCGACACGCTGCCCGCGCAGGTTGTAATATACCGCGGGAGCATCAGCGTCGGCGGTGATTGTCGCGATTCCTGTCGTCAGAGCTGACCTGACAGCGCTGACATCTTTCGTTGCTTCAAGAACAACATACGGGCCGTTTGCACGCGCTTCGGCGGCTTTCGCATTCATTGACTGCCTGTCGGCCAGAATAGCAGGTGCGGAGGGGAGATAGGCTCTCAGAACATAGTTTACTTTCACTTCGGTGACATCTTCGTTTTTCTGAGCGAGCACATCGTGGTTTGTCCACGTGCCGTCACCGTTATCAATCAGCAGGTTTTTGCCATCTCCGAATGACTCCTTGAGCCACGCCAGATAATTCTCGGCCAGTATAGTGCCTGTAGCAGCCTCGTTGCCATGGAGTATGTTGAGATATGCCGATTCGTTATTGTTCCACAGGTAAGTCGGGCTGTTGTAGGAGCGCCATTGCGAAAAGAGAGTCTGGTCGGGAACTGAAGCGTCGGTCAGAGCCCATCCGGTTTCAGCCGCTAAAATATACGTGTAATTACCGTCACCGTTTGCATGCACACCGTTTTTGTAAAGATCAGCTTTGTCGAAGCTCAGCGTCGGCATCTGACATTCAGCCGGATAACCGCCGAACGTATTGTTTTTTATGACACTGACGCCGTCGAACCACAGATCACGTTCCGTCTCGACCATGACGCCGAATTTCTTGTCAGGCGCAAGGTTGGTGCTCAACACGAAATGGCGGCATGTAGCGCCCTCGTCAATGACTTTCAGGATTTTAAAATCCGGATTCTGATTGTCGGCATGGCCGCTGTTCTCGACTTCGGTCACCCACTGGCTTTTATCTTTGTCGTATCTGATTTTGCAGAAGCGCGTGCCTTCTTCGTGGACTATGAACAGGGCCGATATGTGTTCTTTTCCGTAAAGCTCGGTCTGAGGATTATAGGTCAGTGTAAAGAACGTTCGGTTGTCGATAGGCGCCAGCTCGTCAAGCGATTCAAGATGCTTTGTCTCGATGCCGTCGAGATCTATCGTTTCGGCCGTCCCTCGGGGCTCGATCACAACTTCAGCGCGCGGCGAAGCCACGGCAGACTCGTTGGTTCTGACTCTGATACCGTCGCGGAATGCGAACATCATCCAAAATCGTTTGCTGTTGATATATTTGCCTTCGGGATTCAGGGTCTCTACGGCGTCGTGATAGAGACTTGTCATTTTTTCGAGAGGCAAGGCGGTTTTGTCGATCTCGTTGCCGCGGCGGTGTTCAAAACAATCTTTTTCCTGGCCGTCGATATACCACTTACCGTCCCAGGTCTCAGGAACCTTAGTCTCATCATAGGTATCTGTCATCGCGTATTGAATGCTGTAGATCAGATCGGGATTATTGAGATCTTCGACTATGGGAGCCCTCTTCCATTCCTTGGGCAGGCTCGCTGTCTTCTTGATAACAACAAATTTCACGACTTCGCCTACCTCCGAATCATCGGTAAAACGGCGTATCGAAGCCCAGGTATACGCGGGGTTGAAATGACCCTCGCCGGTCGCTGCGTTGTCCTGAGTGAATGTGACGGGCTGCAATCCACGTGAATAAACCTTATTCTCGCCGTTTTCATCGCCGTTTGTCAGATTGAATTTATAGCGGTAGGCATTTCCCAACGCACCTTTGCTGCCGAAGAACTGATCCTGATAGTCTTTGGCCTCCTGAATAGCCTGAAGTTTTATTGTCGATTCAGAGATCACGTCGAAAAGCGGGTTTTTGACTCCGTAGAGTCCGAAACCGACGTCACCCATGTCGAAGTCTCCGACCTTTTTCTCGGCATCGGGATCGGGCTGGACAAAGTCTTCCCACGTCAGGAACTGCACGTTTTGGAGGATTCCCTGTTCGGAATCGGTATAGGTGAAGTTTACAGCAGCGGCGGCGAAGATTCCGGGGCCATAGGTGTCATACTTCTTCTTATGGGCGTCGTAGTGCTCAAAATCCCACTTTCCCTGCGAGCCGAACTCACGGTTGAGCTGGCGATAGGCGAATTTAATGGAATAGGGCTTGACACCCTCACTGGCAACTCCGTTCCAGCCATCCTGATTATACGTCGCGAGAAAGAAATAAATGCGAGTGCCTTCAGGAAAGACGTCGGTCGGTTCGCCGGTGTAATCATCGCCGAAATATTTAAGCCTGAAACGCTTGCCGGTTATAAGGTTGTCGCCCCAGCCTCCGTAGGTGCCGTCTTTGTCGGGGTCATTGAGCTTGTCGCCCAAAGCGCTGTTGCCGACCACTTCGTTGATCTTAGTCCATTCGCCGTTTTGCTTCTCGAAGCGATCCATGTGGATCGAGGTGCGCATCTGGTCGGCAATACAGAATGTCGGTATCTTATTGTCGGCGAGTGCCTGAGCAATCGACAAAGTCGTTTCGTCAATTTTGGAGCCAGCCGGAACATAAAAGTAACACAACCGGTTGCCGAAGCCTCCAGATCCGAACATATAATCGACATCTACAGGGCCCCCCTTGGCCGTATAGACAAGTCGCGTGGCCGACATCAGCGGGCTTTGCATCAGACGGTCGAGATTGTCGTGACCATCTTTGAGAAGGCCGTCAGGGCCGAACATCTCAGCCATGTCCTTCAGGACGTATGATTTTCCGGGGGTGACGTCGCCGTTCTCTTCTTTGAGGTCGAGAAGGTAACATGAAGGATAATTGTGGATCTTCCATTCGCCGTACTTGTCTTTCCATTTGATTTCAACGGTGTCGGGGACAGTCCATTGTCCGAGCTCGATTTTCGTCAGCTTCGTTATATGCTCGTTCTGTTCCCAGGCCTGTGCAGCTGATTCCTGAGCATAGATCGTGCAACTAAATGCTGTGAAAAGAATAAGTGATAATGCTGATTTGTGTTTTATCCGCATATTAAAGAAATTAAGTGAACGAAAGGTTCGTTTCTGAATTAGAAAAAGGTAATTAACTCTGTAGATTTATAACTGACCAAGAGCATATCATCAATCAGTCAGGGGGTATTCGCTACAAAATTAATGAGCCGGAATTTGTTCCCGATGGCTTAGTAATATGAAATAGTAACCGCGCAAAATAGTATTCGCCTGAATATAAGCATTTTACCCCCCCCATTAAAAAAATAGTAAGATTGCTCAACCGAATTAGTAGACTGCTGCGGGCAGTAATTAGTAATTACTAATTAGAAATTGGCAATATAAAAGATAGGAGGCGGCTCGGCTATGTCAATGAAAATGAATTTTCATTTGACATTGCGCTCGCCTTTCACTATCTTTGAGGGTCAGTTAAATCCAATCATTTCCATTTCCAAGCTTATTCTTATGAAACTCAAGCCACTTATCGCGCTGACCGCGTTGGCAGGAACCTTTTCCGCTCACGCCGGCGAGGCTGCTCTCTGCCTGCGCGTCAGCCTAACCGACGACCGCGAAGCGTTCTATGAGGTTGCCGAAGGCCTCGAATGGCACCTCTCAGGCAACTCGCTGACAGTGACGCCCGTCGGTGACCAGCCTCAGTATACCTACGAAATCGTCGACGTTGCCGGTCTCGACTACGCTCTCCACTCCTTCGACTCTCTCGACGGAATTGCAGCCCCTGAGACTGTAATTCGTCTCACCCGCGACGGCATAGCGGTCGAGGGCGCACCAGCAGGAAGCCGCTGCTTTGTGGCCGACATCAGCGGACGCACTGTCGCCGACCGCCGCTTCGACCGCTCGACGTCGGTCGGGCCGCTTGCACCCGGAACCTACATTGTGACTGTCAACGATCACGAAACTCTGAAAATAACCGTGAGATGAAGAAAACGATACTGTCGGCAATAGCAGCCATCATTGCACTCGGCATGGGCGCTGAAGTGCCCCAGACCCATATCTACCGCACCGACGGCGGTTTCGAACGCCTCGAAGGCGATGTCGTGTGCAACCATGTCGACGCCTCAGGCGTGAAAGTCGCCCACTTCTCCGACGGCAATGGCGTGAAGGCCATAACGGTCGACGCTATCGGCCATATCGACGTCGTGCAGACCGCCGTGCCCCGGATATTCATCGACATCCCCGGCAATCCGTCCCTGAAGCAGGTCGAAGAAAAGGAACTTTATCTCGACGCACGCATTTCAATCGAAGGAAACGGCCTTATCGACGACCTCGAAGAGTGTGACGTCACCGTCAAGGGGCGCGGCAACTCAACATGGTGGATGCCGAAGAAACCGATGCGCCTCAAATTCGCCAAGAAAACAGCTCTGGCAGGCATGAAAAAGGCCAAGAGCTACGTGCTGCTGGCAAACTATATCGATCCGTCGCTGATGCGCAACGCCGTGGCCATGTGGCTCGCCCGCGAGATGGGAATAGCCTGGGCAAACCATATCGTGCCCTGCGAAGTGACCTTCAACGGAAACAATCTCGGCGCATTCATGCTGACCGAGAAGATCGGCATCGGAGGCGCCAGTGTCGACATCGAAGAGGCCGAAGGTGTATTGCTCGAACTCGGCGACGAATTCGACGAAAAATATAAATTCCGGTCGGCCACCTACAATCTGCCCGTTATGGTCAAAGATCCCGACTTCGACGAACTCGCCGAAGACGATCCCTCGTGGGGTACCCCCGAAGCGAAGCTCGCCCAATGGCAGGAAGACTTTAACCGCGCCGAACGGCTCGCCGCCGAAGGACGCGGTTTCGAGGCGTTCGACCTCGACAGCTTCGTCGACTATCTGCTCCTTTATAATATCGTCCTTAACAGCGAGATAGGCCATCCGAAAAGTCTATACCTCCATAAGGAGCGGCCTGGCGACGACTGCCTCTGGAAATTCGGCCCGGCATGGGACTTCGACGCCTCGTTCAACCTCATGGAAGGAACGGGCGACGGCTACAGACTGCGCCCCCACGACGGCACAATCTGGCTCAACGCAATGTTCGAAAAGCTCGTCGCGACGCCCGGATTCATCGAGCTTTACAAGGAGCGCTTTGCCCGGTTCGAGAGCGACATCTATCCGCGGCTGCTCGACTTTGTCGACGAATATACCCGGCTGGTGCGCCCCTCCGCCGAAGTCAACGGCTCGCTCTGGGCTGCCGGCGACGAGATGGGATGGTGCAAGGCCGTCAGCTCGAAAGGCCACGACACCCACGCCTCGGCTCTTCGCCAATGGATCGTCGACCGCGTCGCCCACCTTGTCGGCGAGCGAAACGTAGCGGTTGGGCAGCAGTACCTCCTGCCCCTCCTGATCGGCGAGATAGAGACCGTAGTCCGAGATACGGGTCACGGTGAGCGTATGGTTTTGTCCGGCTTTCATAGTTAAAACGGTTCGACGGCGGAAACGGCGCAGGCAGGATGCGAAACAGACGGGGCCTGTTTGCCGGGATGCAGTCCGGTCGGCTGTCGGGATTCGTACCGTACAAAGGTACGAAAGATTTGCCGAACGCAGGCCGGATTTCCCGTTTTATTCGTAATTTTGTCGATATGAAAGTCGCCCTGTGTCAGTTCTCGATGGAGTGGGAGGCCGCAGCCCGCAACCTCCGCCGTGCCGAAGAGCTCGTCGCGCAGGCCGGTGCCGATCTGGCCCTCCTGCCCGAGATGTTCGCCACGGGGTTCGTCACCGAACCGTGGCGAACGGCGCTGCCGGACGAGGAGGAACTCCTCGCGTGGATGCGCCGCACCGCACGACGTTATGCGACGGCGTTGGCCGGCAGCGCCGTCGTCCGCAGCGGCGACCGTTTCGCCAATCGCTTTTTCTTCGTGCGGCCGGCAGGCGGTGCGGAGCGATACGACAAGCGGCATCTTTTTTCTATCGGCGGCGAAGATGCGCATTTTGTGGCGGGCCGGCGGCGCGTAGTGGTCGAATACGGCGGACTGCGGTTTTTGCCGCTCGTCTGTTACGACCTGCGTTTTCCGGTCTGGTGTCGTTGTCGCAGCGATTACGACGCGATTCTCTGCGTGGCCTCGTGGCCGGCGCCGCGTCGGGAGGTGTGGCGGACCCTGCTGCGGGCCCGGGCGATCGAGAACCAGTGTTATGTCGTCGGCGTCAACCGCACGGGCGACGATCCGTGGAACCATTATGCCGGCGATTCGGCGGTCGTCGATTTCAAGGGGACGCCGCTCTGCGAGGCGGACGCTTCGGAGGGGGTCTTCACGGCCCGGCTCGACAGGGAAGCGCTCGATCGGTTCCGGACGAAATTTCCCGCATGGCGCGATGCCGACGATTTCCTGCTGCGATGACTGTGCGCGGAATGCGGTTTGCGGAAAAATCGCTACCTTTGCCGGGAATTTATTCCGGTCCGGACGGGCAGCGTTCCGGCAGAGCCCGGCGGGGTTAGGCCTAACGCTCGGTTTGCATTGCCTTTGCACAATATTTCGGATGCAGGATGCGATTTAAGTAAGATGAAACGAGAGGAGACAATCGAGGTACTCGGCGCACGGGTACACAATCTGAAAAATATAGACGTAACGATTCCGCGCCACAAGCTGGTGGTTGTCACCGGCCTGTCGGGGTCGGGCAAATCGTCGCTGGCATTCGATACGATCTATGCCGAAGGGCAGCGGCGGTATATGGAGACCCTGTCGACCTACGCGCGTCAGTTCGTGGGGACGATGGAGCGTCCCGATGTGGACAAGATCACGGGGCTGAGCCCCGTGGTGGCCATCGAGCAGAAGACGACCAACAAAAATCCGAGGTCGACGGTGGGTACCGTCACCGAGATCAACGACTTCCTGCGTCTGCTCTATGCGCGCGCTTCGCGCGCCTATTCGCCGGCTACGGGCGAGGAGATGGTGCATTACTCCGACGAGCAGATTCTCGACCTGATCCTGCGCGATTTCGCAGGCCGTCGCATCGCGCTGCTCGCACCGATCGTCAAGGGGCGCAAGGGACACTACCGCGAGCTGTTCGAGTCGCTGGTGAAGAAGGGCTACCTCCACGCCCGTATCGACGGCCAGATGTGCGAGTTCTCGACGGGCATGAAGCTCGACCGCTACAAGATCCACACGATCGACCTGGTGGTCGACCGCCTGCGCGTGAGCGAGGAGTCGCGCGACCGGCTGATGACTTCGCTCAAGGAGTCGATGCGGCAGGGCAAGGGGACGATGGCGCTCTACGACTACGATACGGAGACGATGCGCTACTATTCGCGGCATCTGATGTGCCCCACCACGGGCGTCGCGTTCGAAGATCCTGCGCCGCACACCTTTTCGTTCAACTCGCCCAAGGGGGCTTGCCCCCGATGCAACGGGCTGGGCGTCGAAGCGGTCTTCGACCGCAGCAAGATCATTCCCGATCCGAAGAAGTCGCTGCGCGCCGGAGGGATCGAACCCTTCGGGCCGTACCGCAACAACATGCTTTTCGCGCTGTTGGAGATGCTGGGGCGCCGCTACGATTTCACGCTCGACGATCCGGTGCAGAGCATTTCGGAGGAGGGGATGAACGCCATCCTCTACGGCGATTCCGAGCCGCTGACGGTCGATCTGACGGAGTTCGCCAACGCCGGCGGCAAGCGTCTGGTGTCGTGGGACGGCATGGCCGAGTGGATCGGCCGCAATTTCGACGAGGATTCCAAGCGCGGCGAGAAGTGGCGCGAGCAGTTTCTCGTCTACAAGCCGTGCAGCGTCTGCGGAGGATCGCGGTTGCGCAGCGAGGCATTGCAGTTCCGCATCGGCGGACGGAACATCGCCGAGGTGTCGGCCATGTCGATCTCCGATTTCGCCGACTGGATGTCCCGCATCGAGGAGCATTTCACCGAGAAGGAGCGCAAGATCGCGCAGGAGGTCGTCAAGGAGATCCGCGAACGGCTCCGGTTCCTGATCGAAGTGGGGTTGGGCTACCTCTCGCTGAGCCGCTCGTCGCGCTCGCTTTCGGGCGGCGAGTCGCAGCGCATCCGGCTGGCGACGCAGGTCGGATCGAAACTGGTGAATGTACTCTACATCCTCGACGAGCCGTCGATCGGCCTGCACCAGCGCGACAACCGGCGGCTGATCCGCAGCTTGCAGGAGTTGCGCGACGCCGGCAACTCGGTGATCGTCGTCGAGCACGACGAGGAGATGATGCGCTCAGCCGACTGGATCGTCGACGTAGGCCCCAAGGCGGGGCGCAAGGGCGGCCACGTCGTTGCGTCGGGTACGTTCGACGACATCCTCCGCTCCGACTCCGTGACGGCCGACTATCTGACCGGCCGCCGGCGGATCGAGGTTCCGGCGACGCTGCGCGAGGGCAACGGCCGTCATATCGTCCTGCGGGGAGCGTCGGGCAATAACCTCAAACATATCGACGTCGATTTCCCGCTGGGCAAACTGATCCTCGTCACGGGTGTCAGCGGTTCGGGCAAGTCGACGCTCGTCAACGAAACGCTGCGCCCTATTCTGAGCCGCAAGCTCTACCGGTCGCTCGACCGCCCGCTGCCTTACGATTCGATCGAGGGAATCGAACACGTCGACAAGCTGGTCGTGGTCGACCAGTCGCCGATCGGCCGCACGCCGCGCAGCAATCCGGCGACCTACTCCAACGTCTTCGCCGACATCCGCAAACTCTTCGAGATGACACCCGACGCGCAGGTGCGCGGCTTCAAGGCGGGACGCTTCTCCTTCAACGTCAAGGGCGGCCGCTGCGAGGCCTGCAGCGGCGACGGCCTGCTGAAGATAGAGATGCACTTCCTGCCGGATGTCTACGTCCCCTGCGAGGTCTGCCACGGCAAGCGCTATAACCGCGAGACTCTTGAGGTGCGCTTCAAGGGCAAGAACATCGCCGATGTTCTCGACATGACCATCGACGAAGCCTGCACCTTCTTTGAAAATCAGCCGAAGATACTGCACAAGATAGAGACTCTGCGCGACGTCGGGCTTGGCTACGTCAAGCTCGGCCAGTCGAGCACGACGCTCTCCGGCGGCGAGGCGCAGCGCGTCAAGCTCGCAACGGAGCTTTCGAAGCGCAGCACAGGCAGCACCGTGTATGTGCTCGACGAGCCGACCACCGGACTGCACGTCGCCGACGTGCACCGGCTCATAAACATCCTTGACCGCTTCGTCGAAGCGGGGAACACCGTCGTCGTCATCGAGCACAATCTCGACGTCATAAAGGTCGCGGATCACATCATCGACCTCGGCCCCGAGGGTGGCGATATGGGCGGCGAGCTTGTCTACGCCGGAACTCCGGAGGGCTGCGCCGAGTGTGAAGCGAGCTTCACCGGCCAGTTTCTCAAGAAGATGCTGCCGTAACGGAGGCGGCGCCCCTCTCATAGAATATCCGGGGAGGGGAGAGCATGACGGTAAAATTCCTTGTGAGCATGGCGGCCTGCTTCGCGTGCCTCGGCATTCTGTGGCTGATAGCGCGCATCATGCAGACTCCGGTGAAATTCGGCCGGAGCAGCACAGGCTATATGCTCATAAATATCAGCGGCGCGGAGCCGCGGCTGGAGCAGACTTTGAACGGCCTGCTGTGGCTCAATGACAACGGCATACTCCGCTGCCGCATAATCATCACCGGCACGGAGCTTGACGAAGAGACCGGATTCGTCGCCCGCGCGATGGCCGAGGATCATCGCTGCATTACTTTCGTGGAAAATGGGGAGCTGCCCGAATGGATGAAAACGAACTGCTAGAGCTGTCCGGCACGGTCGATTCCGTAATTTATAAAAATGAAGAGAACGGCTACACCGTGCTGCGCCTGAGAGACGAAAACGGCGAGGGAGTGACGGTCGTCGGCTGCTTCCCGTACGCCGCGCCCGGCGAATCCATGATCGTCAGCGGCAACTGGGTGTCGCACAGCGTCCACGGCAGGCAGTTCAAGGCCGAATTTTCGCAGCGTATGCTGCCGAGCACCGCGCCCGCGATCTATGAATATCTCGCGGGCGGAGCCGTGCGCGGCATCGGCCCCGCGACGGCGGCGCTCATTGTCAACAAATTCGGCGATAAGACACTGGACGTACTTGAAAACGCGCCGCAGAAGCTGGCGGAGATAAAGGGCATAAGCGCGGCGAAGGCGGAGCAGCTTTCGAAAAGCTTCCGCCAGCAGGCTGGGATACGCAGACTCATGGAGTTCGTGTGCTCGTTCGGCCTGCGCCCGATACTCGCCATGCGCATGTATAAATATTACGGCGCCGAGGCGCTTGAGCTGCTGCGCGATAACCCGTATATCCTCGCCTCCGTGCATATCGGCGGCAGCTTCGCGGAGGCTGACCGGCTTGCCCTTGAGATGGGCATTGACGGGTACAGCGCAAACCGCATCTGCGCCGCGATAATTTTTGAGCTTCAGCATAATTCCGGCAACGGCCACTGCTTCATCCCGCGCGAACAGCTCGCCGCGGCGACGGCGAAGCTCATCGGCGTCGAGCCGGAGGACGTGGACGAGAACATCGAAACGCTCATCTCCGGCGGGCAGATACGCTATGAGTTCATCGCCGGCCGCAACGCCTGCTATCTTCCGGAGCTTTACGAGGCGGAGACTAACGCCGCGGAGATACTCGCGCGGATGTGCCGCCGCAGCTTCGGCGACAAGGCAGATATAAACAAGATAATCGCCAAGCTTGAAAAAAGCCAGCATATAAGCTACGCGCCGCTTCAGAAGCAGGTTCTGGAGCTTGCGCTGAAAAATCAGGTGGTAGTCCTCACGGGCGGCCCCGGCACCGGCAAGACGACGTCGATCCGCGCCGTGCTCGCGATGTTCGACGAGCTGGGCATGAAAACGCTGCTCACCGCGCCGACGGGGCGCGCTGCGAAGCGTATGACCGAGCTTACCGGACAGGACGCCTCGACGATACACCGCCTGCTCGAAGCGAAGTTTGACGACACGGGCGACTCGGTCGTGTTCACAAAGTGCGAGTCCGACAGGCTCGACTGCGACGCGGTGATACTCGACGAGTGCTCAATGGTTGACATAATACTTATGAACGCGCTGCTCTCGGCGCTCCCGCCGGACGCGCGGCTCATTCTGGTCGGCGACGCGGATCAGCTCCCGTCGGTCGGCCCAGGCAACGTGTTCTCCGCGATAATCCGCAGCGGCGTCGTGCCGACGGTGCGCCTGACGGAGATATTCCGCCAGAACGGCGGCAGCCGCATAGTTCGCAACGCCCACATGATAAACCGCGGCGAGCACCCCGATTTCGCCGAGAACGCGGGAGATTTTTTCCGTCTGCGGCGTTTACAGGCGGCAAGCTCTGTCGAGACTATAACGGAGCTGTGTACCACGCGCCTGCCGAACAAGATGCATATCCCGCCCGAGGACATACAGGTCCTCTCGCCGACGAGGAAGGGCGAGCTTGGCACCGTCAACCTCAACCGGCACCTTCAGGCGGCGCTGAACCCGCCTGCGAAGGACAAGCCGGAGAAAGCCTTCGGAGACGTCATCTTCCGCAAGGGCGACCGCGTGATGCAGATAAAGAATAACTACGACATCATGTGGCGCACGGAGGATAACCGCTCCGCCGGTACCGGCATCTTCAACGGCGACATCGGCATCATCACGTCGGTCGATCTTGAAAACGAGGGCATCGTCGTCAGCTTTGACGGCCGCATCGCGGGCTACGGCTTCGACTCTCTGCTGGAGCTTGAGCACGCGTGGGCGATGACGGTACATAAGGCGCAGGGCAGCGAATACCGCGCTGTGATACTCGCGCTGGGGCAGGCGTCCCAGATGCTCATGACGCGCGACGTGTTCTATACTGCGGTCACGAGGGCGCGCGAGCTGCTCATACTTGTGGGAGACGATCAGACCGCGCACCAGATGATAGATAATTACCGCCAGTCGAAACGCTATACGGCGCTGAGGGTACGGCTTCGCAAGCTGTCCG
>ERZ773136.3249-NODE-3249-length-12329-cov-11.935881_pt1 | contig 12329 bp, 8 predicted proteins | sample MGYA00580855_ERZ773136 | MGnify/ENA primary metagenome ERZ773136 (study PRJEB29015, sample SAMEA2737860) | human gut metagenome | biome: human gut; feature: human-associated habitat; material: faeces | place: China | collected 2012 ... | reverse complement strand
TTGCGCCGGCAGCCGTGCATGTAGCGGACGCCGCCGCTGCTGCGCCCGATAGGGCTGTGCCGATGGTTGATGTTTTTTTAGGAGAGGTCAGTTGGTGGTTCTGCTTAATTCAGGTGGCCCATTAAGTCAGTGTTTGTTGTTTTCTGCGTTTGCATTGTGATTGTTAATGGGGGCATTCCTCTTGGCTGCTTCTTGCTTACTCCTGTTAACGGTATAATCCATCTGTAGCTTATCCATTTCACAGGTCGACCAATGTGGCTGTATTACTGAATCTTTTTTCGTTATGTATTAGGGTGGTATATTGAGGTAATGATGGTGATAGGTGGTGTGAACAGTTATCATTTTTATTTGCCGAATGCTTCAGACCGCATATACATCATATTATATTGCCTTTGCGCTGAGTTACTGTTGGGATGGGACTTCATGATGCCCTAACCATTGTAGTTGTATATTCATTATCTTTTTGCTGTCGTCATCACTCCCATTTTATGTATGACCAAGGGCTTTGTTTGGCATTTAGCAATTGTTCGGCCATGTAAGCCATGCATGTAGCATCACCATACAAAGCGAATCCCAAGGCATAGCTGTGTGCAAAGTCTTTCCAGTTTGAAAATGCTTCATGTGACATTTTGTATGCGGCGTCCAAGCAAATCATGCATTCGTCCTTATTGATGTATCCTTGTTCCATGCATGTCCGTGAGAGGAAGTTCAGCTGACCGGCATCCCAAGCAATGACCCCGAGCAATCCCAATTCATATTCTGAATCAGCTATGCCTGCGTTCATTATTTCTTTGTATTGCCTTTTTAGCTTCTTCATTTGCATTATGCATTCGTCGCATAATTCTTTGCTGTCGGCTAGCTCTTTGCTGTTCCTTAGCCAATTCTCTCCTTCTTTGCCTTTAAGGTATGCTTCGTATGCAAAGTGGAATGTTAGTTGTGATGATGCTGTTGACAGCCATTTAAGTTTTTTTATGGCCATGTCACGATTGTCTATTCCAAAGTCTTGTAGGAGCATGCTGGTTCGTTCTGCTGCATCAATACCTGTTCCCAGAGTGTTGAGGGTTCCGCCGAACTTTCCCACGTGAAGGTTGCCAATGCTATATAGGCTTAGTTCTTCTTCTGAATAGGTCGATGTTTCATCAATCCTTAAATCATGGCAGCAACCATGCGCCATGTGGTTCTTTCTGCACGAGATATACGCCAATCCATGCTTTTTTATTTTTAATAATGCCCAAACTGTAATTATAGTGGCAATTAGTGCTGCTATAGAAATTGTGGTTTGCTCAATCATAATGAATGTTTATATGTTATAGTAATGATTGTACAGCTGCATAGCCTTGCAACACTGTTGGTATTGAATGGCGGTATGCGTTTTATAGCCATTCGCCACTTACCTGTTTCACGTTATGGATTAAGCAGCCAACCATGTCGCTGTTAGACAGATTTTTCGTAACGCTGTATATTACAAAGATACAGATTCGCACTGTATCAATTTGCTTAAAGCTGTTATAAAATGCAAAGTTCGGAGATATGTGTTACAAAAAAGGAAGTTTGAATACTTCTGTTGGTTGGCTCATGAACTGAATAACACTGACATTTAAATACGCTATTCACTGTCATCAATAATATAATGTATTATTTGTTATCACGTGATGCTTGCTTATGCTTACTATTGATATCTGCTTTCCTGCACAGCTGTAGCTTGCCGAAATATAGCAGCGCTAATGAATACAGATTGATGGCACCGTATTTGTCATTTTCCTGCTGACCCTATGGAACTGCAAGGTATTTCACGTGTGTCCAAAGCATGGCGTCGCCACCATCCACGGACGGGCTATTTTTCTCTTGCCGCCACTCGATCATGGTGTTGAGTCCGGCGGTTTTGGGCTGCGTCTTGTACTTCATGCGACTGTCGAGATTGCAGGCGTAGAATGTCAAGGCGGTAGAACTATAAACTGCTCTTGCGGTGCTGTGCCGGGGGCTTATCCCTGAGCTGCCGCTTATATTTAACAATTTGTATCCAAACCGTCACCGCAGATGACGATGATAAAAACCGGCGAGTAATGAGTATGGGCTTCAACACTATTTATTTAGATTTATCCTGAAAACGTGCACATTGCTTCAACGGAAAGATGCGGCACTTAATTCCGTTGTTATTTCCGCCATGCAGGCAGACTATGGGGCCATGCTCCTCTTCAAGCGCGAGACGGGCAAGGAGGTGACAAAACTGTCCTGGCGGCCTGTCGGACATGTGCGCCTACCTGTATTGCTGCACCGCGTCGGCTTGTAAGGCCGACGGCGTGGAGTTCGTCCATGTCTACGAGGAACACCGCGAGCAGCGCGATGCCGACCGCAAAGACTGCAAGGAGCGCGTTCGCCTCATTGCGGAGATATTGATACAGCTTCAACTGCGCAAGCGTGTGACGCCGCGACAGCTGCTGCGGCTACCATGGGACTATGAGCCTCAGGAGCGCAAGGCCACACGCCGCAGCCCACGACCGCCGAGAGCAAGGAAAAGTTTGGGGATATGTTGAGAAGAACAGGGGAGGTATAAGACGAGACTTCGGGTATTAAATTAGTCATTAATCTGGGGGAGAACATACATACCCATCGTAATTATCGGTAGACGCTAACTCTACACTGGTGTCAAGGATGGTTTGAAAGGCCGTGCAAGCACTTAAAAAAAGAAACCAAAAAGGTACAAGCCGTGAACTTTATGAATATCGATATACAATATCGAGACGACACAAATGATAAGAGCAAGGAAGAAAACAACACTGCGCCGTTCCGTCTTCTTCTGGGCTTTGACATACTCTTTTATCTCGTCTTCATCTGGAATTATCTCAATGGTAATTTCGGCGGTGATTTTCTTAGGCTTGTTTCGCCTGGTTTCTCAATGCAAATCTCTTAAAATGACGAAGCCCTGCAAATCCTTGGGAAATGCAGGGTTTTCACTATGTGACCCCGTTGGGAACATTAGATATAAAAGTGCATGAAAACGACTGAAAATAAATAGCACTATAAAGCTCTGATATACAGCATTTTACAAGACATTGTTTCTTGGCGTGTTTTTTCCAGATTTTGTATACTTTCATAAAAGACGGGGAATTTGACGGGGAATTTCAGCGATTATCCCCGTATATATTTTGCAGAATAAATTTATAGAGTTACTTTTGTAAAATCTAAAAAAATACTTATATGGCAACAATATATTTAAAGCTATCAAAAAGGGTTCAGCCTGAAACCAAAATGAGCGAAATAATCATCAGGCTCCGCAACGGCAAAGATTACGACATCCTGGCAAAATCAGGGCTTTATATCACTGTGGACAATTTCAAAAACGGTGAATTAATAGTCAACAGGCGTAAAGTCGGGAATGACGTAGAATATCATGAAGCCGTAGAAGCAAAGCTTGGAGAACTTAAAAAGCATATCTTAAACAGCTTAACTGGTAAGGACAAGAAACAAATAACAAAGGAATGGTTGGTTGACTTGATAGACAGGTTCGTTCGCCCCGAAAAGTATAAGGACATTGAAGATAAAGAGCATGACAAGACCTTCTCTGAACTGTTTGACGAGTTCCTCAAGGCCAAGGAGTTCAGCGATGACAGGGAAAGAGGCATGAAGGTGCTGAAACGTGACGTGTGGAGGTTCACCAAGTTCCGGCAAATCATGGGCAAGCGTAAGGATTTTACTTTCAATGTAAACGACGTGACCAAGGACGATATAGAGGATTTCCGTGACTACCTGAAAAATGAGAAGACTCTCTCGGAAAGGTACCCGAAACAGTACGCCAAGATGATAAAGGAACAGCCCAACGGTATAAGAAGGGGACGTTCAGACATTGCAGAGCGTGGCGACACTACCATCATTACGTTGATGAAAAAGCTCAGGAGTTTCTTCTCATGGTGTTACGATGAGGGCAAGACCAAGAACAGACCCTTCGATGGTGTCAAGATTGGAGTCGAGAAATACGGCACACCTTATTATATATCTTCAGCCGAGCGTGACAAGATTGCGGAAACGGATATGCCGACCGAGCATTTGAGGACACAGCGCGACATATTCGTATTCCATTGCCTCGTAGGTTGCAGGGTCAGCGACCTTATGAAACTGACTATGGGCAACATAACCGACGGTGTGCTGGTATATACGCCGCATAAAACGAAAGATGAAGGGAATGCTACTCAAGCAAGGGTTCCCCTCCACCCAAAAGCCTTGGAGTTAATCAAGAAGTACAAAGGCATGGACAAGAAAGGTCGCCTGTTCCCCTTCATATCCGAAGTGAAATATAATGAGGCCATCAAGGAGATATTTACCATTGCCGGGATAACACGTGACGTGGAGGTACGCAACTCCAAGACGGAAGAAATGGAGCTTCGCCCGATTAACGAAATTGCAAGCAGCCACATAGCACGCAGGACATTCGTAGGCAATGCTTACAAACATGTGTCAGACCCGAACATTATAGGTAAGATGTCTGGCCACGTTGAAGGCAGCAAAGCTTTTGCAAGATACCGCAACATTGACGACGACATACTTAAAAACGTCATTGACAAGATGTAATGCCTTAAATGTCCAAGACTTAAATTTACAATGATTTTATTACAGCCGTATTCCGAAAAGGAGTGCGGCTTTTTTAAATTTGTCTATTTCACCAATTAAAGCCTAACATTCAATTACGTTCAGGCTTGCGCCCATCTTAATTCAATAAGCAATACTAAAGTTATTTCCAATACAACAACTATACAATCGGCTATAACGACATTTCAACGGTTGTACAACGGTTGTACAATAACCCACTGGAAATCAGCTATTTACACACACATTCACCAAATTGTTGTTACCTTTGCATTGCCTTTTGTAGCTACAGCCTTTCTGTTTGACTGTAAGCAACATGGGAAATGGTATCACCAAGGATAATCCTTAAACAGAGGTGAAGGCCAAAATTAAAATAGCAAGGAACAATACAATGAAGATACAGGATTTTCTTTCAGATGGCGGTAATAATATAAGTATTACGGTCGGAATAAACGACCTGAAAGAGTTCGGCCTGTCATTAATAGAAGAAGGTCGGGCGATGGGAAGGGTCGAGAGGGTTCAGGAAACCAGTCTAACCCCGGATGAAGTGGCGGAAATGCTTGGAGTGTCCAAAAGCACGTTGTGGAGGTGGAACAAATCAGGCTATCTCCGTAATACCAAGTGTGGACGAAAGTCCTTTTATAAAAAGTCGGACGTTGAGAAGCTAATTTTCAACAATAATAGAAAATAACAAAATGGAAACAAAATTTGAAAGAAAGACCGCTTACGTAGCGGCAGAGAGTGTTGAAAACAGCCTTATGGCACAGAGAAGCGTTACACCTGTTGGTAACTGTGATGCACAGGAATGCATGCAGCCTATGGATGTATCGGAAACAAAGCCCCTTGGAGGCATCAAGATGGTCCAAAGCGAGGAACAAAGGCAGAAGTTGGCGGCCGCATTAAACAACGGGGTGCCGGTGGACTACAAGGAGCTTGTCCAAGCCGGGATTAAATTGGTGTACATGGACGACAACCGCAAAATATCGAAGACCCACGTCAGGAACCTGAAAGAGTCCTTTAAGCGTGTGCATACGATGTTCAACGACATATCCGTAGTATCGGCTCTGGACTTGCAGAAGGAGGGGATTGCATTGCACGACGTGGCCGGAAACGAGCTGACATTGCAAACCGAAGGCATTGAATATTGCTATGCCATCATTGACGGCCAGCACAGGAACGAGGCCCTGGAACTGTACTATTCCGATGCAAGCGCGAAGGACGTTCCACTGAAGGCAAGGGTCAAGCAAATTGCCATACCCGAAGGGATAGACGTAAGGTCCGTACTGGCCGAATACAACCTGATTGTAAAGAGGTGGGGATGCAACGACACCAAGCGTTTCGTCGAATCCATGAGTGACGGTGAGGACACCGTAATAAACAGGGTGAACAAGTGTGTTGCCGAGGACGGCATGTCAACCCGTGGGGCATGGAAGATATACAAGCTTACCGACGGCTACAGGAAGGCGAAACTTGAGAAGGCTATACTGGAGGGAAGCCTGACCGACGAGCTTAAGGGTACACAGGCGGAAATAGAACGTGGCGACAGAATACGCAGGGCCATACAGGTGGGGTGCAGGCACGAACCGAAGATGAAGCGCAACAGTGCCGTCATAGACATGATGATTTCCGTCTACAATTCCGTTGCCGACGAGAGCAAGGCCAGTACGATGCACCTGCTACTGCTGTTCATAACGTCAATTCCCGAAGGGAAGATGAAAGTCGCAATGGACGAGGACACGGTGGACAAAAAGGCCGAATTCTTGAAGAAGGAATGGACGCTGTTCTTGCAGACCGTAGGAACTGACGGCAAGGAGCAGGAGTTCGTCGGCTTGGCACAAAAGGCGGGTGAAGAATATGATGCAATGGTTGCTGCGGAGGTTGCAAAACCTTTACGGACACGGAAAACACGCAGGAAAAACAAGGCGGCGATGGCATAACGTACAGGACCGTCGCTGAAAAACAAGGGATGGCTTTCTTACATTGATTTGTAAGGCAGGATCAGGGCAACACCTTTTCTTGTCCAGCCATCGCCTTGTCTCAGCCTAACCGTGCCCAACTAAATTATATATTATAATTTTTAAAAATATTATAATTATGAAAAATATCAAATCGGCATCACAGGGCTTAATGGCCCTGCAAATTCCTCCACAAAAGGATTATCAGACCTTATGTGAGGTGTATAACGAGTTTACGGCTAACGAACCGTTGCTCATTGGAAACATAAAAAACGTGATAAAAACGACCGGCAAAAATATGACGGTTATTCGGCAATTGACCATTCGGACATCGGGCCACACTTCCATGCTTTTGACAAGCTGGATTTCGGAAGCGGTTACAAAGGGCATACCGGTGTGCAATGGCCGTTAAAAAGCCCGAGGCTCGTGAAGGCTGTTACAAAAGATTTCACCCTGAAAGACAAGTACAGCTGTTTTGACATGACAGCGGCAAGGAAAAGAACAAATATAGACCAAGGAGAAGAAGATGAAAGACGAAATGCAGAATCTAACCGACCTCATAGGGGCGTTGGCGGAAGACATCGAGGAAATCAAGGACACTGTAAAATCAAAGAACACCTCAGACAAAGACGAGGCATTGGAAAGGCTGAATGTGAAACTGGAGCCGGTATTCCGTTTCTTTGGCGGAAGCTCGCCGGAAAACATCAACGGCATTTTCAACAGTAAGGAAACCATTGCCTCTTATCGGAAATCACTGGGCGAAGAAGTGGCCGCAAGCCTACTGGCGAAGATGGATGCCAACGAACAGGAAAAGCTCAAACATGGCATACCTACAAGGTACGGCATCCTGCTGGACATCCGTAATATGTTGACCGGACATATAGAAGAGAGCCGACGAAATTCAGGTAACGGGCTATATGGCCGACCGCAGGCAAGAGGATTCTTATTTCTCCAAAAGTGCAATGCCATATTCAAGCGGATAAAATCACTTTGGCACAAACTCCCCTGTGGTTGGTACAAGAACTCTTATATCTGGGCTGCCATCGTCTGTACCCTTGTATTCTTTGCGCTGTTTGCCGTGAGTTGGGCGCAATGGCACGAATACCGTGAGGAGAACAGGCGGCTGAGGACGGTTGCAGACAAACACAAAGTGACCACGGTCATGCTCAATGAGCTTTACCCAGAACTTGCCGTACCCGTCGGGGCATACGAGAAGCTGGTGGAGACTGTCGGCGTGGATTCCACGTTGGCAGTGTTCCACAGGCAGCTTGAAAAAGTGAGAAGTGAAGAAAGCAAAACGGACAATTAAAATTAGAGTGAATGGCATCAATCAAGGTGAAATACCGTCCTTCCACCATAGTAGGCAGGGAGGGCAGCATCTACTATTAGTAATCTATGGGCGGTCCCTATTTTGAAAGAGATGTACCAATTTATTTATTGAAAAATAAATTTTACGATAAAATAGAAATATTCTTTCGAAAGTTACCCTATAAAAGGTTATCGAAAGAATATTCCCATGTGAAGTTGCCCCATTATATTATCCATTTGCAACTTTACCATCAATTTCTTTTAGTTTTTTTGAATCCAGTGCAGCTTTATATACTCGACGCAAAGTTGACGTGATATTTTCTCCAGTACGTTTATAACCAAATTCTCTCGCTGTAACAACAAACAAATCATCTGGAGTAATACCAAAACTCTTTTTAACAATTGTTGTCATAGCTAATAATAATTCTTCATCGCAAATATAATTTATAGGCCTTAAATACTCATTGTCAGCTTTGGGAATCCGCATTGATAAATTGTTAAAATCTTCAAAACGGATAAAATCGTCTTTAAATTCAATAGCCCCCTTTAGAGATGCAAGTAATGAACTGATTTCACTGCGTACAACCGATGTCGCCTTTTGGCGACCATACAATGGAGCCATTCTTCTACAAAGTTCTTCAAAATGTATAGGCTGTTCTATTCCGATGATTGTTTTCAATGCGTCCAATGGCATCATATACAAATATTTTTCTGGTGTGCATAATTCGTATTCTACGAAACCATATCCATTTGTATTTATTGGTTGCTCAATAGTTTCCTCTATAACAAGGTCATTGATAAATTGTGTGCATTCAGTTTGTGCAATACTCTTGCCTTGAGCTCTTTTTAATGAATCCTCTACTGCGGCGACCAGCTTCTCTTCCTCTGATTTCGGATCTTTAATCCAATCCGTTGACCAAATTCTATAAATTCGCCATCCCATACTTTCTAACATCTCCTGGCGCAGCCTATCTCTTTCACGGGCAGTTCTGGAACTATGATATGTTGCACCGTCACATTCTATTCCCAAGGCAAACTTTCCACTTAAAACTGGGTCTTTTACGGCCATATCAATTCTAAACCCGGAGCATCCGACTTGTGTTACTACATTATATCCCTTTGACATCAAAAAATCATACACAGCTTCTTCAAATGGAGAATCAAAATTTAAGCTATTATCATAAGATAATTCGTTTTCAATTGCAGAGATACCCTGCCGAGCAAATTCAATATAAGAGCGTAACATCTTCACGCCTTCAGAAGAAGTTTTGTCTGTATCTATATCAGTCGGCACAATAGACCCAACAAGTTTAATGTTATACTTTGCACGTGTAATTGCTACATTTAATCTCCTATATCCACCATCACGACTAAGAGGACCAAAGTTCATATACATAATGCCCTTATTGTCACGTGCATAGCCAATACTAAAAATTATAGTATCACGCTCGTCGCCTTGTACATTTTCAAGATTTTTTATGAAGAAAGGCTCATCTTTATCTTCTACGAAAAAGAATTCGTAGGAATTATCTTGAATCCTTTTTTGCCGAATAGCGGCATCAACAGCATTTTGTTGTGCCTCACTAAATGTAACAACACCGAGCGATCTATCAGGATGCTTGCGAATATGTTCAAAAACTAAATCTGCGACCTTATTTGCTTCTATAGGATTATTACGTTTACCACTTCTATTATAAACGCCATCGGCCACATAGATGTATTCAACGCCAAAATCTGGCGCGGTTTCGACAGATGAAGGAAAAGTTATCAAAGAGCCATTATAAATTTTGATATTTGAAAACGCTATAAGATGTTCATGCTTGCTTCGATAATGCCAACGTAATCCTCTTTCAGGTAAAGCGGCAACAGCTTCATCAAGAATGGATTCGTAAGCCCCAGAATAATCATCTTCTTTATCCGCATCAATGTCATAATCGTCATCATTTAACGAAGCGGCGAAGAAATTAGTAGGCGGCAACTGCTTCGTATCACCAACAATTATAGCTTGTTTTCCTCGCATAATAGCTCCAATTGCATCTTCCGTATGAACCTGTGATGCTTCATCAAAAATTACCATATCAAATTCATAACTATTGGCTTCCAAGAAAACGCTCACTGATAATGGTGACATCATAAAGCAGGGTTTTAATGATGTTATCAAATTAGGTATGGACATAAATAGCTTTCGTAAAGGCATCAGTCTTCTTTGTTTGCTCAACTCCCGCTTTAGAATACCTATTTCATCTTTCGTTGTCGTGATAGCGTTAAAGTCAGGCATCCTCGACATGACGCGTTCCCTAACCCGTGCTTGTGCAATTTTGAATTGTGCTTTATCCAACGCACAGAACTCTTCGATAGTTTGCTCCTGGATTTTTCCTCTAAAATTGAGGACTGCAGGAAATTGCGGCAATATTTTATCAAGCCACAAATTATAGAATCTTTTTAGATAAGCATTAACAATTTCATTGGATGATACGCCATTATTTTCAATTTCTGACAAATAAGAACTTAATCCAACATTCTTGCATTTTTCTCTAATTGAACAATAATCTACCCACTCTTCAAGAAGATATTTGTTATCTCTACATAATTTCATTCTGTTACTTAACTCAATAACATCTTCTTTATAAAAGGATGAAGAATCATCGAATAAGGATAAATACCATTCTACAGGAGCTTTCAACCTATTACACAGCTCGATGAGTTTCTGCAAAGATTGTTGGCTATAAGAAATATAATATTTTTCTGCGCATATCTTACATACAAATTCTTTTGGAAGATTGTATGCTTCAACATATTCTCTTACTTCACTGGCATATGATAATGCTTTTTTCAATTCATTCCAGTCAGTTTTTACGCCTTTATAATATTTCTCGTAGTGTTTCGAAAGATAAGCATCTCTATTTTTTAATTCATTTTTATCGGCTTGCAGTTCAGAAAGAATTTGCAGTTCAGAAAGATCGTGTTAAAATCACTTTTTCCCTTACGCTTGTCAAGAACGGTTGAATACGATTTTTCAAAATCAGTCAGATAGTTTATTACTTCATCTAACTTTTGAATAATTACACCTACTTTAGTTTTTTCATCGAAATCAGTTGTGAGTAATGAATTTATATTTGTATAGATATTTTCAATGGTTGATTGGGAAGTCTTCTCTATGAAAGTCTTTAATTCTGCGGAGGGGACAGAATTTGCTATCAACATTTGTTGCATAGTTTGTGTCACAAAGCCCATCATAGAAGACATTGTATTAAAGGTGCTAACAATGTGTTCAAGTAGTACCCAATCAGTTTCTACTCCTTTGTAATATATCCCATAATCTGCAATGTATTGTTTTCGCATATTTTCTATGTCTTTGTTTATATCAGATAGGCTTTTTAGTGAAGTAAGTAGGGATAATGCTTTCTGATATGACAAATTTGAAGAACCTCTTAGATATTTTCTAAGTTCTCGCATGTCAGACTTATAGTTTTTATTTAAGAATCTAAAGATAGAATTGTATTCTCCTCTAAATCGTTGAAGCATAGGATAAAATTCTCGCGATAAAATATCCTTATCACACTGATTCAAGATTTCAGAGCAAGCATCTTTATATTTTTCATGAAGCTGTTTGCTATTTGTTATTGTGGTTTGTATTCTTTGTATCTCTTTGCGATCGAGAAGATTTTGTGTAGGTGTATATTGAGATAAAGACAATAAAATGTCAAAAATCGACACATATTGTTTGTATCGTGCTAATGTTGTAGGAAGTTCTTTTATTCCTAACATTCTTGCAATTTTTCCTACACAATCATATAATTCTGTCAAGTCTTTTTTATAAGACAATAATGATTCTTTTATGCTGACTGCATTTTTCGCAATATCATTAGTACACGTTTCATTTAACTCACCTTTTAAAATTTCCATTTTGTGTAATAAAATGCTATGCACTAAGTTTGCATTACATTCACCTATGCCATCGGTATATGTATCATATATTTTTGCCTCTAATTCATTTATATTGTTGGTTAGTTTATTAAATTGCTCAATGTCTGTAAATAATACTTCAAATTCATCTGAATATATCCATTTTAGCGGTATTACGAAAGGTTGAGCAGCCAATTGCAACAATCCTTCCAGTAAATCGCATCCTTCAAGAGACATGTGTATCGTTAATCCTAACTTTGCGCAGCAATCCTTAACGCAATTATTGATTTCTGCCAATAAAGGCAAACAAAACGTGATATTAGCATCAATATCATGCCTTAACTCATTGCTTAAATATTTTATATTCGAGTTTCTCCAAACATTCCTCGAATAGTCTTCTGTCCTTTTGCCGATAGTAATAGAAAGTTGTTTTAAGAGGTAGATTCTCTCTTCTAACAGGTCTACGGATGTGTTCTCTACATCTTGAATTTCAAAGATAGTATTTGCAACCGATTATTACTCAGTATTTTGCAAGTAATAAGTCAGAAATATGGCCTTAATCTTTAATGGTACATTCTA
>ERZ773136.3247-NODE-3247-length-12336-cov-4.527563_pt1 | contig 12336 bp, 9 predicted proteins | sample MGYA00580855_ERZ773136 | MGnify/ENA primary metagenome ERZ773136 (study PRJEB29015, sample SAMEA2737860) | human gut metagenome | biome: human gut; feature: human-associated habitat; material: faeces | place: China | collected 2012 ... | reverse complement strand
CTAACTGGTAGAATTCTCCTGGTGAACGGTCAGCTCTTGCATCCTCATCTCTGAAACAAGGAGCAACTTGGAAATATTTATCAATTCCGGATACCATTAAAAGTTGCTTGTACTGCTGAGGTGCCTGCGGAAGAGCATAAAATTTGCCCTTGTGAACACGGGAAGGAACTACATAGTCACGTGCGCCCTCAGGTGAAGATGCACAAAGAATAGGTGTCTGCATTTCCAAAAATCCCATTTCGCTCATAACCTGGCGAAGATAAGCAATAACCTTACTTCTGAAAATGATATTGTCCTTAACCTTTTCATTTCTTAAGTCAAGAAAACGGTATTGAAGCCTTTTATCCTCACGGATTTCTTTAGAAGTTTGAATTTCAAAAGGAAGCGGCTGCCTTACCTTGCCGAGTGTTATAACCTTTTTAGCCTCAACCTCAATTGTACCTGTTGCAATTTTCGGATTGATTGTATCCTCATCTCTCTTTTCTACGATACCTTCGATAGAAAGGCAATCCTCCTTGCTGATTCCGTCAAGAAGTGTTGTGTCACGCATAACAACCTGCATTACGCCGTACATATCTCTAAGGTCAATAAATGATACACCGCCGTGGTCACGAATGTTCTCAACCCAGCCGGCAATTTTAACTGTTGAATTAATGTCAGCCTCTGAAAACTCATTCATAGGCTTTGTTCTGTAAAGTGTTGAAAATTCCATACTGTTCTCCTTTTTTGATTTTCGTAAAATAAAAATAGCAGCCTTAAGTCCAATAGGACGAAAGACTGCTTCCGTGGTACCACCTAAATTAGCCGCAAAATATGCAACTCACTCAAAGGATTAACGCTCCTGCACGTCCGAGTCTAATAACAATAACGAATTATTGCGTTCTTTCGGAAAACTCATAGGTGTTTTTCATTATTTTCCCACATCGGCTTGCACCAAAGCGCCGACTCTCTGAAGAAGGATAAATAATTACTCGCCTAATCACAGTTATAAAATATTACGCTATTAATATAACACTAATTTTTATATTAGTCAACAATAATTTTCTTGGCTAAATAAGATTGTATTAATTATTATTTTATGTTAAAATATAAGTATTCAGTTTCAGCAAAATTTTCGGAGTGTTATTTTTTATGAAAAAGCTTCTTTCAATATTTTTATCTTTAGTTCTTTCAATATCTGTTTTGGGTGTTTGCAATATATCTTTTGCTGCTCAAACGGCAGATATTGAACCTACAAAGCTTATAAATTCTTCTGCATATTATTCGTTTGACGCAAATACAAAAACACTTACGATATCAGGCAAAGGCAGAACCCCTAATTTTACAAATTCAAGCGGCGATACAACATCTCAGCCGTGGTTTTATTGGAGAAGTGACGGCTCAATTGAGCATATTGTTGTAGAGGACGGTATAACCTCTTTGGGAAATTATTTTTTTTACGGCGTTTCCTGCACCGATATTAAGCTTGCCGACAGCATTGAATCTATCGGAGGTTATGCTTTTTCAGGTACTCAAATAGAACATATTAAATTGCCCGATAAACTCAAATATATTAATAATGACGCATTCTATTTCTGCGATAATCTTAAGGAAATCGTTTTTCCGAAAAGCATTTCGTCAATCGGTACGTCTGCCTTTGAAAATTGCAGCGTTCTTTCAAAAGTAAGCTTTAAGGCAATGGGAAACGAACTTACAATAAGCTCACGTGCATTTTTTAAATGTCCTTTGCTTAAAAGGGTTGATGTTCCGTCGCTTGCAAAGCTTTCAAAATACAGCTTTGGATATGAAAAGGCAAGTGTTGACGGCACTTATGATGGCTTTACCCTTGGCGTTTACAGTGGCTCTAAGGCGTATAATTACGCTAAAAGTTCTTTTATAAATTATAAATTGTTAAATGAAATTGCAATTGAAGAGGGTGACGTTGCGTCAAGAACTTATACAGAGGATAATTTAAATGAACAAGCGGTGTATAAATTCACTCCGAATTCATCGAGCCAATATACTTTTAAATCAAGCGGAGAAGTTGATGTCAATTGCGTTCTTAAAGATAATGACGGCAACACCTTGGCATCGGCAGACGATAATGATGAAAGCGACCTTAATTTTACATTGAAATATGATTTTGAGGCGGGCAAAACATATTATTTTTATGTTGAAAGCGTTAATTCTCTCGGCACGTACAGCGTTTCTTTATCAAGCGAAGTTATTGTTAATGTTTCAATTTCTTGGGATATAACATATCAGGCAAGCGACCTTGTAGGTAAGAATTTTTCGCCTCTTGAATATATAAAAACGCAAACAGTCGATTTTGAATACGCAAGCGGATATGTTTATAAATTGCCATTTAATAACGGCACAAGCTATCGTGGAATGGAAATTAAATATAATAATCTTTTAAACGGCAAAGTTACCTGCGGTGAAAATAAGGACTCAATTACAGTAGGAAATAAAACGCTTGAATTTACGATAAATGTTGTTCATTCATACGTCAGTACGGTTGTGAATCCTACGATTACGGGTTCGGGTTATACAGAACATAAATGCGTTTATTGCGGCGCTACATATAGGGACAGCTATGTTGATAAACTCGGTCAGGACGTATACGGCAGTGTTTATCTTATCAATTCAAAATACGGCGGTGTGGACTTGAATCGACCGCTTGAAGATGTTGATATTTATAACAACGAGGGTAAATATGTCGGCTCAACCGATAAAAACGGAACTTTCAGTGTTGAATATGCATATGACTATATTGTTTTGAAATATGCAGGCGCCGTCGAGAGAAAAATTAAAATTATAAATAATACGCCTAATCTCGGAAACGTCGGTCTTATTTACGGCGATTTGACGGAAGACGGATACATTAACGCAAAGGATTATGCATGTTTTGTGCATATGAAAAATTATGATATCAATTCAAGAGACGATATTTATTTAAAAAATCTTGATTCCGATAAAGACGGTGTACTTACTGATGATGATTGGGCTTTTGCAAAAGAATTTTATACTTTTGATAAGCTTTCAACGGATACTTACAGCAGTTTTTTACAATAATATAAATTTTTTGTTGAAAAAGTATTACTTATAATATATAATACTTAAAAATATATTTGTTAGGAATGAAAATATGAAAAAAGTTATCAGTGTATTTCTTGCGGTTATTCTTGCTTTGAGTACATTTGCTTTTGGCACAACTGTTTCTTTTGCAGATGAGCAAAACGACTTTTATTATGAAGATGATTACAGTACACCTGACCAAAGCGTTATAAGTGACATTTCCGTTTCTTGTGTCGGCAAGACGGATATTGAAATTTATTGGAACTGCTCTTATTACGGCTGGGTTGACGGATATGAGATTTCTCTTTTCGACGATAAAACAAATACGTATTATCCCAAGGCTTATGTTGACGGCGATAACTATTACTGTGTTTTAAGGTCACTTAATAAAAATACAGGATATAAAATCTGCGTTCGTTCCTATGTTTTCCAAAACGGAAGCTATGCTTTCGGTGATTACAGTGCTCCGGTTTCTGTTATGACCGCACCTAAGGGTACTTCGCTTTCATCTGCAAAGTATACCTCTAAGGGTAAGGTCAGCGTTAAGTGGAAAAAGGCAAAGAATGTCAGCGGTTATGTTATTGAGTATTCAAGAAATAAGAAATTTAAAGATGACGGCAGTAAATGCACAGTTTTTGTTTCGGGAAAGAGTAAGTCAAGCAAAACGATTTCAGGTCTTGCAAAAGGAAAATATTATTTCAGAATCGCTACATATAAAACTATAGGAAATGCAAGATATATCAGCACATTTTCTAAAGTTAAGAGTACGACGGTTAAATCTAATTTGAGCGTTAAGCAAATGCTCAATGCTATTAAGACAGATAATTCGGGTGCCAAGCAGATTAAGAGATATACCGACGGCGGTGTTAATATTTCTAAGTATAAAACCACTTATGATAAATTTAAGGCTATTTACGTTTGGCACGCTAAGAACTTCAAAAAACACGGTTGGAACTGCGTAGGCTGTAACAGTAATTTCAACAACTGCCTTGCTGCTCTTTTTGCAAAAAGTCAAAAAAGATATGACGACTTTATCACTCTTGAGGCAGGAAAGGTTAAGAATAATGACGGCTCAAGGCCTATTCATAAATGGGCGGTAATATATCTTGCCGGCAAGCCTTATATTTTTGACCCAAGGCTTCAGGGATATACAAAAAGTTATACCCCAACCACTTATTTTGCAATTGCAAAAAGCTCTAAGAGAGCAAAAGCAATTTATATTTACGAAAATGGTTACGGCACTTTTCACCCTGACGAAAGCAACGTGTATCTTCAATACTGCGTTGACAGAATAAAATAAATTACTCCGGGAGGACAAATTATGAAAAAAGTTGCAATTATTATGGGCTCTGACAGTGATTTACCTGTTGTGGCTCCGGCAATCAAACAACTTAAGGAATTGGGAATTGAGGTTGAGGCTCGTGTGATGAGCGCACACAGAACACCAGAAGAAGCTCACGAGTTCTCGAAAAATGCAATTAAAAACGGATTTGGCGTGATTATTGCTGCAGCAGGTATGGCGGCTCATTTGGGCGGTGTGCTTGCGGCGTCAACTACTCTTCCGGTTATCGGTATTCCGTGCAGTGCAAAGGTACTCGACGGAATGGATGCGATGCTTGCAACAGTTATGATGCCTCCGGGAATTCCTGTTGCCACAGTCGGTGTTAATGCTGCTAAAAATGCAGCCTTGCTCGCTGCCGAAATTCTCGCTGTCGGCGATGATGAACTTATGGCTAAGCTTGTAAAAATGCGTGAGGATATGGCAGAGCAGGTAAAGCAAAAGGATATCGCCCTTCAGGAAAAAATCAAGGAATTATAAGTAATGTTTGCCAAAGGTAAATTTCACTGTTTATAATTTCGCTTTTTGACGTTGTTGGGCGAACATTGTTCGCTCAAAGAAAAAATAATAATATAAAAAAGATTGTGAAATTGCTTATCCGCAATCTAATAAGGAGTTTAAAATATGAACGATAGTTTCAGCGCAAGCTACGCCGCTGCAGGTGTAGACGTAACAGCAGGTTATGAATCTGTTGAACTTATTAAATCACACGTAAAAAGAACCGAAATACCGGGTGTTATGGGTTCAATCGGCGGCTTCGGCGGTATGTTTGAACTTTTGGGTGCAGGTAATTACAAAAATCCTGTTCTCGTTTCGGGCACCGACGGTGTCGGCACAAAGCTTAAGGTTGCATTTCTTCTTGATAAGCACGACACAATCGGTATCGACTGTGTTGCAATGTGCGTTAATGACGTTGCCTGCTCAGGTGCAAAGCCGCTTTTCTTCCTTGATTATATTGCTTGCGGCAAAAACTATCCGGAAAAAATTGCTCAAATCTTAAGCGGTGTTGCAGAGGGCTGTGTTCAGGCAGGATGTGCGCTTGTAGGCGGCGAAACTGCCGAGCATCCCGGTCTTATGCCTAATGAGGAATATGACCTTGCCGGTTTTACCGTTGGTATCGGCGAAAAGGATAAGCTTGTTTCAGGCGATAAGCTTGCAAGCGGCAACGCTCTTATCGGTGTTGCTTCTTCAGGTGTTCACTCAAACGGTTTTTCACTTGTAAGAAAGGTGTTTAATATCACTGAGGAAAGACTTGGAGTTCACGTTGCCGAGCTTGGAAAAACTCTCGGTGAGGAGCTTTTAACTCCTACAAGAATTTATGTTAAACCTCTTCTTGCTCTTATGGATAAGGTTAACGTAAATGCTATCAGCCATATTACCGGCGGCGGATTTTATGAAAATGTTCCGAGAATGTTAAACGACGGTTTTAAGGCTGTTATTGAAAAGGACAAATGCTTCAAAAAGCCTATTTTCGACCTTATCGCAAGCGAGGGAAATATCCCTGAAAGAGATATGTTTAACACATTTAATATGGGTACGGGCCTTGTTATTGCAGTTGATAATGATAAAGCAGACGAGGCTGTAAGAATACTTAATGAAAACGGCGAGGACGCACGTGTAATCGGCGAAATCCAGACGGGCAAAAAGGGTGTTGAACTCGTATGATGAAAAATATTGCTGTTTTGGTGTCGGGCGGCGGAACTAATTTGCAGGCTCTTATTGATGCGCAAAGCAGGGGAGAAATTATCGGCGGTAAAATCACCCTTGTTGTGTCCTCAAATCCTGACGCTTATGCTCTTAAAAGGGCTGAAAATAATAACATCGCAACTAAAATTTGCGAAAAGAAAAATTATAAAGACAGAGCTGAATATACTGCTGCAATCAGGGATATTCTCCTTGAAGCAAAAGCGGATTTGGTGGTTTATGCCGGCTTTATGACTATTCTTGACGAACAAATTGTAAAGGCATTTCCAAATAAAATGATGAACGTTCATCCTGCTTTAATTCCGTCATTTTGCGGTGAAGGCTATTGGGGGCTTCACGTTCACGAAAAAGTTATTGAAAGCGGAGTGAAACTTACCGGTGCTACCATTCATTTCGTAACCGAGAAATGCGACGGCGGTCCTATCATTTTGCAAAAGGCAAGCGAGGTCAAATTTGATGATACTCCTGAGGTTTTGCAAAAACGAGTTATGGAGGAATGTGAGTGGAAAATTCTTCCCCGTGCCGTTTCTCTTTTTTGCCAAGATAAGATTGAAGTTTACGGCAACAGAACAAAAATAATTGAATAATTTTGAGGTGTAATATATGGAAATCAAATCTCTTGCAAACGAGCTTAATACTAATTCATATCCGGGCAGAGGCATTGTTCTCGGTCAAAGTGATGACGGCAAATTCGCTGTGGCTGCTTATTTTATTATGGGCAGAAGCGTAAACAGCCGTAACAGAATTTTTGAGGAAAATGAACGTGGCGGAATACGTACTAAGGCTTTTGATGAGTCAAAAATGGAGGACCCGTCACTTATTATCTATAATCCTGTTCTTAAGTTTAACGGTGACACAATTGTAACTAACGGCGACCAGACTGATACTATTTATGATTCGTTTTCTAATGGCGATTGCTACCACGATGCACTTATCACAAGAGAATTTGAGCCTGACGCACCTAATTATACACCAAGGATTTCAGGTATTTTAAAGGAAAACGGTAATTATAATCTTTCCATACTTAAGTCAAACTGCGGTGAACCGGAGTGTGTGAGATTTTTCTATGAATACCCTGCAAGAAGAGGGCTCGGCCATTTTATTCATACATATAAATGCGACGGCAATCCTATTCCGTCATTTGAGGGTGAGCCTACTCCTGTTGAAATCAATAGTGATATCGACGAGTTTACCAATATGATTTGGACTAATCTTAACGAGGATAATAAGGTTTCTCTTTTTGTTCGCTTCATTAATCTTGAAACAAAAGAGGAAGAAACACGTATTATCAATAAAAACGAGAAATAATTTTTAAAAGGGTGGCTCAAGTCACCCTTGCTTTGCTATTATAAATTATATATTATTTACATATATATTATGAATTTGGAGGAAAATATGAAAGTTCTTGTTGTTGGCGGGGGCGGCAGAGAGCACGCTCTTGTAAGGAAAATTAAAGAGTCGAAGAAGGTTGATGAGATTTTTTGCACACCGGGAAACGGCGGTATCTCTTATGATGCCAAGTGTTTTGACGTTGCGGCAACCGATATTGACGGTGTTGTGAACTTGGCTAAGGAAATTAAAGCCGATTTGGTTGTTGTTGCTCCTGATGACCCACTTGTTGCAGGTATGGTAGACGCTCTTAATGAGGCAGGATTTAAAACATTCGGTCCACGTGCAAATGCAGCGATTATCGAAGGCTCTAAGGTTTTTTCAAAGGAACTTATGCAAAAATATAATATTCCGACTGCTGAATATAAAGTGTTTGACAATGCCGAAGAAGCAATTGAATATATTAAGGAAAGAAACGAATTTCCTACTGTTATTAAGGCAGACGGCCTTGCACTCGGCAAAGGTGTAATCATTCCTGAAAATCTTGATGACGCAATCGCAGGCGTTAAGGAAATTATGGAGGATAAAATCTTCGGTGCTTCCGGCAATAATATTGTTGTTGAGGAATTTTTGACAGGTCCGGAGGTCTCTGTTCTTGCATTTACAGACGGTAAATGCGTTAAGCCTATGGTATCTTCTATGGACCATAAGCGTGCGCTTGACGGCGATAAAGGTCTTAATACAGGCGGAATGGGAACTGTTTCTCCTAACCCTTATTATACGCAAGACGTTGCAAAGGAATGTATGGATAAAATATTTATTCCTACAATTAATGCTATGAATAACGAGGGCAGAACATTTAAAGGCTGTCTTTATTTCGGCTTGATGATTACTCCTAAGGGACCTAAGGTAATTGAATATAATTGCCGTTTCGGCGACCCTGAAACTCAGGTTGTTTTGCCAAGGCTTAAGACTGATATTGTTGATATTTTTGAGGCAATTGACAATGAAACGCTTTCAGACCTTGACGTTGAGTGGAGCGATGATGCGTGCGCTTGCGTAATTATGGCTTCGGGTGGCTATCCTAAGTCATACCCTAAAGGAATTGAGATTACAGGTCTTTCAAACGGTCAGCTTGACGGTGTAACCGTTTACCATGCGGGAACTAAGCTTCAAGATAACAAACTTGTTACCTCAGGCGGCAGAGTTTTGGGCGTTACGGCACTCGGTGATACTCTTGAAAATGCACTGAAAAAATCCTACGATGCAGTTGAAAAAATTCATTTTGAAGGCGCTCATTACAGACGTGATATCGGAAAGCGTGCTCTTGAGGCGAATAAATAAGCTTTATACAATTTGTTGTAATTAAATAAATTGTGAACTTTTTAAAACTTTACAAAAAGTTGTTGACAATTATACAAAATGGAATTATACTATGCGTGTAATTAAACTATTATTAAAGAACGAGGGTTTAAGTTATGGCAACGGTTAAAAAAAGCAAAAAGAAGGTTATTGTACCTATTTGTATAATACTTGTTATTGCAATTGTAGCCGGAACTGTTTTTGGCGTTGTTAAGTCAAAAAGCGGTGAAGAGGTTAAGCTTAATACAATTGCTACAGGTGATATTTATGAAAAGGTATCATTAACGGGCGATGTAACCGCAGGCACTTCTAAGGAATATAAAGTCGGCGCAGTTGCTACGGTTAAAAATGTTAATGTTAAGGTTGGCGATCAAGTTAAAAAGGGTGATGTTCTTGCAACATTTGATACCACCTCTCTTGACGGTCAGGTTTCTTCCCTTCAAGCTTCTTATAACGACGCAGTAAAGAATTATAATACGGCAGTAGCTAATCAAAAGAGCGCCAAAAATTCTGCTGCTTCACTTAAAAAAGAGGTTAATTATCTTGATAAGAAGATAGCAAAGCTTAAAAAGAAGATGACCAAAACCACAACTACAAAGAAAAAGAAAAAAACCACTACCAAGGCAGCTTCAACTACAACAGGCTCTTATTCACAGTGGCTTTCTACTTCAACAACTAAAGCTACTACAAGCGCTTCTACAACTAAGCCGACTACAGATGACGGCAAGCCTAAGTATACAGTTTCTCTTTCGGCATATCCGTCAGCTGTTTGCGGTACTGTAACAGGCTCAGGCAGATATAATCAGGATGTCGGCTATATAACAGCTATTGCTACTCCTAATGCAGGATGGCAGTTCCTCGGTTGGTATGCAAACCGTGCCGCTTATCTTGCAGGTGACGCACCTCTTGCAAATACCCCCGCATGGACTATTCACGTTACGGGCGACCTTAGCTACATAGCAGTATTTAAAGAGGATACAAATTCAAGCACAACGGGCAACGCTACTATTAACGATATTGCAAATGCTCTTATACAAATTAATAATAACATTGCCTCAATTACTAACGATATTAAAACTTTAACCACTATTTCTCAAATTATTGCCACAACAATTTCAGGCGCAATCGCATCGGGTCAACTTAACAGCGAAGCTATTGCAAATCTTGTAGGTAAGCAAGTCCAAAAGGCAATTACAGACGGCATTATCGATTCAACCAAGTTTATTGTTGAAAGCGGCGTTGCGGTTGATATGATTAAAGCTGCTGTTTCTTCAATTGATTACAGAGCGCTTGCCAAGGGCGTTTCGGATTCAGATAATGCAGTTCTTACCGGCTGTGAAATTCAGCGTGCTATTCTTGCAGCTCAGTATGAAGTTTATAAAACTCAGGGCAATGCAACTGTTGTTGACGCTCAAAAGTCAGCGGTTGACGTTTCAAAAAAGGCTCTTGATGCTATGAAAGAGCAACAAACAGCTCTTAAAAACGGCTGGACAGCTGATTTTGACGGCGTTATTACTGCAGTTGATATCAACCCTGATTCTCAAACAACGGCTCTCACATCGGGTATTACCCTTGAAAATCACGATATTTTGGTTGCTACGGTAAGCCTTAGCGAATATGACGTTCATAAGGTTAAGGTTGGTATGCAGGCAAAGGTTACTACAGCTTACGGCGAATATGAGGGTGAGGTTGCAACTATTGCTCCTACTGCTACAGGCGGTTCGTCAGGCTCAATTCTTGACAGCGTAGGTTCAATGGCAGGCGTAAGCGGTCTATCATCTCTTACGGATTCCGGTGCAGGTGTTGAATGTACTATCGAAATTAAAAATCCTGACGAAAATATTATTGCAGGTTTTGATGCCGACGTTGAAATTCAAACAGGCTCATATCTGGGTGTAACTGTTGTTCCTATTGAGTCTATCACTCTCGAAAAGACAGGTTCTTATGTTTATCTTTATAATGAAGAGGATAAGACTGTAACTAAGACTGAAATTAAGACAGGCGCTATCTCAGATACAGCATACGAGGTTACGTCGGGTCTTAAGCCGGGTGATAAGATTGTTTCGTCACCAAAGACGGATTATAAAGAAGATACCTTTAAGGTTAAAGTAGTAGACAGCACAACTAAGTAAGGAGACTTTGCAGTGAATATTACAGAAAGTCTGAAAATCGCAGTCAAGTGTATTAAGTCAAATTGGATGCGCAGTCTTCTTACAATGCTGGGTATTATTATCGGTATCAGCTCCGTTATTATGATTATCGGCGCAGGTACGGGTGTAAGAGATTATATTGTCGGGCTTATTGAGGATATGGGCTCAAACGCTGTTCTTGTAAGCGTTGATACCACCTCCGCTACCGATAACGACTATATTACTCTTGACGATGTAGAAAATATTAAAAATAAAGTAAACGGTGTTGAGCGTTGCTCTCCTATGCTTATGGGCTTTGGCCGTGCTACTATTGACAAAACCGCTACAGAGGCTACGGCTATGCTTATCGGTGTAAACAGCGACGTTCAGTTTGCACTGACTGATTCGTGCGAGTACGGTCGATTTTTCACTGATGAGGAGTATAATGCAAATGCACCTATCGCTGTAATGGGTACTAACTCTGCCCAACAGGCATTTGGTTACGAGGACGTTACTAATGAATATGTTACCGTTTCTTCAAGCGGTAAATCAATGAAAATCAAGATTTGCGGCGTTGCAAATGTTGATGCACTCGCAAGTACTCTCGGCGGCTCAAGCTCTATGAGTAATATGTTTTCAAGTGCAGGCGGCGATAAGACTATTATTGCCTTGTTCATGCCTTGTACCACTCTTACTCAAATTACAGGTGTAGACGCTAATCTCGGCAGTGTGTTTGTTATCGCTAAGGAAGGCTATGATTATGATGCAGTAGGTAATGCTACGGTAAACTATCTTAAGTCGGCTCACGGCAATTATTCAAACAGTATGTATACCGCTCAGAATATGGCTACTTATGTAGATATAGTTAATATCATTATGTCGGTTCTTACCGCTTTTATCGCTTGCGTAGGTGCTATTTCGCTTATCGTCGGCGGTATCGGAGTTATGAATATTATGCTCGTCTCGGTAACTGAACGAACGCGTGAGATCGGTATACGAAAGTCGCTGGGTGCTAAGACAAAGATTATTACGATGCAGTTTCTGACGGAGTCGGTAATTCTGTGTTTAATAGGCGGTCTTATCGGCGTTACAATTGGTATTGCGGGTGCTTTTGCGGCATGCTCAATAATCAATATTAAGCCTAATATTACTTGGTGGCTTATACTTGTTGCACTTCTGTTTTCAAGCGGCGTCGGCCTTTTCTTCGGCATCTATCCGGCAAGAAAAGCTGCTCAAATGAGCCCTATTGATGCTCTTCGCAGTGAATAATTCTTTTTATAGTTTAATTTAAAGGTAAGCTGATGTAATCGGCTTACCTCAGCGTGTAGAAAAAGTCCAATTACAAATTTCTACACGCTGTAAGACTTCGAGAAAGTGAGATAAATTTCGTATTTTGCGAGTGGGTGCTGTACGTGG